>Ga0209181_10004397_pt1 | contig 21004 bp, 17 predicted proteins | sample MAT05_FD_187208 | JGI IMG/M metagenome (GOLD analysis project Ga0209181, IMG submission 187208) | Freshwater microbial communities from Lake Fryxell liftoff mats and glacier meltwater in Antarctica - MAT-05 (SPAdes) (version 2) | ecosystem: Environmental > Aquatic > Freshwater > Ice > Liftoff... | reverse complement strand
TGAGAGGATCAGCGCGATCATGCAGTACAGCCGCGTGCCGCCCAGCAATGAGTCGCGAAAGGTGGCCCAGCTCAGCGAGCCCTGCACCGCCGAGATCACCAGCGAGCCGAGAACGCCGACAGCCGCGGCCTCGGTGGCGGTGGCGATGCCGGCATAGATGCTGCCCAGCACGGCGGTGATCAGCAGCATCACCGGGATCAGGTGGCGCGACTCGCGCAGCTTTTCCCGCAAGCTCATCGGCGCATCGGCCGGCGGCACGAGATGCGGGTAGCGCAGCGCCCAGACTGCCAGGTAACCCGAGAACAGCAGCGCCAGCAGCGCGCCCGGCAGCACGCCGGCGATGAAGAGCTGGGCGATGGAGACGTCGGCGCTGACGCCGTAGACGATCATGATGATCGAGGGCGGGATCAGCAGGCCCAGCGTGCCGGCGCCGGCCAGCGAGCCGATGCTGATGCCGTCGGGGTAGCCGCGTTTTTGCAGCTCGGGCAGGCTCATCTTGCCGATGGTGGCGCAGGTGGCCGCACTCGAGCCCGACACTGCCGCGAAGATCGCGCAGCCCACCACGTTGACATGCAGCAGCCGGCCCGGCAAGGACTGCATCCAGGGCGCCAGGCCGCGGAACATGTCCTGGCTGAGGCGCGTGCGGAACAGGATCTCGCCCATCCAGACGAAGAGCGGCAGCGCGGTCAGTGTCCAGCTCGACGCCGAACCCCATATCGTGACGGCCATGGCGTCGCCGGCCGGCCGCGCGCTGAACATCTGCATCGCGATCCAGGCCACGCCCGCCAGCGTCAGGCCGATCCAGACCCCGCTGCCCAGGATGAGGAACAGCGTGACGATGAGCAGCGCGGTGATGGACAGGTCGGACATCGCGAGCCGCTATTCGTTGTGCACGGCTTCGTCGCTGGCCATGTCGACACGCAGTCCGCGAACTTCCAGCACCAGTTCGTCGATGAAGGCGATGGCGAGAATGGCGGTGCCCGCGGCCATCGCCAGCTGCGGCAGCCACAGCGGCGTGGCGTCGTTGCCGGTCGAGATGTCGTTGAAGGCGTGCGACTGCCAGGCCAGCCGGCCACTGTAATAAGCGCTCAGCAAGGCCAGCGCGCTGGCGGCGGCCAGCGACCAGATCTCCAGGGCGCGGCGCGTGCCGCCTCGCAGCGCGGACAGCAGCAGGGTGACGCGGATGTGCTCGCCGCGCTTGAGCGTGTGCGCCAGCGCCAGGAAACCGGCCGCCGCCATCAGGTAGCCGGCGTAGGCGTCGGTGCCGGGCACATGGAAGTGCAACTGCCGGCTGATGATCGACAGCAGCACCATCAGGAGCAGGCCCACCATGCACAGCGCGGCGAGCCAGGCAGCGCCGTCGTAGAGGCCGTCGAGCAGGCGCCGCATGCCGCTGACCGCCTTACTTGGCGTTGAAAGCGTCGATCAGTTGTTTGCCTTCCGGGCCGGCCTTCTCGAGCCATTCCTTCAGCAGGGTGGCGCCCACAGCTTTCATGTCGGACGCGAGTTGCGGCGAAGGCGGCAGGATCTGCATGCCGGCGCCCTTCAGCTTGTCCAGCGTCTCGGTATTGGCGCGCTTGCTGGCGGCCCAGCCGCGGGTCTCGGCATCGGCGCCGGCTTTCAGCAGGGCCGCTCGCGTGGGCGCGTCGAGTGCGTCGAGCGCCGCCTTGTTGACGATGACGGCATTCTTCGGCAGCCAGGCTTGCGTGTCGTACCAGTACTTCACGTGTTCGTAGAGCTTGCTGTCCCAGCCGGTGGAGCCGCTGCTCATCATGCTTTCGGTGACGCCCGTGGCGAAAGCCTGACTCACTTCAGCCGCCTGCACCGTGACCGGCTGCGCGCCCACCAGTTCGGCGATGCGGCTGGTGGCCGGGCTGTAGGCGCGCCATTTGATGCCCTTCAGGTCGGCGGCCGAGGCCAGCGCCTTCTTCGAATAGATGCCCTGCGGCGGCCAGGGCACGGCGTACAGCACCGTCATGCCTTGTTCGGCCAGTTTCTTGTCGAGCATGGGGCGCTGGATCTTCCACAGCTTGGCGGCTTCGTCGTAGCTGTCGGCCAGGAAGGGCAGGCCGTCGGCGCCGAAGATCGGCCATTCGTTCTGGAAGTTGACGAGCAGCACCTCGCCGATCTGCGCCTGCCCGCCCTGCACGGCGCGCTTGATCTCGGGCGCCTTGAACAATGAGGCACCCGGGTGCACGGTGATCTTCAGCTTGCCGGCCGTGGCCTGGTCGACATCGGCGGCGAATTCGGCCAGGTTGACGCTGTGGAAGTTGGTGGCCGGGTAGGCCGCCGGCAGGTCCCACTTGGTCTGGGCCTGGGCGGCGGTGGCCGTGAATGCCAGCAGGGCGGCGGCGGCGGTGAGCAAGACGGAGTGAAAGCGCATCGGGTCTCCTGATGTGGGGCAGCTACAGGGGCGCTAGCATAGGCTGTGCCCGCGTGAAGCCAGCCCGGGCTTCCCCGAACAGGTGGTCATGATGTCGATGGCGGGTCTGCCGATGCTGCAAGCTGGATGTTCCCAGCCCATGGGCCGCCTGGGCCCGCCGGCATGAACCTGCGCTTCGTCGAGGCCTACTATTGGGTGGTGACGCTGAAAAGCGTGACGCGCGCCGCCGAGAAGCTGCACCTCACGCAGTCGGCGATGTCGAGCCGCGTGGCGGCGCTGGAGCAGGAACTCGGCACCTTGCTGCTCGACCGCCGCGACCGGCAGTTCCGCGTCACCGTCGCCGGCATGCGCTTCTACGCCCATGCCGGCAAGCTGCTGGCGCTGCATCGCGAGATCAAGGCCGAGATGGGCGGCGGCGCTTCCCAGCCGGTCACGCTGCGCGTCGGCGCCATCGAATCGGTGGTGCATTCATGGCTGATCGACTGGGTGCGGCAGACGCGCGTGCGCCACCCCGCGCTGGCGCTGGAGCTGACGGTGGAGACCTCGCCGGTGCTGGTCGACCAGCTGCAGCGCGGCACGCTCGACCTGGTGCTGGCCGCCACGGCGGCGGCCGGCAACGAGGTGTGCTCACAGGCGTTGCCGCTGATGGACATGGTGTTCACGGGCCATGCCGCACAGCATCGCAAACGCCGCTACACGCTGGCCGAGCTGGCCGACTTCGATCTGCTGACCTTCCAGCGCGGCTCGCAGCCGCACCTGGCGCTGCTGGACCTGATGCGCCGAAGCGGCGTCGAACCCAGACGCGTGCACAGCATCTCGTCGATCAGCGCGATGGCGCAGCTGGTCGAAGAAGGCCTGGGTGTGGCCACCCTGCCCAAAGCCGTGGTGTTGCAGCTGGCCCGCCGCATGCCCCTGCGTTCGCTGTCGGCCGACCAGACCCTGCCGCCTCTGCCCATCCACCTCAGCTGGCGCGACGATCCGGGCTCGGTGCCGCAGCGCACGCTGGTCGACAGCGTCTTCGAGAGCCTGGGCCTGGCGCAGACGAAGGTGCGGCCACAGGCCCGACCTCCATCGAAAAAATCGATGAGCTGAGCGGGAAAATACTTGTTTGCGGAGGGCCATGGCCATGCCCAGAATCCGGCTGCAGCGTCAGCATGAGGAGGTCTCCCCGCGTGAACACCGGTTTTGCAGCCACAGCCAGCGCCGCCCGCGCGCCGATACGCCGCGGCGAGTGGACGCGCCACACCAGCGGCCTGGCCGACGACTTGGTGCAGGGCAATCTGGTGATCCTGCCGCAGGCCCTTGCGGCCGACTTCCTGCTCTACTGCCAGCGCAACCCCAAGCCCTGCCCGCTGCTGGCGGTGGGCGATGTCGGCCAGCCGCTGCTGCCGGCGTTGGGGCAGGGCATCGACGTGCGCACCGACCTGCCGCGCTACCGTGTCTGGCGGCAGGGCCGACTGGTGGACGAGCCGACCGACATCACGGCGCTCTGGCGCGACGACCTGGTGAGCTTCGTCATCGGTTGTTCCTTCTCGTTCGAATGGGCGCTGCTTGCCGACGGCCTGCCCTTGCGCCATGTGGCGCTGGGCCGCAACGTGGCGATGTACCGTACGAACGTCGCCACCGCGCCGGCCGGCCCCTTTCATGGCCCGCTGGTCGTCAGCATGCGGCCGATGAAGGCCGCGCACGCCATCCGCGCGGTGCAGATCAGCTCCCGCTACCCGGCGGTGCACGGCGCGCCCGTGCACCTGGGCGACCCCGCGCTGATCGGCATCGCGGACCTGTCCATGCCCGACTACGGCGACGCTGTCGAGGTGCTGCCCGACGAGCTGCCGGTGTTCTGGGCCTGCGGCGTCACCCCGCAGGCCGCCATCGCCGCGGCCCGACCCGAGTTCTGCATCACCCACGCGCCTGGAGCCATGTTGATCACCGACTGGCCGAACGCGCGTGTCGCCACCTTTTGACCCGAGCCACGCCCGACCACCCCCCTGGAGACCGCCCCATGAAGCATTCCCTGAGCCTGCTTGCCGCCGCCACCGCCGCCCTGGCGGTCAATCATGCCGCCGCGCAGGCGCTGCCGAAGACGCAGTTGCAGGTCGTGGGCTCGATCTCCAGCCTGACCCAGTACAAGGACTTCGAGGTGCCTTTCTGGACCAGGACGATCCCGGAGAAGTCGGGTGGCGCGATCACCGCCGAGATCAAGGGCTTCAACGAGATGGGCCTGAAGGGCCCTGAAGTGTTGCGCCTGATGGGGCAGGGCGTGATGCAGATCGGCGCCACCGTCATCGCCTACCTGGCGGCCGACGACCCGGCCAACGAGATGATCGACATCGCCGGCCTGCTGCCCGATGTCGGCTCGGCGCGCCAGGTCACCGACGCCTTGCGGCCGTTCTACACCAAGCTCTACAACGAGAAATTCGGCGTGCAACTGCTCGGTTTCGGCACCTACCCGGCGCAAGTGCTGTACTGCAATGGCGCCATCACCGGGCTGGCCGATGTGAAGGGCAAGAAAGTGCGCGCGGCCGGACGGTCGCAGAGCGAGCTGATCCAGGCGCTGGGCGGCACGCCTGTCACGCTGGCCTTCGGCGAGGTGGTGCCGGCGCTGCAGAACAAGACGGTCGACTGCGCCATCACCGGCACGCTGTCGGGCAACGCCGCCAAGTGGAACGAGGTCACGACGCACCTGCTGGCGATGCCGCTTTCGTGGGGGCAGATCGGCTACGCCGTGAACGCCAAGAGCTGGGCCGGCTTCGACCCGGGTGTGCGCACGCTGATCGAAACCGAGATCAAGGGCCTGGAAAAATCGGTCTGGGACGCCGCCGCCAACTTCACGCAGCAAGGCTACGAGTGCAACGCCGGCACCGACAAATGCACGCTCGGCACCAAGGGCAAGATGACCATCGTGCAGCCGACCGCCGCCGACCAGGCCTTGCTGAAGAAGGTGCTGACCGAGGTCACGCTGCCGAAGTGGGCCGCGCGCTGCTCCGACGCCTGCGTCGCCGAATTCAACACCAGCGTGGGCAAGCTGGTCGGCGTCGCGGCGAAGAAGTAGGTGCGGTTGCTGCTGGATGCTGCGCTGCGCGTGGCCGATCGTGGCTCGCGCGGGGCCGCCCTGGCCGGCGGTGTGCTGATACTTGCCAGCGCGGTGCTGGTGTCGGTGGACGTGCTGCTGCGCAAGCTGGCCAGCGTCACGCTGGGCGGTGCCGATGAGTTGTCGGGATACGCGCTGGCCATCGGCTCCACCTGGTCGTTCGCCTTCGTGCTGCTGAACCGCGGCAACGTGCGCATCGACGCGCTCTACCAGTACCTGCCGCGGGCCTGGGCGGCGCTGTGCGACCTGCTGGCCGTCATCGCCTTGCTGGCCTTCGTCAGCCTGGTGGCCTGGCATGGCTGGGGCGTGCTGGCGCAGTCCTGGCAGATCGGCGCACGTTCCAATTCGGCGCTGGCGGTGCCGCTGGCCGTGCCGCAGGCGCTGTGGTGGCTGGGCTATGCCTGGTTCGTGTTCTGCGCGGTGCTGCTCCTGCTGCGCGGCCTGCTGGCCTTTGCCGGTGCCGACTGGCCGACGGTGAACCGCCTGATCGGCGCCCGCGGCGTGCAGGACGAGGCCGCCGAGGAACTGCAGAACGCGCTCGACGCGATGGCCGGGCGCGCATCATGATCGCCACCGCGCTGATCACGCTGCTGGCGCTGATGCTGGTGGCCATTCCGGTGGCCGCCGCGATGGGCGTGCTGGGCATGGTGCTGGGCCAGATGTACGCCTTTCTGCCGGTCAGCCGGGTCGCCGGCGAGATCGCCTGGACCTCCAGCAACGAGTTTTTGCTGGTCGCGCTGCCGCTCTTCATCCTGCTCGGTGAACTGTTGCTGCGCTCGGGCCTGGCCGAGAAGATGTACGAGGCGCTGGCGCGCTGGCTGTCCTGGCTGCCGGGCGGGCTGATGCACTCCAACATCGCTGCCTGTGCCTTGTTCGCGGCCACCTCGGGGTCGAGCGTGGCCACGGCGGCGACGGTCGGCACGGTGGCGCTGCCGCAGGCGCAGCGCTTCGGCTACAACGAGCGGTTGTTCCTCGGCACGCTGGCGGCCGGCGGCACGCTGGGCATCCTGATCCCGCCGTCGATCAACATGATCGTCTACGCCGTGCTGACCAACACCTCGGTGCCCCGGCTGTACCTGGCCGGCATCATCCCGGGCGCGCTGCTGGCGCTGGGCTTCATGGTGATCATCTCGCTGGCGTGCCTGTGGCGGCCGGCCTGGGGCGGCCAGCGCATGAGTTCGTCGCTGGCCGACTGCGTGCGCGGCCTGGTGCATCTGGTGCCGCCGCTGGGCATCTTCCTGGTGGTCGTGGGTTCGATCTACGCCGGCGTGGCCACGCCCACCGAGGCGGCGTCGCTCGGCGTGATGGCCGGCCTCGGGCTGGCGGTATGGAACCGCACGCTGAAGTGGCCGATGCTGCGCGACGCCCTGCTCGGCACCATGAAGAGCACGGGCATGATCATGCTGATCATCGTCGCGGCCTACTTCCTGAACTTCGTGATGTCGGCCATCGGCCTGACCACCCGGCTGACCGACAGCGTGCAGAACCTGGGCCTCTCGAAGTGGCAGATGCTGTTCGCGGTGATCGTGTTCTACGTCATCCTGGGCTGCTTCATGGAAACGCTGTCGATGATGATCACCACCATTCCGGTCATCGCGCCAGTGATGCAGACCATGGGTTTCGACATGGTTTGGTTCGGTATCGTTGTCATCGTGCTGGTGGAAACCGCGCTCATCACGCCACCGGTCGGACTGAACCTCTTCGTCGTGCACAACCTGCGCAAGAAGGGCTCGATGAACGACGTGATGCTGGGGTCGCTGCCCTTCGTGGCGGCGATGTTCGTCTTGTTGCTCGCGCTGGCCCTCTTTCCCGGGCTGGCGCTCTGGTTGCCGGGAGTGCTTTCATGATGAGTGTTCTGAAGTTCCGGGTCGAAGGCGGCAGTCCCTTCGAGGTGCAGCCGTCGCGGCTGGTGGTGGCGGGCTGGACGGGGCGCGACACCGCGGCCGTGGAGCACCATATCGAGGAACTGGCCGCCATCGGCGTGCCACGGCCGAGCAGCGTGCCGCTGTATTACCGTCTGACGCGTTCGCTGCTGACGCAGGTGCATGCGCTGGAGATGCTGGGCACTGCCAGTTCGGGTGAGGCCGAGCCGGTGCTGGTGCGTCACGCCGGGCGCTGGTGGCTCACGGTCGGCTCCGACCACACGGACCGCGCGGCCGAGGTCCACTCGGTGGCCGTTTCCAAGCAGATGTGCGCCAAGCCGCTGGCGAGCAGCGCCTGGGCCTGGGACGAGGTTGCAGCGCGCGCCGACACGATCACGCTGCGCTCCGAAATCTACGAAGGCGAACACTGGGTGACCTACCAGCAGGGCCCGATGGCGGGCCTCCGGCCGCTGCAAAGCCTGATCGACGGGTTGCCGGCCGACGTGCCGGTGGCCGAGGGCCTGGTGCTGTTCTGCGGCACCCTGGCCGCGGTGCCGCGCAAGGACGGCGTGGCCATCCGCCCGGCCGAGCGCATGCGCGTCGAACTGCTCGACGGCAATCGGCACATCAAGCACGAATACAGCGTGAAGTCGCTGCCGATGGTGGTCTGAGACCGCCGGGCACGCTGCAGGAGCCGCCACATGGAAACGCGCCGCTGGCAGTTCTGGATCGACCGCGGCGGCACCTTCACCGACGTCGTCGGCCGTGCCCCGGGCGGCGAGCTCGTCACGCTGAAGCTGCTGTCCGACAACCCCGAGCAGTACGCCGACGCCGCCGTCGAAGGCATCCGCCGCCTGCTCGGCCTGCAACCGGGCGAGCCCATCACGCCCGACCTGGTGGACTGCGTGAAGATGGGCACGACGGTGGCCACCAACGCGCTGCTGGAGCGCAAGGGCGACCGCACGCTGCTCGTCACCACGGTTGGGTTTCGGGATGCGCTGCGCATTGCCTATCAGGCACGGCCCCGCCTGTTCGACCGCCAGATCGTGCTGCCTGAACTGTTGTACGAACAGGTGGTCGAGGCGCATGAACGCGTGGCCGCCGATGGCGAGGTGCTGCTGGCGCTGAATGAGGCCACGCTGCGCACCGAACTGCGAGCCGCGTTCGACAGCGGCATCCGCGCCTGTGCCATCGTCTTCATGCACGGCTACCGCCACACCGCGCACGAAGCCGCGGCCGCCGCGCTGGCGCGCCAGATCGGCTACACGCAGGTCAGCGTGTCGCACGAGGTCAGCCCGCTGATGAAGCTGGTGTCGCGCGGCGACACGACGGTCGTCGATGCCTACCTCAGCCCCATCCTGCGACGCTATGTCGACCGCGTGGCGGGCCAGATGCCGGGCGTGCGCCTGTTCTTCATGCAGAGCAGCGGCGGCCTCACCGAAGCGCATCACTTCCAGGGCAAGGACGCCATCCTTTCCGGCCCGGCCGGCGGCATCGTCGGCATGGTGCGCACGGCGCTGGCGGCCGGGCACGACAAGGTGATCGGCTTCGACATGGGCGGCACCAGCACCGACGTCAGCCACTACGCCGGTGAGTTCGAGCGCGCGTTCGAAACGCTGGTGGCGGGCGTGCGCATGCGCGCGCCGATGATGAGCATCCACACGGTGGCGGCCGGCGGCGGCTCGCTGCTCAGCTTCGACGGCGCGCGGTTGCGTGTCGGCCCCGAGAGCGCGGGCGCCAACCCGGGCCCGGCCAGCTACCGGCGCGGCGGGCCGCTCGCCACCACCGACGCCAACGTGCTGCTCGGCAAGATCCAGCCGGCCTATTTCCCCAGCGTCTTCGGCCCTCGCGGCGACGAAGCGCTGGACCGTGATGTGGTGCTGGCCAGGTTCGAAACCATGGCCGCCGAGGTGAAGCGCGCCAGCGGACGGCCCACCACGCCGGAGAGTCTGGCGTCGGGCTTCCTGCGCATCGCGGTGCAGAACATGGCCAACGCGATCAAGCGCATCTCGGTGGCGCGTGGTTACGACGTCACCCAGTACACGCTGCAGTGTTTCGGTGGCGCCGGCGGCCAGCACGCCTGCGGCGTGGCCGATGCGCTGGGCGTCAGCCGCATCTTCGTGCACCCGCTGGCGGGGGTGCTCAGCGCCTATGGCATGGGCCTGGCCGACCAGATCGCGATGCGTGAGGCCTCGATCGAACTGCCGCTCGACGCCGCCGGCCTGGCCGCCGCCGAAACGCGGCTGGCGCTGCTCGGCGCCGCCGCGGCCGACGAGGTGAGCAGCCAGGGCGTGGCGCGCGCGGCCATCACGCTGCAGCGCCGCATCCATGTGCGCTACCAGGGCACCGACACCTCGCTGGTGCTGGCCTTCGGCAGCGCTGAAGACATCCAGCGGCAGTTCGAAGGCGGCTACCGGCAGCGTTTCGCTTTCCTCATGCCGGGCCGGACGCTGGTGATCGAGGCGGTGTCGGTCGAGGCGGTGGGCGCGGGTGAGGCTTTCGATGACGGCCCTGCCGCCGGGCAGGCCGAAGCGTTTGTCGCCGTGCCCGACGCCATCGTTCGCATGCACTGCGAAGCTGTCGATGGCGGCGATGGCGGCCTGGCACTGGAGGCCTGGCGCGACGCCGCGCTCCACGTCCGTGAATCGTTGCGTGCCGGCGCCACCATCGCCGGCCCGGCCATCATCGCCGAGAAGAATGCCACCACCGTGGTCGAGCCCGGCTGGTCGGCCACACTGACGGCCGCCGGCCCGATCGACATGCGGCGCATGCAACCGCGCGCGAGCATGCATGCCATCGGCACCGAGGCCGACCCAGTGATGCTGGAGGTCTTCAACAACCTCTTCATGAACATCGCCGAGCAGATGGGCCTGCGGCTGCAGAACACGGCCTATTCGGTGAACATCAAGGAGCGGCTCGACTTCTCCTGCGCGCTGTTCAACGCGGCGGGCGAACTGATCGCCAACGCACCGCACATGCCGGTGCACCTGGGTTCGATGAGCGAGAGCATCAAGACCGTCATCGAGCGCAATCCGCAGATGCTGCAGGGCGACGTCTACGTGCTGAACGACCCCTACCATGGCGGCACCCACCTGCCCGACGTGACCGTGGTGACGCCGGTCTACCTTCAGGATGAATCCGCACCGGTTGCCACGGAGCCCAGACCGTCGTTCTACGTCGCCAGCCGCGGCCACCATGCCGACATCGGCGGCAGCACGCCGGGTTCGATGCCGCCGTTCAGCAGGACGATCGACGAAGAAGGCGTGCTGTTCGACAACTTCCTGCTGGTGCGAGGCGGCCAGATGCGCGAGGCCGAACTTGGCGCCCAACTGAACAGCGGACGCTGGCCGGCCCGCAACCCGCAGCAGACCATCGCCGACCTGCGCGCCCAGATCGCCGCCAACCAGAAAGGCGTGGACGAGTTGCAGGCGATGGTGGCGCAGTTCGGCCGCGCCACCGTGGCGGCCTACATGCAGCATGTGCAGGACAACGCCGAAGAGTCCGTGCGCCGCGTCATCACGGCACTCAAAGACGGTGCTTTCACCTTGCCGCTCGACAACGGCGCCAGCATCTCCGTCAAGGTGACGGTGCACCGAGAGGCCCGCCAGGCCAGCATCGACTTCACCGGGACCAGTGCGCAGTTGCCGAACAACTTCAACGCGCCGAAGGCGGTGACGATGGCGGCCGTGCTGTATGTATTCCGCACGCTGGTCGACGACGACATACCGCTGAACGCCGGTTGCCTGAAGCCGCTGAACATCATCAATCCGCCGGGTTGCATGCTGAATCCGAACCCGCCCGCGGCCGTGGTGGCCGGCAACGTGGAAACCTCCACCTGCGTGACCAACGCGCTCTACGGCGCGTTGGGCGTGATGGCCGCCGGCCAGTGCACGATGAACAACTTCACCTTCGGCAACGCCGCGCACCAGTATTACGAAACCATCTCCGGCGGCTCGGGCGCCGGGCCGGGCTTCAACGGCACCAGCGTCGTGCAGACCCACATGACCAACTCCCGCCTGACCGACCCCGAGGTGCTCGAGTTCCGCTTCCCGGTGCGCCTGGAGAGCTACGCCATCCGCGCCGGCAGCGGCGGCGCCGGGCGCTGGCACGGTGGCGACGGCGGCGTGCGCCGCCTGCGTTTCCTGGAGCCGATGACGGCGTCCATCCTCAGCAATGGCCGCGTCGTGCCGGCCTTCGGCATGGCCGGCGGGCTGCCGGGCGCGCTGGGCATCAACCGCGTCGAGCGAGCCGACGGCGGCGCCGAGACGCTGGCCCACATCGGATCGGCCGAAATGGCGGCGGGCGATGTGTTCGTCATCGAGACGCCGGGCGGCGGCGGCTACGGGCCGCCGGGCTGAACCGGCCGCCGAAAATCGTCAGCGGCCGGCGCCGGCAGTGCACGACCGCGAACGGCCGGCCGTGCAGGCAGAGATTGTTGGCGCGGTGGCCGGCGCCACCCTGTCGCCGGTCCGAGGCCGACGGCGCCGTCCCGCTGGGCAGCCATGCCCTTCGGCCCCAGGCCGTGCTGCAGGCCTGCGGCAACCTTTGCCTGGCGGTGCCGCCGGCCTGGCTGCTGGCCATCGAAGGCAAGAATTTCGAGCTCGGTGAACCGCTGAGCGGGCCGGCCATCGGCCACCTGGCCGACGCGCTGACGCTGGTCGAGCGCTGGCTGGCGTCGTTCCCCAGCCTGACGCCGCAGGCCGCTGCCGTGCACTGACGGGGCGCGTGCTGGGGCGGGCGCTGGGGCGCGTGTTGGGGCGCGTCTTGGGGCGAAAACGGCTGGTGCTGCCGCCTTCGATGGTCTGGGCTATCGTTGCCGGATGTCCCGCACCCGAATCAAGCCGATGACGTCTCTCACGCGCCGCCGCCTGCTGGCTGCCGGCCTGCTGCTGCCGTTCGGCTGGTCTGCCGGCCAGGCGCGGGCGCAGCTGGCACACCAGGCTCTGAACTGGCCGCGCACGCTGGCCGCCGCGCGCGGCCAGACCGTCTACTTCAACGCCTGGGCCGGCAGCGAGCGCATCAACGCCTACCTGCAATGGGCGGCGGCCGAACTGCTGCGCCAGCACGGCATCAAGCTCGAACACGTGAAGATCAGCGACACGGCCGAGGCCGTCAAGCGCGTGCGCGCCGAGAAAGCCGCCGGCCGTACCGACGGCTCGGCCGACCTGCTGTGGATCAACGGCGAGAACTTCCTGGCGATGAAGCGCGAAGGCCTGCTCTTCGGGCCTTTCGCCGAGAGCCTGCCTTCCTACGCGGCGGTCGACACCGTCGGCAAGCCGACCACGCGCATCGACTTTTCCGAGCCGGTCGACGGCATGGAAGCGCCCTGGGGCATGGCGCAACTCACCTTCTTCGGCGACGCCGCGCGTGTCGGCACGCCGCCTTCTTCGGTGGCCGAGCTGATTGACTGGGCGCGCCGGAACCCCGGCCGTGTCAGCTACCCCCGGCCGCCCGATTTTCTCGGCACCACCTTCGTCAAGCAGGTGCTGATGGAGACGAACAGCGAGCGTGCCGCGCTGGCCCGGCCGTTCACACCGCAAGCCTTTGCCGAGCTGACGCCGCCGCTTTGGAAGGCGCTCGACACCCTGCACCCGCTGTCGTGGCGCGGCGGCCGCCAGTTCCCGGCCAGCAGCGCGGTGATGCGCCAGATGCTGGCCGACGGTGAACTGATCATCAGCCTGACATTCAACCCGAACGAAGCCGCCAACCTGATCGCCGGCCGCACCTTGCCGGCCGGTGTGGTGAGCTGGCAGCACCGCGCGGGCACGCTGGGCAACACGCACTTCCTGGCGATTCCGTTCAACGCGCGTGCGAAGGAAGCCGCCATGGTCGCCGCCGATTTCATGCTCTCGCCGGCCGCGCAGGCGCGCAAGGCCGACATCCGCGTGTGGGGCGACCCCACCGTGCTGGCGGTCGACCGGCTGCCGGCCGAGCAACGTGCGCTGTTTGCCGAATCCGCCGCCATGCCGGGCAGCGTGCGCCAGCCGGCCCCGGTGCTCGCCGAGCCGCACGGCAGCTGGGTGGAGCCGCTGGAACGCGAGTGGCAACGGCGCTACGGCGGCTGAGCGCTCCGCGCGCCGCCGTGCTCACCGCGCCGCGCGCCGCCGCGCTGGCTGCCATCGGCCTGCTGTTCGTGCTGCCGCTGCTGGCCGCGCTGCCGCTGGCCGTGGTGCAGGGCGCGTCGGCGGCGGCCTGGGCTTCGCTGTTCGACGATCCGCACGTGTCGCAGTCGCTGGCCTTGTCGGTGCGCAGCGCGCTGGCCAGCACGCTGCTGTCGTTCGGCCTGGCACTGGCGCTCACCACCGCGCTGCATGGCAGCCCGGCGTGGTTGCGCCTGCAGTCCTGGCTGTCGCCGATGCTGGCGCTGCCGCACGCCGCCTTCGCCATCGGCCTGGCCTGGCTGGTGGCGCCGAGCGGCGGGCTGGCGCGGCTGCTGGCGCCGCTGTTCGGCTGGGCCTTCCCACCCGACTGGACGACCGTCAACGACCCGGGTGCCCTGCTGCTGACGGGCGTATTGGTGGCCAAGGAACTGCCCTTCCTGATGTGGAGCGTGATGGCGCTGCTGGCGCGGCCCGAGGTCGCCATCCAGTTGCAGCGGCAGATCGCCGTCGGCCGCACGCTGGGCTATGGCCGCGCGGCGCTGTGGTGGCGCGTGCTCTGGCCGCAGTGGCTGCCCCGGCTGGCCTGGCCGCTGCTGGCGGTGCTGGCCTACGGGCTGACCGTCGTCGACCTGGCGCTGATCGTCGGTCCGGCCTCGCCGCCGACGCTTTCCATGCTGGCCTATGCCGACCTGATGGCCGGTGACCCGGCGCGCAACGCGCGTGGCAGCGCGGCCGCGCTGCTGCTGGCCGCGGTGCTGGCGGCACTGGTCATAGCGCTCTGGATGGCCGCGGTGCTGTTCGGCCGTGGCTGGCGGCGGCTGGCGGTCAGCGGCCGGCGGCGGCCGGTTCGTGGCGGCTCGCCGTCTCTCGCCGGCCGCTTCTTCACCGCGCTCGCCGGTCTTTATGTCCTGGTGGTCTGCATCCTGCTGGCCTTGTCGGTGGCCGGCGTCTGGACCTTTCCAGCCGCCTGGCCGCAGGCGCTGACGATGGATGCCTGGCGCCAGGTGGCGCAGTCCGCCGGCACGCTGGCCGGCACCGCGGCGCTGGCGGCCGCCGCCGCCCTGCTGGCGCTTGGGCTGGTGGTGGGCTGGTTCGAAGCCGCGCCGCCGCGCTGGGACCGCAGCGCCACGCCGCTGGTGCTGGCCCCGCTGGTGCTGCCGCCGCTGCTGCTGATGGCCGGCCTCTACCAGGCCGCGCTGGCGCTGCGGCTCGACGGCCAATGGGCCGGTCTGCTGTGGGTGCACGTGCTGGTCGTGCTGCCCTATGTGTTCATCGCGCTGCAACCGGCCTGGCGCAGTTTCGACCGCCGCTACGAACAGGCGGCGCGTGCGCTCGGCCGCTCGCGCCCGGCCTTCTGGTGGCAGGTCAAGTGGCCGCTGCTGGCAGCGCCGCTGGCGGCGGCGGCGGCCGTCGGTTTTGCGGTCAGCGTGGCGCAGTACCTCGCCACGCAGTTCATCGGCGCCGGCCGCCACGCCACCGTCACGACCGAGGCGGTGACGCTTGCCGCTGGCGGCCAGCGCACGCAGGCCGCGGCATTTGCGCTGCTGCAGGCGGCGCTGCCGCTGCTGGCTTTCGGCGCGGCGGCGTGGCTGGGCAGGCGCAGGCTGGCGGCGATGCGGGCATGACGTTGCGGCTGGACGCAGTCTCCATCACGCTGCACGGCCGCGCGCTGGTGCCGGCGCTGTCGGCCGAGGTGCAACCCGGCGAGGTGCTGGCGGTGATGGGCCCCAGCGGCTCGGGCAAGAGTTCGCTGCTGGCCTGGCTGGCGGGGCTGCTGGAGCCGCCGCTGGCCGGCCAGGGCCGGCTGCTGCTGGATGGTCTCGACGTCAGCCTGCTGCCTGTGGAGCGGCGACGCATCGGCCTGCTGTTCCAGGACGATCTGCTATTTCCCCACATGAGCGTGCTCGACAACCTGCTGTTCGCGCTGCCGGCCGGCGCGAGCCGCGCTGAGCGCGTTACCGAGGCCATGGCGGCGCTCGCCGCCGCCGGGCTCGACGGGCTTGCGCAGCGTCGGCCGCATCAGTTGTCGGGCGGCCAGCGTGCCCGTGTCTCGCTGCTGCGCACGCTGCTGGCGCGGCCGGCCGCCGTGCTGCTGGACGAGCCCTTCTCCCGGCTCGACGCCACCTTGCGTGCGCAACTGCGTGACTTCGTCTGGGCTTCGCTGCGCGAACGCGGTGTGCCCGCCGTGCTCGTCACGCATGACGAACAGGACGTGCCGCCCGGAGCCCGCTGCCTGCGGCTGGCCGACCTCGGGGCAGGGCGTGCTTGACCGTTGGGCGACCGCCGCCTTGCGCCCGGTGCTGGGAGGGGCCGCGCGCGCGCTGGTGCGTGCCGGCGCGGGTGCCGACGCGATCACGCTGGCCGGTTTCGCCATCGGCCTGGCCGGCGCAGCGGCCATTGCCGCGGGCCAGCCACTGCCCGGGCTGGCGCTGATTCTGCTCAGCCGCCTTGCCGATGGCCTGGACGGCGCGGTCGCCCGCCTGACCACGCCCACGGACCGCGGCGCCTTTCTCGACATCGCGCTCGACTTCCTCTTCTACGCCAGCATCCCGCTGGCCTTCGCGCTGGCCGACCCCGCCGCCAACGCACTGCCTGCCGCCGTGCTTCTGGCCTCCTTCATCGGCACCGGCTCCAGCTTCCTGGCCTTCGCGGTGCTGGCGGAAAAGCGCGGGCTGAAGAGCTCTGCCCACCCGAACAAAGGCCTGTATTACCTGGGCGGCCTGACCGAGGCCACCGAAACGCTGCTGTGTTTCGCCGTCATGTGCCTGTGGCCGGGGCAGTTTGCGCTGCTCGCCTACGGCTTCGCCGCGCTGTGCGGGCTGACCATCCTGTCGCGGCTGGTGGCGGGCTGGGTGGCGCTGCGTTAGCGCATGGGTCAGCGCGTTGGCCGACGCTGTAAGCTCAACCGGCAGCCAACGACTGAAACCGATGAACAAGAAAAAGCTGATCGTCCTGCTGCTCGTGCTGGCGGGCATCGCGGCGTTTTTCGCCTTCGACCTCGGCCGGGTCTTCAGCCTGGCCTACGTGAAGGGCGCGCAGGGTGATCTGGCCGCGCTTTACGCCGCCAGGCCGCTGGCCGTGATCGGCGGTTACTTCGCCATCTACGTGGCTGTGACGGCGCTGTCCCTGCCCGGCGCGGCCGTGCTGACGCTGCTTGGCGGCGCGGTGTTCGGCCTCTGGGCCGGCACGCTGATCGTCTCTTTCGCGTCCAGCCTGGGCGCCACGCTGGCCTTTCTGGTCTCGCGTTATCTGCTGCGCGACACCATCGCCACGCGCTTCGGCAAGCTGCTGGCCGACATCGACCGCGGCGTCGAACGGGAAGGCGCGTTCTACCTCTTCACGCTGCGCCTGGTGCCGCTGTTCCCGTTCTTCGTCATCAACCTGGTGATGGGGCTGACGAAGATGAAGGCCGGCACCTTCTACCTCGTCAGCCAGGTCGGCATGCTGGCCGGCACCGCCGTCTACGTGAACGCGGGCACCCAGCTGGCGCGCATCGAGTCGCTGGCGGGCATCGTCTCGCCGGGGTTGCTCGGCTCCTTCGTGCTGCTCGGGCTGTTCCCGCTGATCGCCAAGAAGATCGTCGATGCGGTGAAGGCGCGGCGTGTCTATGCGCGCTGGGCCGGCCGCAAGCCGGCGAGCTTCGAGCGCAACATGGTCGTCATCGGCGCCGGCGCGGCCGGCCTCGTCACGAGCTACATCGCGGCCGCCGTCAAGGCCAGCGTGACGCTGGTGGAAAACCACAAGATGGGCGGCGACTGCCTGAACTACGGCTGCGTGCCGAGCAAGGCGCTGATCAAGACGGCCACGCTGCTGCGCCAGATGCGCCACAGCGCGGATTACGGCGTGGCCGAGGCCACGTTCCGCCTCGACTTCGCGCAGGTCATGCAGCGCGTGGCGCGCATCGTCAGCGACATCGAACCGAACGATTCGGTGGCCCGCTACACCGGCCTGGGCGTCGACGTGCGGATCGGCAGCGCGAAGATCATCGACCCCTGGCATGTGCAGATCACGGCGGCCGACGGCAGCGTGCAGACGCTGAGCACCAGGAGCATCGTGATCGCCACCGGCGCGCGGCCGTTCGTGCCACCGCTGCCGGGCCTGGACGGGGTGGGCTACCTGACCAGCGACACGCTGTGGGGTCTGCGCGAACTGCCGCCGCGCCTGCTGGTGCTGGGCGGCGGGCCGATCGGCTGCGAACTCGCCCAGGCCTTCGCCCGGCTCGGTTCCAGTGTCACCCAGGTGGAGATGGGGCCGCGGCTGATGGCGCGGGAGGACGAGGACGTCTCCGCCTTCGTGCGGGCAGCGATGCAGGCCGACGGCGTGGTGGTGCTGACGGAGCACAAGGCGCTGCGTTGCGAGATGGTGGGCGGCGAGAAGTTCATCGTCGTCGAGGCCGGCGGCCACGAATTGCGCATCGGCTTCGACGTGCTGCTGTGCGCCGTGGGACGGGTGGCGCGGCTGGAAGGTTTCGGCCTGGAGGAACTCGGCATTCCGGTCGGCCGCACGGTGCAGACCGACGACTATCTGCAGACCATCTACCCGAACATCCTGGCCGCCGGCGACGTGGCCGGGCCTTTCCAGTTCACCCACACCGCCTCGCATCAGGCCTGGTACGCTGCGGTGAACGGGTTGTTCGGCGGCTTCAAGCGCTTCAAGGTCGACTATTCGGTGATTCCGTGGTGCACCTTCGTCGACCCCGAGGTGGCGCGCGTGGGCCTGAGCGAGCAGGAAGCGAAAGCGCAGGGCGTGGCATTCGAGGTCACGCGTTACGGCATCGACCATCTCGACCGAGCCATTGCCGACAGCGCCGCTCACGGCTGGGTGAAGGTGCTGACGGTGCCGGGCAAGGACAAGATTCTCGGCGTGACGATTGTCGGCGCGCATGCCGGCGACCTGCTGGCAGAGTATGTTCTGGCGATGAAACACGGGCTGGGACTGAACAAGATCCTCGGCACCATCCACATCTACCCGACGATGGCCGAAGCCAACAAGTACGCCGCTGGCGAGTGGAAACGCGCCCACCAGCCGCTGGCGCTGCTGCGCTGGGTGGCGCGCTTCCATACCTGGCGGCGTGGATAGGATGCCGCTCTGGCGCTGTCTGATCGCACTTGGCCTGGCCGGCGCCGTCGGGCTGGCTGGTGCGGCCGGGCTGGCGCCGCTGGTCGATGCGGGCGGACACATCGGCGCGCCCTGGCGCGTGGTGGTCCTGCCTGCGCAGACGATCCCGTTCACGGCCTACAGTGCGCTTCGGATGGACGAGCGCTCCGCATTGCGCATAGAGGCCCGCAGTTCCTACGGCAACCTGGTGCACGACCTGCCTGCCGGCACCGGCAGCACGGCCCACACGCTGCGCTGGGCGTGGCGGCTGGAGCAGCCCAACCCGGCGGCCGACCTGCGCAGCAAGGCCGGCGACGACAACCCGGTCAAGGTGTGCCTGAGCTTCGACATGCCGGTGGCGCGGGTGCCCTTCGTCGATCGGCAGCTTCTGAGGCTGGCGCGCGCCAAGACCGGTGAGCCGTTGCCGGCCGCCACGCTGTGCTACGTCTGGGACGCGCACGAACCGGTGGGCACGCTGCTGCACAACGCCTTCACTGGCCGGGTGCGCCTGATCGTGCTGCGCAGCGGCGCCGATGCCACAGGCACCTGGCTGGAAGAACGGCGCGACGTGGCTGCCGACTTCCGCCGGGCTTTTGGTGAAGAGAGCGCGGAGCTGCCGCCGCTCAGCGCGGTCATCGTCTCGGGTGACGCCGACAACACGCACGCGTCGTCACTGGCCTTCGTGGCTGACTTGCGCTTCGAGCCTTGAAGCGCCTCGTCTTACTCGGCGGGGGTCACGCCCACGTGCACGTGCTGCGTGATCTGGCGCGCCAGCCGCTGGCCGGCGCCGGGGCGCTGCTCGTCACGCCCTTCGTGCGGCAGTTCTACTCCGGCATGCTGCCGGGGTTGGTGGCCGGCCACTACAGGGCCGACGACTGCGCCATTCCGCTGGCCCCGCTGGCGCAGGCCGCCGGCATGCCGTTGCTGGAGCAGGCAGCCGTCGGCATCGACGCGGCGGCGCGCCTTGTGCTGCTGGCCGACGGGCGCACGGTTCCCTACGACCTGCTCTCCGTCGACACCGGCGCCGTCATCCACCGCGACACGATTCCCGGCGCGCGCGAACACGGCCTCTTCGTGCGGCCGATCGAACACTTCGTCAGTCTGCTCGACAGCCTTTTCGAACTGGCGGGGCGCGCCGTGCTCGACGTCGTGGTGATCGGCGGTGGCGCCGCCGGCGTCGAACTCGCGATGGCCTTGCAGCATCGGCTGGGCAGGCAGGCGCGCGTCGTGCTGCTCACCGGCGGCCCGCCGCCGCTGGCAGGCTACCCGCCGCCGGTGATGCGACGCGTGGCGCGGGCCCTTCAGGCGCGCGGCATCGAGGTGCTGGAGCAGTCCTGCACGGCGATCGAGTCAGACCATTTGCTGCTGGCCGACGGCACGAGCCTGCCCTGCGGCGCAGCCGTGCTGGCCACCGGCGTCAGCGCGCCGCATTGGCTGGCCGGCAGCGGGCTGGCGCTCGATGCGAGCGGTTTCATCGCCACTGGCGCCACCTTGCAAAGCAGCTCGCACCCGGAGGTGTTCGCGGTGGGTGACGTCGCCACGCGCAGCGATGCGCCGCACCCGAAGAGCGGCGTCTACGCCGTGCGCGCCGGCCCGCCGCTGGCGCTGAACCTGCGCATGATGCTGGCGGGCGGGCCGCTGCAGCCGCACCTGCCGCAGCGCCGCACGCTGAACCTCGTGTCTTGCGGCGACCGCCACGCCATCGCCGCCTGGGGCGGCCTGTCGGCCGAAGGCGGTTGGGTCTGGCGCTGGAAGGACCGCATCGACCGCGCGTTCATCGCGCGTTATGTCGGCCTCACTCCTGCGGCCTGAAGCTGATGACGATCGACGGGGGCACGCGGCCGTCGGTGTCTCGCGGCAGGTTGCCGGTGCGGTCGATGGCGCGCAGCACGGCCTCGTCCCAGTCCTTGTCGCCGCTGCTCTTGATGAGGCGGCGCGAGATGATGCTGCCGCTGGACGCCGCGCGCACCTCCACCTCGGCGGCCGGATTGCCGGGCACGACGTCGTTGAAGACGATGTTCGGCTTGATGCTCGCCACCAGCCGGCCCACGTAGCTGGCTGAGGGCGCGGCGTCGCGCGCGGCGCTGCCGGTCGCCGCGGGGCTGCCGGTGGCGCCGGCCTGGCCGAGCATGCGCTTGAGGTTTTCGGCCCGCTGCGCCGCCATGCGCTGCTCCTCGTCCTGCCTGGCGCGCTGCTCGGCGTCGCGCTTCTTCGCCGCGTCGGCCTGCTTCATTCGTTCGGCCTCGGCGGTGCGAACCCGCTCAGTCTCGCGCTCACGCGCCAGTTCGAGTTCTCGCTCGGCCTTCAACTTGTCCGCACGCTCCTTGCTGGCGCGCGCCTTGATGGCGAGTTCGCGCTCGGCGGCCTCGCGCCGGGCGCGTTCGATGGCGATCTGCGCGTCGGGCGCGGCCGGCTCGGCCTTTGGAACGGGCTTCGGCGGCGGGCTGGGCGCCGGCCGGGGCGCGGGCGC
>Ga0209181_10004396_pt1 | contig 21008 bp, 20 predicted proteins | sample MAT05_FD_187208 | JGI IMG/M metagenome (GOLD analysis project Ga0209181, IMG submission 187208) | Freshwater microbial communities from Lake Fryxell liftoff mats and glacier meltwater in Antarctica - MAT-05 (SPAdes) (version 2) | ecosystem: Environmental > Aquatic > Freshwater > Ice > Liftoff... | reverse complement strand
GTCCTGGCTTGAAACCCGGCGTGCAGTTAAAACCCTCGATGCCCGTGCGTCGCGGCGGCTGCCATGGGCAGGCGTACTGCGACGCGATCCGATCAATATCGGGCGACCACGCCTGATCATCCCGACCATCCTCCGATGACCCTGCCGCCAATTGAAAAACGTATCGCCAACGAACTTGCTGTCCCCGTAGCCAAGGTACAAGCTGCCGTGCGCCTGCTTGACGAAGGTGCCACCGTTCCCTTCATCGCACGCTATCGCAAGGAGGTCACCGGCGAACTCGACGACACCCAGCTACGCACACTCGAAGCGCGCTTGGCCTATTTGCGCGAACTTGAAGACCGGCGCGACGCGGTGCTCGCTGCGATTGATGCGCAAGGCAAGCTCTCACCCGAACTGCGCGCCAGCGTCGAGGCCGCCGAAGACAAGGCGAGGCTTGAAGACCTGTACCTGCCTTTCAAGCAAAAGCGCCGCACCAAGGCCCAGATCGCGCGCGAAGCCGGGCTCGAGTCGCTGGCCGACGCCTTGCTCTGCGCGCCATCGCTTGATCCGCAATCGGAGGCAGCGGGCTATTTGCGTGCGCCGTTCAAAACCCCTGACGATATCGACCACCCCGGCGTGCCGGACGCCAAGGCCGCGCTCGATGGCGCGCGCCAGATCCTGATGGAACGCTTCGCCGAAGATGCCGATCTGCTGGCAGCGTTGCGGGAATACATGCTGGAGCATGGCGTGGTGCAATCGAAACTGGTCGAAGGCCGGGCCGAGTCCGGCGCCAAGTTCGCCGATTATTTCGACTACGACGAGCCTCTTGGTCGCGTGCCTTCGCATCGCGCGTTGGCCATGTTTCGCGGTCGCCGCGAAGAAGTGCTGTCGGTGATCCTGCGGCTGGACAGCGAAGCAGAACGCCCCGACTGGAGCGCGCCGCACAATCCCTGCGAGCAGCGCATCGCCGCGCGCTTCGCCGTGCGCGACAGCGGTCGGCCGGCCGACAAGTGGCTGGCCGACTCGGTGCGCTGGGCCTGGCGCGTGAAGATCGCGCTGCACCTGGAAACCGAGCTCATGGGCGCGCTGCGGGAGCGCGCCGAGGAAGAGGCGATCCGCGTGTTCGCCACCAACCTCAAGGACCTGCTGCTGGCATCACCCGCCGGCCAGCGCCCTACGCTGGGTCTGGATCCGGGCCTGCGTACCGGCGTCAAGGTGGCGGTGGTTGACGCCACCGGCAAGCTGGCCGCCACCGCCACCATTTACCCGCACGAGCCGCGCCGCGACTGGGCCGGCTCGCTTGCGCTGCTCACACCACTGGTGCGCGCGCATCGGGTTGAGTTGATCGCCATCGGCAATGGCACGGCTTCGCGTGAAACCGAACGCCTGGTCGCCGATCTGATGGCGGCGTTGCCGGAGGCCGGGCTGTCGAAAATCATCGTGTCCGAGGCCGGCGCCTCGGTGTATTCCGCGTCCGAATTCGCCGCGCGCGAGTTTCCGGAACTCGACGTCAGCTTGCGCGGCGCGGTGTCGATCGCGCGTCGCCTGCAGGACCCCTTGGCCGAATTGGTCAAGATCGATCCCAAGTCGATCGGTGTGGGCCAATACCAGCACGACGTGAACCAGGCGCGGCTGGCGCGCAGCCTCGACGCGGTGGTGGAGGATTGCGTCAATGGTGTGGGGGTGGATCTCAACACCGCGTCGGTGCCGCTGTTGACGCGCGTTTCCGGCCTGTCCGCCGGTATCGCCGCCAGTATTGTCAGCTATCGCGATACCCATGGACGCTTCAGCGAGCGCGAGCAATTGCGCCAGGTGCCGCGGCTGGGCGACAAGGCCTTTGAGCAAGCTGCCGGCTTCCTGCGCATCCCGAACGGCAGCAATCCGCTGGATGCTTCCGGTGTGCATCCGGAGGCCTATGGCCTGGTGCGCAAGATTCTGACAGAACTCGACCGCGACATGCAGTCGTTGATCGGTGATACCGCGACGCTGCGCAAACTTGCGCCAGCCAGGTATGCCGACGCACGCTTTGGCGTACCGACGGTGGCCGACGTGCTCAAGGAGCTGGAGAAACCCGGACGTGATCCGCGGCCTCAATTCAAGGCGGCGAAATTCCAGGAGGGCGTCAACACCCTGGCCGATCTGAAACCCGGCATGTTGCTCGAAGGGGTGGTGACCAATGTCGCCAACTTCGGCGCCTTCGTCGACATCGGGGTGCACCAGGACGGCCTGGTGCATATCTCGGCCCTGGCCGAGAAGTTCGTGCGCGACCCGCACGAGGTGGTCAAGGCCGGCCAGGTGGTGCGGGTCCGGGTTCTCGAAGTTGACCTGAAGCGGCAACGGGTGGCGCTCACCATGCGCCTGGCCGAAAAGCCGGCGCCTGCGGCGGCGCGCGATCATGCGCGGCCCGGCGCGGCGGCAGCCGGTGCACAGCGTGCGCGCCCGCGCGAAATGCCGGCGGCGCCGGCCGCCAATCCGATGGCGGCGGCGCTGGCAAGGGCGCAGGCCCAGACGCGCGGCAGGTAGGCGCGGGCGCAGGGTGTAGCCGTGGATGACGGCGCGGGAGCATCCGGTCAACGCCAGGCACAATGTTTGCGTTATAGCTGTGTAGCCGAAATCGCTCAGAAAACCCATGAACACCGGTTCCGCCCATTCCCATCCCCACCCCCATTCCCATCCCCATTTCGGCCGCCCGCTGTGCCGCGACGATCTGGTGTCCGGTTCGCTGCGCGCAGCCTTCGTCAATAGCGAGATGGCGGCCATCGCCTGGAGCGAGGCCCGGCTCGATGCGTCGCTTGACTGTGTGCTGGCGCAACTGCCGCCGGGCGATGTCTGGGTGTTCGGCTACGGATCGCTGATCTGGAACCCCCTGATCACGTTTGCCGAACGCCGCCTGGCGAAGGTCTATGGCCTGCACCGTTCGTTCTGCCTGTGGTCACGTATCGGTCGCGGCACGCCGCAACAACCCGGCCTGGTGCTGGGCCTGGATCATGGCGGCTCGTGCGCCGGGCTGGCTTACCGCATCGAAGCGCAACATGCACGCGAAGAGCTGCGCCTGTTGTGGCGGCGCGAAATGGTGACCGGTGCCTACGTCCCTACCTGGGTCAAGGCACGCACGCCGCAAGGCGCGGTGCCTGCCGTCGCCTTTGTGATCAACCACCGCAGCGTCGCTTATGCCGGCAAGCAGAGCACACCGGCGGCCGCCCGCTGCATCGCCACCGCGAGCGGCTTGCACGGCCCGTGCACCGAGTATCTGGTGCGCACCCTGCGTGGGCTGCGCGAGCACGGGATCGAAGACCACGCCCTTTGCGCGGTCGAGCGCGAACTCGCGGCCCTGCCCGCCTGAACCGCAGGCGCGGCGGCGCTGCCGCGCCTGCGGGTGAACAATTGCGCGACAATCGCGTTTTTCCGCCTGACCGTTGAGCGCCTGGCCGCGCCAGCCCTGCAACCCCATGAAACTCGCAACCCTCAAGGATGGCTCGCGCGACGGCATGCTGGCCGTGGTTTCGCGCGACCAGAAGACCGCGCACTTGGCTGACGGCATCGCCCCGACCCTGCAACGCGCGCTCGACGACTGGCCCTTCATCGCCCCCCAGCTGGAGGACCTGGCGCTGCAATTGAACAGCGGGCGCGCGCGCCGCTCGTTTGAATTCGTGCCTGCCAATTGCATGGCGCCCCTGCCGCGCGCGCACCAGTGGATCGACGGTTCGGTATACGAGCAGCATGTCGAACTGCTGACCCGCGTCTTCAGCGGCAAGCTGCCGGACAACCTGTGGCGTGAACCGATGATGTACCAGGGGGGCTCGGACGACTTTCTCGGGCCCTGCGATGCGGCGGTATTCGCCGAGGAGCACTGGGGCATCGATTTCGAACCGGAGCTCGGGGTGATCCTTGGCGATACGCCGATGCAAGTACGCAGGGACGATGCGCTGGATCAAGTGCGCCTGCTGGTATTGATCAACGACTGGTCGCTGCGTAACCTGATCGCCGCCGAAATCGGCAAGAGCTTCGGTTTTTTGCAAAGCAAGCCCGCCACCGGGTTCGCACCCCTGGCGGTGACGCCGGACGAGCTCGGCCTGGTCTGGGCCGGCGGGCTCGCGCACCTGGGCGTCGCGGTGGACTGGAACGGCGTGCGTTTCATGAACGCCAACGCCGGGGTCGGCACCCGCTTTTCGTTCACCGAATTGATCGTCCACGCCGCCAAGACACGCAACCTGCGTGCCGGCACCATCATCGGCTCGGGTACGGTTTCCTCCGGCGGCAACGTCGGTTGCGTGGCCGAATTGCGGGCGCGCGAAGCGCTCGAAGCCGCCGATGACAAGGGGAAACCGGGCCGCGCGCGCACCGAGTTCATGAAGTTCGGCGATCGCGTTCGCATCGAAGCTTTCGACGCTGCCGGTTCTTCGGTATTTGGCGCGATCGACCAGGAGGTCGTATCGTTGCGCAAACGGCGGGCGCCTGGTGCCACACACGAACAGAGGCAGTCGGACTTGGCTGCCGCAGACGAGGCGCCGGCTGCAGCAAGCGCAACCGAACCTTACGTGCTGCAAGCGACGCCAGCCGAAAACGACGCGGCTGAAGTGTCGCTGGCGGCAGCGGCGACCATGGAACCGGCAGCCGACGCGGCGGCCAGCGCCGAAGCGGATGCGCCGCAAGCGCCCGAAGCGCGGGTTCCCGGTCCGGATGCAGCGCCACCGCAATCGGCTTGACCCTATCGGCCGCCGCCGTGCGTTTATGCGGGCATGGATGCCGCATTCGCTCGACATTTCGCCGCTGACGGAAAGCCTGGGCCGATCCGCTTTGAAGCGTGTCGTCGGAGCGGTGGCGTGAACTACGATGCCGGCGCCGACAGTCACCTGGCGCATGAAGCGGCCAATCATCCAACGGCGGCTGAGGCGGCCGGCGATGCCGATGGTGCACTGATGCTGGCTTACGCCGGCGGCGATGCCGGCGCGTTCGATCGCTTGTATGCGCGCCATTCCGGGGGTAGCTATCGTTACTTCCTGCGCAGCCTGCGCAACGAAGCGCTGGCGCACGAGTTGTTCCAGGATTTGTGGATGAACCTGATCCGCGCGCGCGCCACCTACGTGGTCGAGGCCCGTTTCGCCACCTGGCTCTACCGCATGGCGCATAACCGCTTGATCGACCACTATCGACGTTCCAGCGTGGTGCAACTGGTGGCCCTTGAGACCGATGACGACGCGCCGGACGAGATCAACGCCGACAGCGCGCCCGGCCCGGAAACCATCGCCGCGTCGCGCCAGGCGGCGCAGCACCTGCTGCAGCAGGTCCAAGCGCTGCCGGCGGCACAGCGCGAAGCGTTCCTGCTGCAGGAGGAAGGCGGCCTGAGCCTGGCCGAGATCGCCGCGGCCACCGGTGCCGGCATCGAGACCGTCAAGAGCCGATTGCGTTACGCGATGACGCGCCTGCGCCAGGCGATGAAGGATTTCAGATGAGCGAAGAACGCGATCGCGAGTTGTCGCGGCACTACCGGGCGGCGTCTGCCGAAATGCCGCCACCGGCGCTTGGGCGCGCGATCCGTGCCGCAGCCGCACAAGCCGTAGACGCGCCGCCAGGGCGTTGGCAACGCAAATGGGGTTTGCCATTGGCCATGGCCGCCAGTGTCGTGCTGGGCTTGGGCATGGTGTTGCGGGCGGCACTGGAGCGCCCTGACCTGCAGCCGCCGCCTGTATCCGCAACCGCGACGGCGCCCTATCCACCTGCGGCGGAGGTACGCGGTTCCGGATCGGTGGCGATGCCGTCTGCCATGCCGACGCCGGAGCCTGCGGTCCGGTCCCGGGCGGCGCCCGCGGCTGCTGCGGCGCCCGCCGCTGCTGCGGCGCCCGCGGCTGCTGCGGCGCCAGCGGTCGCGGCTCCAGCGCCCGAGCGGCAGTCGCCACAGCAAGCGGTGAGTGCCGAAATGCAACGTTCGCCTGCGCCGACAGACCAGGCTTCAATCCCTGAGTCCAAGGCGCAAGGCAGTGCGGATTCGGTGGCCGCGCCGGCTGCATCCGCGCGCGACCGGGCCCGCGCCGAGCTTTCGTTGCGCGTGCCGCCGCTTGCCACTGCGCCAGCGGCGCCTGCGCCCGAAAGCGCACGCCCTCAATCCCGGCCCCTGGCCGAGTCGGCCCAGGGTCAGGTTGCCGGGACGACAGCGAACGCAGCCATGCAAGAGCAGCGTGCCGCGCCGCCGATGGCGCCGGCCGCACGCGCCAAGGCCCTCGGTGCCGATGCGGCGCAGTCGGCCGATTCCAATGTGCTGGGCATCGCGGCCGAGGCCGAACTGCCTGCGGAGGAGTGGTTGCGGCGCATCGTGGCATTGCGCCTGGCGGCGCGCCACGTCGAGGCCGATGCCAGTCTGGCGCGCTTTGTCAGGCGCCATCCGGACTACCGGGTTCCACAGCAGGCGCGCCCACCAAACCCCTGACGACTCGGGCCGGGTCGGGACCTTTCAGGCGATGCCGAGCGCCGTTTTGTGCGGGTTGGCGCCGGCGTGCTTGAAGGCGATCGCGCGAATCTCGAAGGTGGCCGCGCCCTCGTCGTCAATAAAGACTTCGGCGAAGCCCGCATCTTCGAGAATGCGCGTCAGGGACTTTCGCGTGAAACCGGTTTTGTGGGCATAAAAATCGTTGCCCGACTTGACGATCATCGCGCCGAAACCCCACAACACATCACGCACCATGATCGGGCCGGCCGGCGAGGAGTACAGCACATCGTCGAGATCCATGTTCTGCGCGGTGCAGTGGCGCATCAGTTGCCCGATGTCCGGCACCCGAATGTCGGCGAAACCGCTGACCTTGAGCACATGCAGGAAACCCAGCAGGACGCGCTTGGCGTCGTGATGCAGGTAGTGCTCGAGATTGTGCGAGCAATAAATCGCGTCGTAGGTGGCTGCGGCTTGGGTTGCCAGTTCGCGCGCATCGCACAAGAGGTCCGGCTTGCCGCGCGGATCGATATCCAGCAAATCATGCCGCCAGTGATCGAAATGCGGCGGAATCGGGATTTCCTTGCTGTTGCCGCCGACGTTGAGCACGCGCGGAACCGCAGGCTCCGGTGGTGATCTGCGCAGTAGATTGCCGAGCATGGGGATAAGCGGTTGATGAACGCAAACACGGGGGACGAATGAGTATCGCAAATTTCCGCAGCCTGCTGTGACCGCAAGCGGCGACGCGTGGACGCTGACGGGCTGACATGGGCCGCAGCGCTTGAGGATGAACTGTGCCAGCGATGGCATAATTGATGGCTCGGCTCGTGCGTGGCGAGCAGAGCAATCCACGGAGACAAGCCATATGCACCATACCCGCCGCCGTTTTCTCAAGACCGGTGCTGCCAGTGCGATCGGCGGCTTCCCCGCGATTGTGGGCGCGCAATCCAAGATCACCTTGAAGGTCGCGCACTATGTGCCGGCGCTGCATGGCCTGCAGCGCGAATTCATCGAGCCCTGGGCAAAGGAGATCGAGAACAAGACCAACGGCGCGGTCACGTTCCAGATTTCGGCTGCCAACTCATCGCTCGGGCAGGCGCAGAACCAGCTCGATCAGGTGCTCAACGGCGTGACCGATATCGGCTTCGGCCTGTGCGGCATTCCGCGTGGCCGCATGACCCGCTCGACGATCATTGAAATGCCGTTTCTGGTGAAAACTGCCGAGGCCGGCTCGCGCGCCCTGTGGAACCTGTATCCGAAATATCTGAAGGACGACTACAAGGGCTTGAAACCGCTGCTTCTGATGACGCACAACGGCGGCCTGATCCACACCAAGGACCGGCGCATCGAGAAACCGGAGGACCTGCGCGGCCTGCGCATCCGCACCCCCTCGCCCACGGTATCGTCGATGCTTGAATTCTTCGGCGCCACGCCGGTCGGCATGCCGCCGGGCCAGGCCTACGAAAACATCCAGAAAGGCGTGCTCGACGGCGCCGCTTTTCCCTGGGATCCGGTGCGTGCTTTCAAGATCGACGAGGTCACCAAATTTCACTTCGATGCGCAGCTCTACACCGCCTCGTTCTGGTTCGCCATCAGCGAAAAGAAGTTCAATTCACTGCCCAACGATGTGCAGAAAGTGATCGATGCGGCTTCCGGCGATGCCCTGCTGTCGAAGGTGCAGGGCTGGTGGGACAACTGGGACAAGGCCGGCAAGGCAGCAGCGCAGGCCCGCAACAGCACCATCGTCACGCTTGATAAAGCCGGCCGCGAGCAGTGGGACCGCACCCTGGTGCCGATGTTCAACAAGACCATGGTCGAGTTCGAGAGCCATGGTGTGAAGAATGCGCGCGAGATCTATATCGAGATGCAGCGCCAGGTGGCGAAGTTGCAGAAGGCATAGACAAGGCTTGCCGATTCCCAGGAACTCGGATTGTCGAACCAAGAGCCTTCTCGATTCAACATCGTGCAAGAGCGACTTTTCCGGCCACCGTACGTGTCCAATGTTGCCTCGACGTCGGCCGGCGGCTACCCGGCCGCAGCTCCCGGCTTGATGCCGCTCTTCGACCATGCAATGGCTTGAAACATTCACGCGCCGCTGTGCCTATGTTGGCGTTTCCCTGCTGCTTTTGTGCGCGGTGCTCAATGTCGGCGACATCGCCACGCGCCGTCTCACCACCCTGAACCTGACGGGCATGGTCGACATCACCCAGCTGATGGTGATGGCCTGCGTCTTCATGTGTATTCCCTATACCTTCATGCGCGAAGCGCACATCGATGTCGACGTCATCACCACCCACCTGCCGCCGCGCATCAACAGCGCGCTGCTGGGCGTGTGGAGTCTCGCGGGGGCCTTGTTCATGGCGGCGGTGACCTGGTATGCCGGCGTCGCCGCCCTGCAGGCCCATGTGAACAACGACCAGTCGACCACCATCGGCATTCCGCTCGTCTGGTACTGGGTGCCCCTGCTGTTCGGCTGTGTGCTTTCGGTGCTGGCGTGCGCAAGTCTGGTGCTTGCTCATTGGTTGCGCGCCGTGCGCGCGATCGCCAGGGAGCCATAGGCAATGCTCGCCGGCGACATGCTGCGCCGCTCGGCCGAACGCTTTGCGCACAAGGTGGCGGTGATTCGCGACGAGCGCCGCATCACCTATGCGCAGCTTGATGCGGCGGCCAATCGCCTGGCCCACGCGTTGCAGGCGCTTGGCTTGGGCAAGGGCGCCAAGGTGGCGATCCTGTCGCGCAATCTGGCCGAGTATCCGCTGATGTTCTTTGGTGCCGCGCGCTCCGGCCTGGTGCTGGTCAACCTCTCGGTGCTGTATGCGCCGGATGAGTTGGCTTGGGTACTTGAGCGGGCCGACGTGCAGATTCTCGTCTTCGATGGGATGTTCGCCGACAAGGTCGCGGCGGTGGCACCACGCTGCCTGCAACTGCGCACCCTGATTCGCATAGGCGAAGGCGCGATGCCGGCAGCGCTGCCCTTCGAGACCTTCGCCGACGGCTATCCGACGCACCTGCCGGCGCTGGCCATCGATGAGCGTGATCCCTTTTGCATGACTTACACCGGCGGCACCACCGGGCGACCCAAGGGGGTGCTCACAAGCCACCGCGCGCGTTCCCTCACCGCTCACACCGTGGCCATCGAGGAAGCGCTGGACGAACGCGATGTGGTGGCGATCGTGACCCCGATGTTTCATGTGGCAGCGCTCAACATCATGTTCCAGCCAGCCATGCTGGTCGGCGCCACCTGCACCTTCGTCACACCCTGGTCGCCGGAGAAATTCATGGAGACCTGCGCCCGCGACGGCGTCACAGCGGCCTTCATGGTGCCGACCCAGGCCAATGCGCTGGTCAGCCATGGCGGATTCGACGCGGCCAAACTCGCGACCTGGCGCAAGCTTTCGTTTGCCGGCGCGCCGATGCCCGACTGGGTGCAGATCGCGTTGCGCGAGCGCTTGCCGCAGTTGCAGCTCACGCAGATTTACGGGCAGAGCGAGATGGGTGTGCTCACATCGTTGCGCAACTGGTATCTGCCGCAAAAGCTCGGCAGCATCGGGCGCCAGGCCTTCAACGTCGATGTCGGGCTGTTTGATCTTGAAGGCGAGCGGGTTGGGCCAGGCGCGATCGGCGAGATCGCCTCGCGCGGCGACAATCTGATGCAGGAGTACTACAACGAACCCGAGCAGACCGCGGCGTTCTACAAGTTCCCCGACAAGCTGCCGGGCTGGGGTTTCACCGGCGACGTCGGCACCATCGATGCCGCAGGCTTCATCACCCTGCTCGATCGTGCCAAGGACATGCTGATTTCCGGCGGCGAGAATGTCTACCCGAAGGAAATCGAAGACGTGGTCTACCAGTTGGCGGAGGTCGCCGAATGTGCCGTGTTCGGCATGCCGGACGAGAAATTCGGCGAACTGCCCGCTGCCTACATTTCGCTCAAGCCCGGCATGTGGCTCACCGAAGCGCAGGTCATAGCCCACTGCGAGTCGAAGCTGGCGCGCCTGAAACGCCCGCGCTTGATCAAGTTCGTGACTGAATTTCCCAAAACCGCGATCGGCAAGATTCAGAAGAATCTGCTGAAGGAACCCTACTGGCAAGGACGCAAAAATATATGAACCGCTACGATCATTACAAGACCCTGACCATCCGCTGCCACGACCATGGCATTGTGGAAGTCGTCATGGGCGGGCCGGGCAAACTGGCCACCGCCGACCATTCCGGCCACAAGGAGCTAGCCAACATCTGGCGCGACATTTCCGATGACCCGCATGCACGGGTGGCGATCCTGCGCGGTGAAGGCAAAGGTTTTTCGGGCGGTGGCGACTTCGGCCTGGTGACCGACATGGCCAATGATTTCGCGGTGCGCACCAGAGTGTGGAAGGAGGCGCGCGACCTGGTCTACAACGTGATCAATTGCGACAAGCCGATCGTCTCGGCGATGCACGGGCCGGCGGTGGGGGCGGGCCTGGTCGCCGGTTTGCTGGCCGACATTCCGATCGCGGCCAAGAATGCGCGCATCGTCGATGGCCATACCCGCCTGGGCGTGGCCGCCGGCGATCATGCGGCGATCATCTGGCCCTTGTTGTGCGGCATGGCCAAGGCCAAGTATTACCTGATGCTGTGCGAAACCCTGTCGGGCGAGGAGGCCGAGCGCATCGGCCTGGTGGCCCTGGCGGTGGATGAAGGCGAACTGGTGGCCAAGGCCTTCGAGGTGGCCGGCAAACTTGCCGCCGGCTCGCAGTCGGCGATTCGCTGGACCAAGTACGCGCTCAACAACTGGCTGCGCATGATGGGTCCGACCTTCGACTCATCGCTGGCGTTGGAATTCATGGGCTTCGCCGGGCCGGATGTGCATGAAGGTGTTGCCAGCCACAAGGAAAAGCGCCGGCCGAAATTCGATCCCGATGGCGGATTCTGAGCGGCGCCGGGCGGCTGCCGGCGTGGTGGCGGACTTGTTGTGGCCTTCCCCGTGGACAGGTGGCGGCCCACGCGCGCTGCAGCAACCGCAGCGGTACTTGCTGCGGTCCCTGGCCATGAACAGCCTGTCGATTACCCTTCGATGAGCGGCCCGCTCCTGGGGCTCGCCGGTTTTTGCGTGGTGATCGCGTTGATCATGCTGCGCATGCCGGTGGCCATTGCGATGGGCGTGGTCGGGGTGATCGGTGTGACCATTACCAACAGCTGGAATGCGGCCGGCTTCATGCTCGGTCGCGCCGCGTTCGACGCGGCGTTCCCCTACTCTCTGTCGATCGTGCCCTTGTTTGTGGCCATGGGCGTGTTTGCCGCGCACGCCGGCTTGAGCCGTGCGCTTTACAGTTTCGTGGCCGCGTTCATCGGGCATTTGCGCGGCGGCTTGGCGATGGCAACCATCGGTGCCTGTGCGATCTTCGGCGCCATCTGCGGCTCGGGCATCGCCACTGCGGCCACCATGGGCCGGGTGGCCCTGCCGGAGATGCGCCGCCTGGGTTACGCCGACAGCCTGGCGGCGGCATCGGTGGCCGCTGGCGGCACGCTGGGCGTGATGATTCCGCCCTCGATCCTGTTCCTGATCTATGGCCTTTTGACGGAGCAATCGATCGGCAAGTTGTTTTTCTCCGGCATCTTGCCAGGCATCCTGGGCATGCTGCTGTACATGGCGGCGGTGTGGTTTTCGGTGGCACGCAACTCGCAGGCGGGTCCGGCCGGCCCGAAAAGCGATTGGCCGGCTCGCCTGGTTTCACTCAAGGACGTGTGGAAGGTCTTGCTGCTGTTTGGCGTGGTGCTGGGCGGCCTGTATTTCGGCTGGTTTTCCGATACCGAGGCGGCCGCGGTCGGTGCCTTCGGTGCCGCCTTCATGGCCTGGGCCACCGGCAACCTGTCGCGCGAAAGTCTGAAAAAATCGCTGGCCGAGACCGGCATCACCACCGGCATGATTTTCACCATCCTGATCGGCGCCAACATTTTCAACTTTTTCGTCGAATCCACCGGCTTGACCGACTTCCTGGTCGACTATGTGAAAGGCCTGGGCTGGAACCGCTGGATGGTGATGTTCGCGCTGATGGTGTTCTACGTGATTTTGGGCGCGCTGATGGACGAGATATCGATGATCCTCCTCACGGTGGCGCCGGTATTCAAGCTGGTGACCACGCTGGGCTTCGACCCGATCTGGTTCGGCGTGATGCTGATCACGGTGTGCGAAATCGGCATGATCATGCCGCCGGTGGGCATCAACCTGTTCGTGATCCAGGGCGTGGGCAACCTGCCGATGGCAACCGTGGTGCGCGGCATCATGCCATTCGCCTGCGCCGACTTCGTGCGCCTGTTTCTGATCTGCGTGTTTCCCTGGCTGGCCACCTGGTTGCCCAACAAGCTGATCTGATCCTTTCATGTACGAATACTTCACCTATCGCAAGTATCCGGTCAGGCTGCCGCCATTGGCGCACGGCCTTGAGTCGACGCGGCATCCGGTGGCGATCGCCGGTGGCGGCCCGGTTGGCCTGGCACTGGCACTGGGCCTGGCCAATCACGGCATCCGCTCGGTGGTGCTGGAGGCCGACGACAGCGTTTCGCACGGCAGCCGCGCCGCCTGCATTTCGCGCCGCTCGCAGGAGATCTTGGAGCGGATCGGCGGCATTGCGCCGGTGCTGGCCAAGGCCTTGCCGTGGACCGCGGGCACCAGCTATTACCGCGAAACCCCGGTGTACCGGCTTGAAATGCCGATGGACAAGCGGCAGAAGTATTACCCGATGGTCAATCTCGAGCAGTGCTATTTCGAGCAGGACCTGGCCGATTTGATCGAGGCCAAGCACGCCGACATGATCGAGATTCGCTGGCACACCCGGCTTGCCGGTTTTGCGGCAACAGCGCAGGGCGTCGAACTGGCGCTGGATACGCCGGCCGGCGCCTACCGCTTGGCCGCGGACTGGCTTGCGGCCTGCGACGGCGCGCGCAGCAGCGTGCGCAGCCAGATGGGGCTGCGCTTTTCGGGCAGCCAGTACGAAGGCACCTACATCATTGTCGACATCCATCTGCCGAGCAGCCATCCTACCGAGCGGCGTGCCTGGTTCGACCCGCCCTCCAACCCGGGCTCGACCATCCTGGTGCACAAGCAGCCCGGCGACATTTGGCGCATCGACTACCAGTTGCGTGACGACGAGGATCCCGAGGAGGCGGTCAAGCCGGAGAACGTGCTGCCGCGCGTCAAGGCGCATCTGGACTGGATCGGCGAGACCGCGCCGTGGGAACCGGTGTGGATCTCTTCCTACAAGGCCAACTGCCTGACACTGGACCAATACAACCACGGCCGCGTGCTGTTCGCCGGCGATGCCGCGCATCTGGTGCCGATCTTCGGCGTGCGCGGCATGAATTCCGGCATCGACGATAGCCACAACCTGGCGTGGAAGCTGGCGCACGTGATTCGCGGCCAGGCCGATCCTCGCCTGCTCGATACCTACTCGGAAGAGCGCGTGTTCGCCGCGCGCGAGAATATTCGCGCCGCCGCCAAGAGCACCGATTTCATGGCGCCGCCCTCGCATGCATTTAAACTGATGCGCGAGGCGGCACTCGGCCTGGCCGTGGCCGACCCGTTTTTCGCCACCCTCGTCAATCCGCGTCAGTCGAGCGCCATCAGCTATGGCGCATCGAGGCTGGCGCTGGCCGACCGCGAACCGTTCGCCGCCGGGCCGCAACCCGGCGCGACGCTGGCCGAATGCCCGCTGGAACGCGACGGCCTGCCGGCGTACCTGACCGACCTTCTGGGGCCGCGCTTCGTGCTTCTGTGCCTGACGGCCACCCGGCCCGATCCGGACTTGAGCGGCCTGGGCGTTACCGTGGCGCTGCACTGGATCGCACCCACGCGCGACGCCAGGGCCCAGGCCTGGGACAAGTCGGGCGAGCTTTTTCCGCTCTACGACGCGCGCCCCGAGGCCTACTATCTGGTGCGGCCGGATGGTCACGTGCTGGCGCGCTGGCGCATGCTGGACGCGATGGCTGTGCGGGCCGCCGTCAGCGGCGCCTTGAAAGGACCCTGATGCTAGGTCCTGATCAGCTCGACCATGTCTACACCGAGGCCTGCCGTCGCATGACCGCGTTGGGCGCGGACAAGACGGAATTGTTTCTGGCGCGCCTGGCGCTGCTGTTGATGAAGGAGGTGGGCGACAGCGCGCGCATTCTGGACGCGGTGGATGCCGCCCGCAAAAGCCTGGAGAACGGCTGAATTTCGCTACGCCAGGTGGGGGACGGGCGTTTCCGTGCGCGTAGAATCGGGTGCTCTTGTGTTGCCGGGCGCCTGCCATGTCAAACGTTCCTGATCCGTTCGAGTTCGTCAAGAACCTGTGGGGCCAAATGGGTATTCCGGGCTTTGGCCAGGGCGCCGCGGTGGCAGGCGGTTTGCCGGGCGGCATACCGGCGTTTTCGGCGGAAGAACTCGAAAAGCGCCTGGGCGAATTGAAGCAGATTCGCCAGTGGCTGGAAATCAATCTCAACATGCTGAGTCTGCAGGTCAACGGGCTTGAAATGCAATTGAACGCGATCAAGAGCATGAAATCCGCGCCCGGTGCCGGGTTCATGCAGCAGGCAGCCGAGGCGATGCGCAGCGCGGCCGCAGTGCAGCCCGGGTTCGCGCAGCCGGCGGCACCAGCGAGTTTTGGCCAGTTCCCGTTTGGCGCGTCGACGCCCGCGCAAGCGGCGCCTGCCGTCGCACCCCCACCTGCAATGAGTGCGCCGCCAGCGGCCGCGCCTGCGGCAGCCGAGGCCGCCAAGCCCTTGAACTGGCCCGACCCAACCGCATGGATGCAGACCTTGCAGTCGGAATTTGCCAAGGGCATGGCAAGTATCGCCCCGGCCGCGCCGGCGGCCCCCAAACCCGCGGCACTCGAGAGCGCCGGATTCCCACGCAAGGCGGTTGCCAAGAAAGCGCGTGGCAAGGCATGAGCCGCTGGCAACTGGGCCACGCCGGCCACGCCCACTGGAAGACCGCGACCGACACTGCGTTGGCGGATCTGGCCCCGGGTGGCAGCCTGGGATTTGTCTACATGACCGAGGCCTTCGTGCCGTATGCGGCCGAAATCCTCGCCATTGCCAAGAACCGCACCGGCATCGTCGACTGGGTCGGCACGGTCGGCATCGGTATTTGCGCAACCGGCACGGAATACCTGGATGAGCCGGCGGTGGCCTTCATGACCTGCCCGCTGCCACCCGACTCGCACACCGTTTTTTCCGGCACGGCCCGGCCGCCCAAGGCCGGCAGCAAGACCGTCAGCGGTGCGGACGCCGCCTATTTCGCGATCGTCCATGCCGACCCGCACACCCCGGATATCGATGAACTGATCCAGGACATGGCCGGCAAGGTCACCAGCGGCTATCTGGCGGGCGGCTTGTCATCCAGCCGCGGGGCCACGGTGCAGTTTGCCAACTCAGTGGTCGCCGGCGGTATTTCCGGGGTGGTGCTGTCGTCCGACGTGGCGATCGCCACGCGGCTCACGCAAGGCTGCACGCCGATTGGCGGCCGCCATGTGGTCACGCAATCCGAGGGCAACATCTTGGTCAGCATCGACAAGCGCCCCGCGCTTGAGGTGATGCTGGAGGAACTGGGCTGCGACCTGAAGGGCCTGCGCACCGCAGCGCGCGACACCTTCGTGGGCATCGTGGTGCCGGGAGCCGAAGTCGCCGGCGGCGGCGACGATTACATGGTGCGCAACCTGGTGGGCATCGACCCGCAAAACAAGCTGATTGCCATCGGCGACACGGTGCCAAGCGGCAGCACGGTGCTGTTTTGCCGACGCGATGCGCAGTCGGCGCGCAACGACTTGTTGCGCATGATCTATGAGATCAAGGACGACCTGACCGAGCGCCCCAAGGCCGCGCTGTATCACGCTTGTGTCGGGCGCGGCGAAAGCATGTTTGGCGAGCGTGGCGCCGAGCTGAAGCTCATTCGCGAACATCTGGGCGACATTCCGCTGATCGGCTTTTTCGCCAATGGCGAGATCGCGCACAACCGCCTGTATGGCTACACCGGGGTGCTCACGCTCTTCAAGTAGGGCGTTTGCGGGAGGTCTTCGCGACGGCGCGGCGCGCGGCCGGCTTTTCCTCTGCGGCTGCCGGGGCCGGCAACGGCCGAATGCGTTCGAGTTGCTCGAGAAAATGCGGCAATGCCGTCATGTCGACCAGCGCGACTTCGGTATGCGAGCTGGTCGTCATCATGACCGCCGCCTTGGCATCGGCCACAGGAAACGACCAATAGCGCAGGTTCGACATGGTGTCGGTTTTCACGAGTTCTCAAGGATTGCAACGATAGCGCCAGCCTGCGCGGTTCCAGTTCCCAAGGACATCGGTCTTTTGGTCGCTGTTCCGCACCAAATGCATCGATTGGAGGCAGCGCTTGCAAGCCGGGGCCGCTTGGCAGAAGCTGACCGGGGTGCCGAGCGCGCCTCGCGTCTTACAATCCGCACCCCTAATCGCAATCGATAGCCATTCATGAGTGATCAGCCGGTTGCCGTAGTCAGCGCCGCCGTGGCGCGTCAGTGGCGCGATAGCTTCTTTGCTTGCGATGTGCCGGCCAAGGAGGTCGAATACATCGCTCCGGCGATCCTGGCGGCGTGCTTCTTCTTCGACAGCCCTGCGGGTGAATGAGTCGCTGTTTCAAATACCTGATATCCGCAGGGTCAAACTTGTTGATTCGGTTCCCCGCGGCTTTGTCTATCGGCACCTGTATAACGCTTGGCACCAATCCGACCTTCGCGCCGGTGCCACCCATTCTTGCCGATGCTAAAGCGCGCCGACCTGGGCGCCCTGATCCTGCTGGGCGCGATCTGGGGCAGCTCCTACCTGTTTATCCGCATCATCGTGCCGGTGGTCGGTCCCTGGGGCATGGTGGCGCCGCGCATGCTTGGTGCCGGCATTGCGCTGATGATCCTGGCGCGGGTATACGGTATCGCCTGGGGCGAATGGCGGCTGTGGCCGCGCTATCTGGTGCTGGCGTTCCTGACCTCGTTCGCGGCGCAGTTCCTGATCGCCACCGCCGCCCTCACACTCAATTCCCCGACGCTTGCGATCATCAATACCACCATGGCGATGTTCGCGGCGCTGTTGTCGGCCTGGATCTTGCACGAACGCCTGACCGGGCGCCGCAGCATGGGCCTGGCGCTGGGCGTGGCCGGGGTGGCGCTGGTGGTCGGCTTTACGCCGGTGGATTTCACCCCGCGCATCGCGCTGGCCTATGGCGGAGCCTTGTTGGCGGCTTTCTGCGGCGCCTACGGCACCGTTTATGCCGCACGTCACCTGGCGCATCGGCCTTCGTTCGAACTGGCCATCGTGCAGAGCCTGATCGCCGGCTTGATGGCCACCCCACTGGGCGTGGCGCCGCTGGTCGCGGCCTGGCCCCTGCCGGGGAAGGTGCTGTGGGCCCTGTTGGCCCTGTCGCTCATTTGCACGGCCTTGGCGAATCTGATTTATTACCGCTTGATGAAACGCACCAGCCCCACGGTGTCAATGTCGGTCACTTATCTGATTCCCTGCTTCAGCCTGCTGTGGGGGTGGTTGTTTCTGGGCGAAACCATTGCCTGGCTGCAGTTAGCCGGGTTCGCGGTGGTGCTGGGTGCGGTATCGCTGGTGGCCGGGCGCGGCCGCTGAACGCGGCACGAGTTTTGCACCATTTTTCCGTCTTGTGAAGTGTGGGGTTGGGAGGGCGCGCATCCAAGCAGGCGGTGCGCGCGTAAGAAACTGGCGACACCGGCGACTAACCGGATTCGCCGCATAATCCGCAATTCGCCGGCTTTTCATGCCGGCACCTGGAGATTTCATCAATGCATGCCACGCTCGAGCGCCTCGAAGCGACCACTTTTCCCCGTATCGCGCGGCGGCGCGTCGATACCCTGCAGGTCAATCTGGGCTACAAGTGCAACCAATCGTGCGTGCATTGCCATGTGAACGCCGGTCCCACGCGCACCGAAATGATGGATCGGGCGACCATCGACCAGGTGTTGTCCTACCTGCGGGCGCACAAGGTCGGCACGCTCGACCTGACCGGCGGCGCTCCTGAACTCAATGTTGATTTCCGCTATTTGGTAGTTGAGGCCCGCGCTTTGGGCGTCAAGGTCATCGATCGCTGCAACCTGACCATACTGTCCGAACCCGGGCAAGAGGGTCTGGCGCGGTTTCTTGCCGAAAATCAGGTCGAAGTGGTCGCCTCCCTGCCCTGCTACACCGAGGAACTGGTGGATCGGCAGCGCGGCCGAGGCGTGTATGAACGCTCGATCGCCGGTATTCGCGCGCTCAACGCCCTTGGCTACGCCGATCCAGGCGCCGGACTGGTGCTCAATCTTGTGTACAACCCGCAGGGGCCGAACCTGCCGCCGGCGCAAGAGGCGCTCGAGGCCGACTACAAGCGGATTCTGGGCGAGACCTTCGGCATTCGCTTCAACCAGCTCTTTACGCTGGCCAACATGCCGATCCAGCGTTTTGGTTCGATGCTGATCAGCAAGGGCAAGTTCAACCAATACATGGCGCTGCTGCGCTCGGCGCACCGCGAGCAGAACCTTGAAGACGTGATGTGTCGCTCCCTGGTATCGGTGGATTACCAGGGCTACCTGTACGACTGCGATTTCAACCAGATGCTGGGCTTGCCGCTCAAGGTCGCCGGCCGGCCGCGCATCCACCTGCGCGATGGGTTGGCGATCGATCTCGATGGCAACGGAATCGTTGTGCGCGAACATTGCTACGGCTGCACCGCCGGTCAGGGCAGTTCGTGCGGTGGTGCGCTGGTCTGACGCCGGCGCACCAAGTTCTCTCTTCGGCAGGCGCAGGCGTGGCTTCGCTCAAGGCTGCGCCGGTGGCCATCATCGGCGGCGGACCGGCCGGCTTGATGGCCGCCGAAGTGCTGTCGACAGGCGGCGCGCGGGTCGATCTATATGACGCGATGCCTTCAATCGGTCGCAAATTCCTGTTGGCCGGCAAGGGCGGGCTCAATCTGACGCATGCCGAACCGGCCCCGCTCTTCATGCAGCGCTATGCCGCAGGCAATCCGCAATTGCTGGCAAGTATCGGACAGTTTGGCGCCGACCAAGTGCGTGCGTGGGCGCAAGGGCTGGGGATCGAGACTTTCGTCGGCAGCTCGTCACGGGTGTTTCCGCTGGAGAAGAAGGCTGCGCCGCTGCTGCGCGCCTGGCAAAAGCGCCTGCGTGAAGCGGGTGTCGCCTTCCACATGCGCCATCGCTGGACCGGCTGGAATAGCAATCGGGGCCTGGGTTTTGCAACACCCGCCGGCACCATCGAAGTAACGCCCGCGCTGACGATTCTGGCTCTCGGCGGCGGTAGCTGGGCACGCCTCGGATCCGACGGTGCCTGGGTGCCCTGGCTGCGCGGCGAAAACGTGCCGGTGGCACCGCTCAAGCCGGCCAACTGCGGGTTCGACATCGCCTGGAGTGAGCATTTCAGAAGCCGCTTCGCCGGCCATCCGCTCAAATCGGTCCGCCTCCTGTTTGACGATGATGCTGGCGAGCCATTTCGCCGTGACGGTGAATGCATGATTACCGATGCCGGTATTGAGGGTGGCTTGATCTACGCTGCCGGCGCGCGCCTGCGCGAGCAAATCGCCGCGAAAGGGTCTGCCTGCATCAAACTTGACCTTCTGCCGCAGCACGAGACCGCGCGTGTGTTGCGCGAATTGCAGCACCCGCGCGGCGCGCGCTCACAGGCCAGCCACTTGAAGAGCAGGCTCGGCTTGAGCGGGGTCAAGGCCGGCCTGCTGCATGAAGCGCTGCCGCGCGAGGGCTTTGCCGAACCGCTGCGGCTGGCGGCGGCGATCAAGGCCTTGCCGCTGACCCTGGTTGCCTCCCGCCCTCTCGACGAGGCGATTTCCAGTGCAGGTGGTGTCTGCTTCGAAGCCCTAGATGAACATCTGATGCTGCGACGCCTGCCGGGCGTGTTTTGCGCCGGCGAAATGCTCGATTGGGAAGCACCGACCGGCGGCTACCTGCTGACTGCCTGTCTGGCCACCGGCCGTGCGGTCGGGCTCGGTGCGCTGGCCTGGCTAGCGCGTGAAACCGCTAGCGGCCCTTGTCCCGAGGCACGCGGCCAGGCGCAATCGGAGCGGCAAGCGGGCACAGGGTTGGCCCATCACGAGGCGGCGCTGTGAGTGCGGTAATGCCGACGGAGTCGCTGCGCCCAGGCCGTTCCTGCCCCCTGTCCTACCGCTACGGCGCGCAATCGCTGGCACGCCCGGCCGAGATCGAAGCCGAGACGCTGTTTGTGGCAGGCGGCCTTTATGGCAACCCGTTCGCGCTGGAGGCCCTGCTGCGCATGGTTGAGGCCGAGCCTGCGGCGCAACTGGTTTTCAACGGCGACTTCAACTGGTTCAACATCGATGATGCCGGTTTCGAGCGTATCAACCGCGAGGTACTGGCGCACCACGCCATTCGCGGCAATGTCGAGACCGAATTGCTGGCTGCGGACGCTGCCGCCGGCTGCGGTTGCGGCTATCCGGATTACGTAGCCGATGCCGATGTGGCGCGCTCCAACGCCATCATGGGCATGCTGGCAGGCACCGCGCGCCGCCACCCGGCACTGGCCGCGCGGCTGGTGGCGCTGCCGATGACCATGGTCGCCCGGGTCGCCGGCGTGCGCGTGGGCATCCTCCATG
>Ga0209181_10004393_pt1 | contig 21016 bp, 13 predicted proteins | sample MAT05_FD_187208 | JGI IMG/M metagenome (GOLD analysis project Ga0209181, IMG submission 187208) | Freshwater microbial communities from Lake Fryxell liftoff mats and glacier meltwater in Antarctica - MAT-05 (SPAdes) (version 2) | ecosystem: Environmental > Aquatic > Freshwater > Ice > Liftoff... | reverse complement strand
TGTGGTGCCCGTTTGGTTGCAACCGCTGGGCCGAATGCACCCGTTATTACTGCATTTTCCCATTGTAATTTTGTTGCTGGCAATGGTGATGGAAGCCTTCCGCTTTCGGGTATTCAACCCTCATAACCAACCCGTTGAACCAACACAGGCCGACGATGTAGCACCCTCACAACGCGACTTTTACCAGGAGTTCTTAAAGGGACTATTGCTCATTGGCACTTTGTCGGCAGGTCTTACGGTTATTATGGGCCTGTTTCTGTCCAAAGAAGATGGATATACCGGCTCCGTTTTACAGTGGCACAAATGGACGGGCGTAGGCATCTTTTTTGTGTCGTCGCTGGTGTACTGGGGCCGCACAAAAACCTGGTACAGTCCCCGCATGGCCCAACTTGGCGCACTAACCACAGTTGTTTGCCTCGTTGGGGCGGGTCATTACGGAGCTACCCTCACCCACGGCGACAATTTCCTGTTTAAACCCCTGAGCAGTCAGGCTGAAAAAGAGTCCGTTCCGCTTGATCAGGCGCTGGTGTTTAACCATGTGATTCTACCCATTTTCGAGCAAAAGTGCATCAGTTGCCACAACTCCGAAAAACTGAAAGGCCAACTGAACCTGACTGATGCTGAATCGATCCGCAAAGGCGGGAAATCGGGAAAGCTGTTTGTTGCCGGGAGGCCCGACATCAGTTTACTCTTGCAGCGAATTCACCTGCCGTCGGACGAGAAAAAACACATGCCGCCAACGGGCAAAACCCAGCTTACACCCCAAGAAACGATGTTGTTGACCTTATGGATAAAAGGTCGGGCCGATTTCAACAAGCGAGTGGTTGATTTACCGGCTACTGATTCGTTGCGATTTATGGCGGCATCGCTGTTCAAACCTGTTCAGCCTGTGGAGGAATTTGACTTTGAAGCCCCTGACGAAGAGACTGTCAAAGGGTTGAATAATGATTACCGGACCGTTGCCTTTCTGGCTCGTGAATCGCCCGCCTTGGCCGTAAATCTCTATAATAGAACCGCTTATTCACCCGAAAAATTGGATGAGTTGAGCGTGGTGAAGCAGCAGATTATCTCGTTGAACCTGAATAAGTTGCCGGTGAAAGACGCGGACTTAAAGCGTGTCAGTCAATTTGAAAACCTGCAAAAACTCGACCTCAATTTCACCGACATCACGGGCAAGGGCCTAGCCGAACTTAGTTCGTTAGCACACCTGAAAACCCTAACGCTGTCGGGAACAAAAGTGCAATTTAACGACATTCAAAAGCAGCTTAAGGCATTCAAAAGCCTGAAATCAGTATCGCTCTGGAACACGGCCGTAACCCCCACACAGATTGCCCAACTGCAAAAAACCAACGCGGGTATTCAATTTATTGGCGGTTTCGACGGAGCGGCAAGCAAGCCCATTACGCTAAATCCTCCGCAGCTAAAAAACCCATCTCCCATCTTCACCGAGTCGCTGCTGTTGCAACTGAAGCACCCGATCAAGGGCGCTCAAATTCGCTACACCACCGACGGAACCGAGCCTGACAGCGTCAATTCGCCGATTTTGGGTAACCAAACCGTCGTCAGCCAACCGACGCGGGTAAAAGCAAAGGCCTACAAAGAAGGCTGGTTCGGCAGCAGCACGGCCACCTTCGATTTTTACAAAAGCATCCATAAACCAGACAGTGTAAACCTGTTGTTGCCGCTCAACGCGGTGCATCAGGTGGGAGGGGCTGCCGCCTTTTTCGACGGCATCCTCGGTACGTTCAGTGCCAACAGCCCCGCCTGGGCCAACAATTGGTTAGGTGCCCGCAAAAACGATCTGGCTTTCGTAGCTGAGTTCCGTAAGCCGGTCAATGTAAGTTCGGTGGCGTTGCGGATTATGGTCGAGGAAGAAACCGGCGTTCTCCCACCCGGTATTGTGGAGATTTGGGGCGGCAACAGCCGCGATCAACTGAAATTGCTCGGTACGCTCAAGCCGACACAACCTGCCAAAAAAGAACCCCACGAACTGAAACCGATTACCTGTTCGTTTAAACCTCAAAGCGTCTCGTTCCTTAAAATTATTGCCAAACCCGTGGCCCTTCCCGACGAGAAATCGGGCAAAACGAAACCCGGCTTAGTGCTTGTTGATGAGGTATTTATTAACTGATAGGTCGCATTTAGCCCCAAATTGCCCGGTAAAAAATCTCAGCCTCCTGGGCATTGTTACTACTTTCGAGCAGGTAGCGGAAGTGATTCAGAATGTGTTGAAATACACCCAACAGTTCGGAGAGGTCATCGAGCCGGTAGATTCGGCTGTCGATAATCAGGTGATGGTGCTGATAATACAGGAACTGCCACTCCATGCCAACCGTCACGCACCCATATACCGGCAACTCAAGGCCGGTTTCAGCGTTGAGACGATAGGCCCCCAACATCTGGGCAACACATTGGGGAATCCCCCGGTCGAAATCACGTTTGGGGGCTTCCACAATCGAGACAAGGGGGAAATTGATACTGTACGTATTAGTCCGTTTAGCGATAAAAAAGTCGATTTCGCCCATCAGGCCCCGTTCGCAGTCCACATTGAGCATCTCACCGGAGTAAAGCATAAAAAACTGGCGATTCCGTTCAAGCAGTTCAAACAGAACAGGGGTAACAATGTATTCGGAACGGGCCTTTTCGCTCCGTAAGGGTAAACTGGTTGCAATGCCGAGTGTACGAAGCAAATGCTTACTCGGTTCCACGCGCGGTAAGCCATCGAAAAGCGGGGCCACCTCGTCAGTGATCCCAAACTCTCGTACCAACCTCTCAAACGTAAAATCACAATAAGCCATAGAACACGATACATTTTCGAATGCGTAATACGCCCATATGTCTATAGCTAAAATCGTTCCAGTTTTGTGGGACCATGTTTTCACAAACCACAAATAGCTTAATATTCATTTTCAAGCACCCATTAAGCTATTTCATAGTTTTTATTCAGCTTAATGTGCGATTATTTGACATGATTCAGCTATTTTTGGCTTTATGCATAGAATAGATGCAAAACAAAAGTGCAACTGATGAATGAAATAATAGGGCGAGAGTTCGAGAAAAATGAACTGAAAAAGGCACTTGACTCCACCAAAAGCGAGTTGGTGGCGGTGGTGGGGCGAAGGCGTGTGGGTAAAACGTTTTTGATTAGGAATTACCTTCAAGCCCAAATCGTGTTTGAGTTTACGGGCGTACAAAATGTGAGCCATGAAGCACAAAGGCTCCATTTTATGACCGTTTTGCGAACAAACAAACCTATTCATGAACTGGAAACCCTTCCAAAATCGTGGTTGGAAGCTTTCGGGCTATTGCAACAACGGGTAGAATCGTTGGACGAAACTGAAAAAATAGTGCTGTTTTTTGATGAGCTACCTTGGTTGGCAGGAAAAAACAGCGAGTTTATGGCCGCTTTTGATTATTTCTGGAATGCCTGGGCTTCCAAACAAAACATCGTGGTCGTGATTTGTGGTTCTTCGGCATCGTGGATGAATGAAAAAATCATCAACAACAAAGGCGGCCTGCACAACCGAATCACTCGACTGATTAAAATGAAACCATTTAATCTTGCGGAGACCAGGCAGTTTTTGACAGTTAAGGAAATGAATTATCCCGACTATCAAATTTTACAACTGTATATGGCCATTGGCGGTATTCCGCTTTACCTGGACTTGTTGGACAAAACCCTTTCGGTTACCGAAAACCTCAATGCCTTGTGCCTCCGACCCACTGGTTTTTTGTATGACGAATACAATCGTTTGATACCCAGCTTATTTCTACACCACCAGGTCCATACATTGATGATTGAGGCATTGGCCAAAAAGAGAAAAGGGCTTACTCGTGAAGAGCTTTTGGCGGAAACCAAACTGCAAAATGGCGGTACGTTTACCAAATACCTTGATGAATTGATACAATCTGATTTTGTAGATTTTTACAAGCCTTTTGGGAAGCACAAAAAAGAAACGCTTTACCGGCTAACAGACATGTACTGCCTGTTCTATTTTGCCTACATTTTGCCCAATAAAGGCAATAAAACGCCCGATTTTATGGCGATGGCCCAATCGCAGGGGTTTAAATCCTGGGCAGGCTATACCTTCGAAAATGTGTGCATGAGCCATATTTTGCCCCTTAAAAAAGCCCTCGGCATTGCGGGGATTAGCACGGCTACTTCATCGTTTTTTGCCAAACCCAAAGATGGTTTAGCGGGAACTCAGATAGACCTATTGATTGAACGAGCCGACAATACGATTCATTTGTGTGAGATTAAATTTTTGGCCGATGAACTCATCATTGACAAAGAGATGGACGAGAACCTACGAAATAAGCGAACGATTTTTAATTACCATACCAAAAACAAAAAGCACATTTTCAATACCATTATCACTACTTATGGACTGAAACCAAACAATTATAGTCGCCAAAATATAGACCAGATTATTACGATGGAATCACTTTTTGACATCTGAACTCGCCCCATGTCAGGTATGGGACTGGGCTTGTCGCTGAGTTACGACATCGTGACCAAGGGGCATGGTGGCACTCTGACGGTGGCGAGTGTGGATGGCAAAGGCACTGAGTTTGTGGTGGGGTTGCGGGGTTGAAAAATTGTCAGAAAAACCAACTATTATTGCTCTCTGAAGCGTACCCAATCCGAACCACGACGATTCCCCAATCCAAAATCCTATGAACCGCTTTTTCAACCTCCTATTTCTCCTCACTACGGCCACTACCACCGCCTTTGCCCAGGCCGACATCCAGAAAAAGATCCAGACCGACCTGATCATGGCCGACGACGGAGCCACTATCGACCTGCCCGCCGGGACATTTGTGTTGGCCAGTAGTTTGTCGTTGCAGGACAAAAAAAACATTACGATCCGAGGAGCCGGAGCCGATAAAACGGTGCTGTCGTTCAAAAACCAGAGCGAAGGAGCCGAAGGATTGCGCGTGACCAATGGGCAGAATATCGTGATCGAAAACCTGACTATTCAAGACACCAAAGGCGACTGTATCAAGACTATGAACGTGAACGGCATTACCTTCCGCAACGTGAAGGTGGAGTGGACCGGCAAACCCAACCAAACCAACGGCTCCTATGGCCTTTACCCCGTGCAATGCCAGAACGTGACCATCGAAAGCTGCACAGCTGTGGGTGCCTCCGACGCGGGAATTTATGTGGGCCAATCGAAGCAGATTGTGGTGAGGAACTCGGTGGCTTATCACAATGTGGCGGGCATCGAAATCGAGAATTCCATCGGGGCCGATGTCTATGACAACCACGCCTACGAGAACACAGGGGGCATTTTGGTGTTCGACCTGCCCGATTTGGTGCAGAAAAAAGGCGGCAATGTGCGAGTGTACAACAACCTGATCGAGAACAACAATTTCGATAATTTCGCCCCCAAAGGCAACATTGTAGCGCAAGTTCCGGCGGGAACGGGCGTTGTCGTGCTGGCGACCAATCAGGTCGAAATTTTCAGCAATCGGATCATCAATAACAAGTCGCAGGGGACGGCCATCATCAGTTATTTTATGACTGAAGAACCGATCAAAGACTCGCTCTATTACCCCTACCCCTCGCAAATCTCGATCCACGATAACATCTACAGTCGTCAGCTCGTACCGGCCACTTACAAAGGTCGCATGGGTATGATGTACCGATTCAAATTGCGCTTCGGAAAAAACGTGCCCGACATTATCTGGGATGGTATTGTGGACGAAAAAGCCCCCGCAGCCCAATCGCCCATCTGTCTAAAAAACAACAAAAACGCCCAATTCGCCAACATCGACGCGGGTAACAATTTCAAAGCAATCTCGCGGGATATCAGCAAAGTAACGTGTGAGTTGCCACCGTTGGCGACAAAATGATTGTACTGACCAGTGAAACAGGATATTGATGATGAAAATAAACACGGTTAGAAAGCCAATATTTTACTAAAACATTTCGGTTAATTCTTAAGAATACTTAAGTAGTTTCAGTATAATTTACTATTTTTACCATGCAATACTTCATAAAGTGTATAGTTAATGACAACCTAAACATACCAACTTGCTACCATGGTAGCAAATATATAATTTGAGGGCTTTACCTTATAGTTAGCTGTACTACCACAACCTTGCTCCCTTTCGCTATGCCATCTACCCCTACCCCATTGTCGCCACTTACCACCCTTAGTTCGTCGCTGGATAGCCTGGCAATTTACCATGCAGTGCGGGACAATACAGGTCAGATCGTCGATTTTCGGCTGGCGATGGTCAACGATAGCCCCCTGCATTTGTGGATGATTCCACAGACAAATCCCATTGGGGAACGCATCAGTCAACTTGCTGAGCAGCAAGACGCGCCGTATCTGATCCGGCAACTCAGTCTCGTTGTGGACAGCGGTCGGGCCGTTCGGTTCGATATGGACTGCCATTGGCAGCACGACGGTTCCGGGCATCGGTGCGAGGTGATGGCCTCGAAACTGGAAGACGGAGTACAGATTAGTAGCGGCCCAATAGCCGACCCGGTGGCTGGGATCGACTCCGAAAACAAGCCTCACGACCGCTTCATCGAATCCATTCTCAACACTGTTACCTATGGCGTAATGGTTGGTTCGGCGGTGCGGGGAGCCAATGGGCAAATTAATGACATCCTGATTACAGATGTCAACGATCAGGCAGCCGCCATGGCGGGCCATACCGTCAACGACATGGTGGGGCAGTTGAACAGCCAGCTTTTTCCGGGCATCTTCGGAATGAGCGTGTTCGATTTCTACGTCCATACCATCGAATCGGGCGAAGCCCAAACCCACGAACTCCAGTATAACCGCGACGGATTAGACACCTGGGCGAATCTGAAAACCACCAAACTCGGCGATGGACTGGTGATTACCTGGACTGACATGAGCGAACACCGACGGGTTAGACTACTACAACACCAACAGCAGGCAGCCCTGCTGGAAAGTATCCAGTCAACATCGCAGGGCGGCATCACAGCGTATGAATCCATCCGAAATGAAGCGGGCAGAACCGTTGATTTTCAGCCGGTTTTTCGGAATGCAGTGGCAACCCACATAGTCAACCTGACTTCCGACCAGGCAACCTCGCAAACCGTGACCGAAGTCCTGTCAAGGTCCGTCCAACGGTCAACAGATGTGTTTCTGTCGCTGGCCGACCAATACGCATTGGTGCGGCAAACTCCCTTTTTCAACCGCTATATCGCGGTAGCCGAAACCGGTGTGGGGGATCAGTTTGAGCAATCGTTTTTTGTGGATGGAGTCGAGCGGGTGATTGACGTAGTCGTAACGCGCTGGCAGGATGGTATCCTAACCAACAAGCTTGAGGTAACAGAGCTACGCCGGGCCGAGCGCGAAAAAATTAAACAGGCCAATTTGAATCGCACCGTCCTGGATGCGGTACAAACGGCTGTCTCGGCCTACGACGCAGTTCGGGACGAACGTGGTCAGATAGTCGACTTTCGTTTCACACTGGCCAATTCTAATCTTCTGAAACAAGCCAGACGGTCGGAAGCCGAGGTGGTTGGCAGTCTGCTGACGGAGACTTTTCCGGGCACCATCCCAACGGGCCTGTTAACCCGGTATATAGCTGTGGTCGAAACAGGGCAATCGCAGCAGTATGAATTGCATTACAACCACGATGGGCTGGACACCTGGGTGTTGGGAGCCATATCGCCTTCTGGCGACGGGGTGGTGGCTTCGTCTATCGACATTACCCAACAGAAACGGGCCGAATGGCAGGCACAGCAACAGGCCGGGTTAAACCGCACCGTTTTGGATACGGCCCAAACATCCATTGCGGCTGTAGAGGCCGTGCGGAACGATGCTGGTAAACTCATTGATTTTCGCTACATACTGGTTAACCAATTATTGCTAAAAGAAACCGGATTAGCCGAGGCCGACCTTATTGGTCGCCTGATGACCGATGTCTTTCCGGGATCAATCGAATCGGGTGTGCTGGGCCAGTATAGTGCTGTTGTCGAAACCCGGCAACCTTGTCACTATGAGATTCATTACCCCTACGATGGCTTGGATATATGGGCATTGGGTTCGGTAACGCCCTATGGTGATGGCGTGGTCATATCGTCTGTCGATATTACCAGACAAAAGCAGGCCGAATTGCAGGTACGGCAACAGAAGCAGCAACTCGAAAAAGCCAACCATGAACTCAAACGCTCGAACGAGAGTTTGCAATCCTTTGCGTTTATAGCTTCGCATGATTTGCAGGAACCCCTGCGCAAAATCACCTCTTTCGCCGACATACTCCACACGCAGTATGCCGGGCAGTTCAACGTGGGTGCCACCGATGTTATTCGGCGCATAAACGACTCTGCCAAACGGATGCGGCTACTCATTCATGATTTGTTGAACTATTCGCGAATCGAAACCCGCCAGGAATCAAGTAAACCCGTCAACTTGACTGCTTTACTTGATGTTCTACGTGAAAATGAGCTTTGGGCTGCTTTTCATCAAAGTAAGGCTGTCATTGAACATCTCAATTTACCCGTTCCTTTGGCCGATCCCCTTCAAATGCGGCAGCTTTTTCAGAATCTATTATCGAATGCCATCAAATTTTGCCCAAACGATACGGTCCCTATCATAAAAGTGAGCAGCCGCGTTATTGACCGGGCCGATGTACCAGCGGGTTTGCTATCCCCCACCAAGGTGGGGGATAGCAAACCCGCTGGTAGAACCTACTACGAAATCGCCATTACCGACAATGGCATTGGTTTCGATGAAAAACATGCCGAGCGCATCTTTCAGGTTTTCCAGCGTCTGCACGGGCGCAACCAGTATCCGGGGTCGGGCATTGGCCTGGCCATTTGCCAGAAGATCGTGGAGCGGCATAACGGAGCCATTTCTGCCAGCAGCGAACCGGGCAAAGGCAGCACATTTACGGTATATTTGCCGAAATAAGTTGTTTTAGTCGCATGATAATGTCGCTGCGTTTGGCCGTGCTACTGGCCTTTATACTTATTTTTGGCTCACTAACCCAGTCTGGCACCCCCGCCAAACTTTCAGACTATGGCTTTTTTCTGGGAAACCCCGCCGACCAGAAACCCGCCGAGGGTGTGGTGCCTTACCAACTCAATACGCCCCTGTTTTCCGATTATGCCGAAAAGCTTCGGTTTGTAAAACTACCCGCTGGAAAAGCCGCTCAGTATGACACTAAAGAGGTAATGGATTTTCCAGTTGGCACTACCATTATCAAGACATTCTATTTTCCAACTGATTTTCGGGATGCAACCAAGGGTCGTCGGCTCATGGAAACGCGCTTGCTGGTGCGTGGTGAATCGGGTTGGAAAGCACTCGAATACGTTTGGAACGATGAACAAACCGACGCATTACTCGAAGTGGCAGGCGACCGAAAAAACGTGGCTTTTGTGGATGCCGAGGGGCACAAACACGAGCAGGAATACGTGATTCCGAACCTGAATCAGTGCAAAAGCTGCCACAATCGCAACGAGGTGCTGATGCCCATTGGGCCCACTGCCCGGCAACTTAACGGTACTATCAAGTACGACTCCGGCTCCGAAAACCAACTGACGCACTGGCAAAAAACGGGCTTACTAACGGGTCTCGCCACGGCGAACAGCCCCGATTTGGCGACTATCCCCCGCGCCCCCGTCTGGAACGACCCTACGACTGGTTCGGTAGCCGACCGCGCCCGCATTTACCTCGACATCAACTGCGCCCATTGCCACCGGGCCGATGGTCCTGCCAACACATCGGGCCTGAATTTGTCAGTTCATGAGCAAAATCCCACGGCCTGGGGCATCCGCAAAACACCCGTTGCTGCCGGACGAGGCTCTGGTAACAGACGATATGATATTGTACCCGGTCACCCCGATGAGTCGATCCTGATCTATCGGATGGAATCGACGGACCCCGGCGTAATGATGCCCGAAGTATCCCGTAAAGTAGTTCACCGTGAAGGCATTGCGTTGATCCGGGAGTGGATCCAGTCGCTACCAAAATAAACTTTTTGGCTTCTGTTTTGTCTCTATGTAGAGTGGTTTTCCTAAACCGCTCCACAAACAACTCAACTGATGAAAACGAAAGCCTATATTTTGATGGGTGGATTGCTGATGGCGTCCCCCATTTTCAGCCAGGCCCAAAGTCTTGGGCAAGCTGCTATGGATGCCATTCAATTGGCCACGCTCTCCGATGAACAAATAGTCCAATTATCCCGGCAGGCTGTTGAGCAGATGGATGCCCAAAGCCCGGTGGCAGGCCCCGGCGACCCCTACGCAGCCCGATTAAACCGGATTGTGGCCCGACACCGAACCGTGAGTGGCATTCCCATGAATTACAAAGTGTATAAAGTAAAGGATGTCAATGCTTTTGCCACTGCCGATGGTAGTGTTCGGGTATTTCAGGGGTTAATGGACATTATGACGGATGCCGAGTTACTGGCTATTATGGGTCACGAAATTGGCCACGTTGTGAATAAAGACACCCGCGATGCTATGAAAAATGCCCTGAAACGCTCAGTAGCTTTGAACCTGATCGGGTCGGGCGGGGGTACGTTGGCCGCCTTGACACGTTCGCAGGCAGCAGCCCTGGGTAATGCACTCTACGGTGCCAGTTTCAGCCGAAAGCAGGAAACCGAGGCCGACGATTATGGCTACAGTTTTTTAAAGCGAAACCGCTATAGTGTACTGGCCCTCGCCACTTCGTTTGAGAAATTGGCCGCTATGAGCGGTGGGGGGGGCGGGGGCCGTGTCGCCGAAGTCTTATCGAGCCACCCCGACAGTCAACGACGGGCGCAACGGATTCGGAACCGGGCAAAGCAGGATGGGTTGAGAAGGTAATTCCCTTAAAACCCGCCCCGGTCAATGAAGCTCCGGCGACGGCTCAGTTTCAGCTCCTGCAAAATGGCCGACCGTACCCGTAAATCGAAGGAATAGTTGCCACTGCGGAGCGCACTCCCCGAAAAGGGTGTCCAGTTGAAAGCCATATCCCAGCAGTGAAGGTCGCGATTTATACCCACTGTGGTGATAGAAGGGCGTTTCGCCTTAATGTCGTATCCTGAATTAAATGTAAATTTCCATTTGGGCGTCAGGCTGAAATCCCCATTGAAGGTTATAGCCTGAATAATGTACGGGGTAACCGGATCAATTTGTGAATAGCCAAATGAATAGCTGATATTAAGCGACCAGGGAATGTTGAAATCAACATAAAGTTCGGGGTTGGCGTTGATCGCCTGCATGGTGGCGTCATTCACACCAGTCGCCTTCTTGGGTTTGTCAGATCCCTTGGGTGCAATACGCCCGCTTATATACACCTGTGCATTCGTGAGTCGGGCAAGACCCTGACCTGCCTGAACAGCAAACGTAGGAATACGTGGTTCAAACTGCCGAGTGCCCGTTGCGCTTGGGGCAAGTTCACGATAAGCGTAGGGATCAAAATTAGCAGAGAAATTGAAACTAATATTTTTCAGGATTTGAGTATTGGCGCTTATTGAAATATTTGACAGGTTGTAGACTGGCGCGTTAAGATCATAGCTGCCATTAAGGCTGATATTATCGAAAATGGAAATCTTTTTAAACTCCTGTCCCGACGAATCGCTACGAGCACGAACTTTCATTTCCAACTGATTCACAATCCCAAACGAGACAATGGCATTAGCCTTCCCGGTGCCTCCGCTCGAATTGCCGCCAATACCCCGATACCGGGAGACGTACCGCCTATCTTCGCGCAGACCCGGAATGGCCAGATATTGCACAAAGCCAAACGACGGGTCCGAGAAATTGGGGATGTACGACAGGGCTATTGAGGGTGCAATGGTGTGACGAATAGCTTGAAGGCGTTTTCCTTTAAAAAAGACGGTGCCGTAAGCCCGCGTGTTCATACTGACACTAGTCGCAAAGTTATAGACGGTATAAACGCCACGCGTAGTGTCAATACGTACCGAATCAGTATTACCAATTTGAGCATAGTTAAGCCTTTTTCGGTATATATCACCGTTAATCGAGAATCCAGGCGTGATGTTGATGTACTTGGCTATCTTAATGTTAGGGAGCGAAATGGGAATACTATAACGACCCGTCACCAACGCATTTTGGAGCAGTGCGGGAAGGTTAGCTGTATTGAAAGGCACTATGTTCGGGTCAGTGATCAATGAGCCCCCATTTCGGACTAATCCTAGTCGGATGCTGTCGGCACGAGCCAGACTATCCCGGAGAATATCACCACGAGGTCGCAAACGGGCGTTCGATCCTACTACAACAAAGCCTAAGCCTGAGGTATCAACACGGTTGGTGTTGATCGAGTTGGTCACTGTAGCGGCCCCGTTGAAATCGAAACCTACCCGAAACGATTCGTACCATTTTCCGGTGCCGCCCTTCAGCGCAAACGGTGAAATCTGATTCAGACCAAACGATACATCCGTCGACACATCGGTTTTGCCACTCTGCCGAACACCCGTACGCGGGTCCGTTTGCCCAAACTGCTGGTTCACCCGAAGGCTGCTACTCGTACGGATATACTGCCCGATTTGTCGGCTATACTGTACCGACGAACCCGCCACGTTTGACACATAACGTTCGGTTTGTGTGGTGTTAAACTGGTTGTAGCTGTTACTGCTGATGTTCACGTTGGCCGAAAACGTACTCCGTCGTCCCAGGTTTTGCGGGGCATGCGACCAACTCACCGAAAAGTCGTTCCGGGGCGACTGTGTTTTATCGATCCGGTCGCCGGAGCGGTTGCGGGCAAATCGCAAATCGAACCCACCGCTGTAGCGATACCGTTTGTTGTAAGCACCGGTGGTACCAATACCCCAACTTCCGCGTGAATAAATCTGCCCTTTAAACTGCAAGCCCAAATGTTCGTTTACGGCCCAATAATACCCCCCGTCGCGGAGGTAATAACCCCGGCCGTTGGGTTCCTCGCCATATTGCGGAATCAATACGCCCGAAACGCCAATATCTTTTTTCTTAGGGAACGGAAAAAAACCGAAGGGTAACCCAATTGGTAATGGAATCTGGTTAATCACCAGGTTGAACGGCCCGGCAATAACCTGTTTGTTTTTGACAACCTTCAGTTTGCTGGCATTAATATGGTAGTGGGGCGTAGCCAGATTGCAGGTGGTATAGATGGCTCCACGGATGAACAAATTGTCTTCGGCATCTTTTTTAACGTTATTTCCCCGGATATTCCCTTCGCCCTGCTGGGTAATAACGCCCTGAATCTTACCCTTTTTCGACCGGAAATTATATCGAATTTCTTTGGCATCATATTGCCCGTCGCCATCCTTAAAAACGGGTTGCCCAACGAGCTTTTTGGCCGTAGAATCATATCGGCCACGGGCGTAAACCTCATTAGTTGCGTAGTTGAGTTTAATGTAATCGGCTTTCAGCGAAATCTCACCATACTCAACATTAGCATCGCCAAACAATTCAACTTGCTGACCATCAGCTGCATAGATCGTTGAATCTTTCGACGAATATTTTACGGTTGTCTTAAACGCTTCATCGGAAACCGTCGTGTCACGAACAACGGAGTCGCGCCTTGCCAGCCCAGTAGTGTCGCCAGCAGCGCGTGACCCGGTAGGGGGTGAACCAGTCGAACGTGAACCAGTCGAACGCGACCCCGACCGAATGTTTAAGGGTCGGCGTGTTGTAGCCGTACCAGAAGCAGGGAGAGTGGTTGTTGAGGTAGGCGAAGAAGCAGGAATCGGGTTGAGCACAGTTGGTGTTGGGCGCTCCGGCACGGTTTGTGCAGGAACAGTAGCAGGAGACATACCCCCTTTGGATGGTGACACCGAACGTGGCCCGACCGGAACTTGCTGTGCCTTAGCCATATAAGCCATTAGGCTAATCCATAAAATAGCAAAGGCCAGTGTAACGTTCCGCATAGCTACGCCTGGAATAATAAAGTATGCTTTTTTAAGTTTTACCAATGGAAGAAATTTGTCGAATGTGTGGGAGGAACCCATTGTACAAAGGTATGACGAACGAAAGTCCCATCACTGCGTTGAAACGGAACAGCTTGTTAAAAATTATTAAGGGTTCTGTTGTCTTATGGCCCTTACTGGCCATGGGGGTGCTACCCGAACCGACACTGTCGCTTCGGGACACCACAAATGGCGTTGTTCTGGAAACAAGCAGGCCCAACATTACCCCAACCGAACTGGGTCGCCCAAAGGAATTACGGACAGTGGTAATTGACCCCGGACACGGCGGCAAAGACCCTGGCTGTATGACATCGCGCAACCGCGAATCGCGGATAGTCCTGAAAATCGCTCTACAACTGGCCCGCAGGATAAAAACCGATATGCCCGAGGTTCGCGTGATTCTGACCCGCGCCAGCGACCATTTCGTCGACTTGGCCGAACGGGCTGCCATTGCCAATCGCAACCGTGCTGATCTGTTTATTTCGATTCACGTAAACGCCAACCCACACTCAAAAGCGATCAATGGCACCGAAACATACACGCTGGGTTTGCACAAAACGGAAGGGAACCTGGATGTTGCCCGTCGCGAGAACGCCGTTATCCTGAAAGAAGATAACTACGAGCAAAAATACAAGGGTTTTAACCCCAACTCACCCCTGGCGCATATTATGCTGGCCAATTACCAGCACGCGTTTATGGCCAGCAGCATCAATTTTGCCGAGAAAGTAGAGCGAAGCTTCAAACACAATGCCGACCGCAAGAGCAAGGGCGTTAAACAAGCCGGTTTTGTGGTGTTATGGCGTACCACTATGCCCAGCGTGCTGGTCGAAACGGGTTACCTGACCAATGTCGAGGAAGAAAAGTACCTGGCCTCTGCCGATGGGCAGGAGGCAATTTCGGAGGCAATTTTCAAAGCATTCGCTCAATACAAAGAAGAGATCGAAACGGTAGAATAAGTCACAGGTTGACTGATTCTGTACTTTCGCGGGACAAAAGCCCGTCAGATCGGGTTATACACGAAAGCAAATTAGACTGGCTCCCATCTATCCATGAAAATATCCCAGGAAGTTAAAGTTGGAATCCTCGCTGTTGTCGCACTGACAATGTTTTATTTTGGATTCCGATTCTTAAAAGGCTCCGACTTCTTCTCTGCCGAAAACCACTATCGCGTTATTTACGACAATGTGGATGGCTTAACAAACTCTAATCCGGTTACTCTCAATGGCTTATCAGTTGGCCGTGTAAAAAAAATCGAGATTCTTCAGGACAGAAATAACCAATTGATGGTTACCGTCGCGATCGACAAAAAGATACTGGTTGGCAAAGGCACACGGGCTATTTTGGCAGATGGAGGTCTGCTTGGCGGTAAAGTAATCAAGTTACAGGTTCTTCAAAAGGATGGACCGCTCGAAGTAAACGGAATGCTAGTTGCCAATAAAGAAGCTGGTTTACAGGCACTTATTCGAGAAAAAACCTTGCCCGTTCTTCACAATGTGGACTCGCTGACTAAGAACCTCAACCTGATTGTCAAATCATTCGACAAAACAGGGGCTGCCCTTAATGCCGCACTCGAGAATGCCAGCCGTGTAACCGGAACCCTCGACCTAACGGTACAGGAAAATCGGGTTGCTCTTCAAACGACACTTGGTAACGTAAATCGTCTGTCGTCTTCGCTAATCGAAACCGAGAAGCAGTTGAAGCCAATTCTGGCCAAAGTTGATAACATAGCCGACTCGTTGCGTTCATTGCAGTTACGGCAGACATTGGCCAATGCCAACCGCACTGTCGACAATCTGCAACAACTCCTGGCAGGCGTTCAGCAGGGCAAAGGCACTCTCGGCAAACTCACCTCCGACGATAAGTTGTATGCCAACGTCAACGCGACAACGGCTAGTCTTGAGAAGCTCTTGACCGACCTTCGCGAGAACCCAAAGCGCTATGTTCAATTCTCATTATTCAGCCGCAAAGAGAAAGCCCAGCCCGGCAAACCCGGTTCTGTAACGACCATCACGACCACCAAGGCCGACTCGACGCAGTGATAGTTTGGGTTGATTTTGGTCCGTTAAATGCGTAATTTTCTGGAAAAACAAACTCATCCTCAGCTATGGTAATGGATGCAAAACGGGTCTTCAGCCCGGAGGAGTACTTAGCCACCGAACGGCAGGCGCTCGATAAAAGCGAGTTTTTCAACGGCGAAATTATTCCTATGGCTGGTGCAACCCTCAACCACAATCGAATCAAAGAAAATTTGTCTATTTTGATAGGCATTTCACTCGATGAATCTGGGTGCCAGTCGTTCTCTTCCGATATGAGGGTGCATCTTCCAGCTACCGGCCTGTATGCCTATCCCGATATTGTGATTGTATGCGGTCAGCCTGAACTACTACCCGACGAATTCGATAATCTGCTCAACCCAACCGTACTACTCGAAGTGATGTCGGAAGGCACCGAGGATTACGACCGGGGCCGCAAATTCCTGCGTTACCGGAGTATCCCCTCGTTTCAGGAATACGTGTTGATCGACTCCCAAAGTATTGAGGTAGAGGTCTGGCGCAAAAATGACCTCGGCCAGTGGACGCTTATCGAGCAAATTACTGACCCAACCAGCCAATTCACCATTCAAGCAATCGGCCTGACCATTTCGCTACCTCAAACCTATGCCCGCACTGCGGAGTTAATTGGGTAGCACAAGTCCCGTATTAATGACTCCCCTCATCAACGAACTCCAAACCCGCACTACCCAAACCCAATTGGGCGGTGGTCAGAAAAAAATTGACGATCAGCACCGCAAAGGCAAACTCACTGCCCGCGAACGGATCGCTTACCTTATAGACCCCGGCAAACCTTTCGTGGAAATTGGTCTTTTCGTAGGCGAAGGCATGTATGCCGAACATGGCGGCTGTCCGTCGGGGGGGGTGATTACGGGCATGGGCTACGTGTCGGGGAGGCAGTGTATGATTGTGGCCAACGATGCCACGGTGAAAGCAGGAGCCTGGTTTCCGATCACCGCCAAAAAGAACCTTCGCGCCCAAGAAATCGCCATTGAAAACCGACTGCCAATCATTTATCTGGTTGATAGCGCAGGCGTTTATCTGCCTTTGCAAGACGAGGTTTTTGCGGACAAAGAGCATTTTGGTCGCACCTTTCGGAACAACGCCAAACTCTCGGCAATGGGTGTGTTGCAGGTAGCAGCCATTATGGGCAGTTGCGTGGCGGGGGGCGCTTATCTGCCTATTATGTCCGACGAAGCCTTGATTGTAGAAGGCACCGGCTCCATTTATCTGGCCGGACCGTACCTGGTAAAAGCCAGTATTGGCGAGGATGTAGACTCCGAAACGCTCGGTGGAGCCGTAACGCACACGGATATTTCGGGCGTGGTAGACAATCGCTATCCCGATGAAAAAAGCTGTCTGGACGCCATTAAGCGCATTTTCGGCCGTCTTGGCGAACAGCCTAAGGCCGGTTTCAACCGGGTAGCTCCTGCCCTACCCGCCAAATTACCCGCCGAGATCCATGACATTTTGCCCCTCGACCGCGCCAAACCCTACGACATGCGGGAGATTCTTCATCGGCTCATCGACAAGTCGGAGTTGGACGAATATAAACCGACTTACGGGCAGTCGCTGCTGTGTGGTTTTGCCCGAATTGATGGCTGGGCGGTGGGTATTGTGGCCAATCAGCGCAAAGTGGTTAAGGCAAAAGGCAAAACAGGGGCTGGCGCACAAAGCAACGAGTTACAGATGGGGGGCGTGATTTACGGCGATGCCGCCGACAAAGCCGCCCGGTTCATTATGGTTTGCAATCAGCAGCGAATCCCCTTAGTGTTTTTTCAGGATGTAACGGGCTTCATGGTTGGGAGCCGCGCCGAACAAAGCGGAATAATCAAAGACGGAGCCAAAATGGTGAATGCCATGGCTAATTCGGTAGTGCCGAAGTTCACAGTGGTGGTGGGTAACTCCTACGGCGCGGGAAACTATGCCATGTGTGGCCGCGCCTACGACCCGCGCTTGATGGTAGCCTGGCCCACGGCACAAATGGCTGTTATGAGTGGAGCTTCGGCGGCCAAAACACTCCTTCAGATTCAGGTGGCCACCCAAAAAGCAAAGGGTCAACCCATGACCCCGGAGGAAGAACAGGCCCAACTAAAGAAAATAACGGATCAATACAATGCTCAGCTTTCGCCCTATTTTGCGGCAGCCCGGCTCTGGGTTGATGCCGTTATTGATCCGCTCGAAACCCGTACCGTACTCTCTGAAGGCATTGCCGCTGCCAACCACGCACCCATCGAAAAAGCGTTCTCAGTAGGGGTGATTCAGACATAGCCGAAGGGTCAGAATAACCCCTTTTTTATTTGTCCGTCTGGGTCGTGAACGTGCTTTCGAAGATTTTGTCAGCATTAGCCGCTTCGAATCCTTCGCGCCGATGTTCGGGGCCGATTTCTGAGTCGGGGAGGTCGGCAAATTCGGGGAGAACCCGCCGTTCGGCAAATTCCACGTAAGAGCCTGCAATGCGAAACGTTTGCCCATCAGCAAATTCGGCATCAATCATCTGGGCCACGGTTGAGGCCTGCCGCAATCCACCATCGGGACTAACCTTGATTGTTCCTCCCGCTGAGTTGAGCCGGAACCCGTGATTTTCCAGAAACGACACAAACTCATCGATGGTGTTAAAACCGGCTTCCAGATTGTGAACGCTGATTGTAAAATGGTTCAGGTAATAGCGGTTGTAGATTACCCAGGCAGCGTATTCGCTTTCGGCCAATAAAGCCTGGTAATCGGCAACCGTTGGCATGTCCCAAAGTGGTTGGTGCAGAAACGCATCCACGGCGGTCGCATCGTCTAAATCGAGCGCATCAACCGGGTCGCTCATTACCTTATCAGTGTATTTATGAATGATCTGCTGAGCCTGCTCAGAAAGCTCGTGAACGCGCAACTCACTGGCAAAAATACGGGGCAGATTGGTTGAACCAAGCGTGGGCTCACCAGCCGGAGGGGCATACCAATAAGCCGATAATTTCTTCTCGGCAAAGTTGTACGGTTCACGCTTTTCGTAGCCGTAATGCAGAAAGATCTTTTCAAGCGAAGCTAAGCCAAGATTCGGAACGCCCATTGTCCGAAAGGCAATGTGGTCGTTTTCAATCTCGTCGGCCGAATCGATGATTTCTTCGTCGATCATAGCGTCGATTATGCCGCCCACATCAGAAACACGCTCCCGGTAACGGCGCATCAGACCGTTCAATACAGATTTTAAGGTATCAAGTTTGTCAGGTGAATTAGCCATTGTTATCGTTTAATTATCATTGCCCCATACGAATAACCACCACCAAATACCGTCACAACGATATGCTCACCATCCAGAAACTGATTCCAATTCTCAGACAGGGCAATAGCGCAACCCGCACAACCCGTATTGCCCAGCCGTTGAATGTTTGAAATCAGTTTTTCTTCGGGCAGGTCGAGGGTTTTCATCACATTACGCGATATGCGCAAATTGGCCTGATGGGGTAATACGTAGTCCACATCATTCAACGTTAAGCCACATTTCTCCAGGGCCTGCAAACTCGCTTTAGGCATGTAGGTGCAGGCATTGATGAATACATCGCGGCCGTGGGGCATAATAACGCCCTGCTCTAGTGGCTTCAAAACCACCGCTTCTACAGCTTTGCCGGTGTGTGCTGCTCCGCCCGTAAGAATAGTAAGTATCTCAAAATCCTGGTCAGATTGACGCTCTTTCGTAATTAACAGAGCCGAAGAACCATCGCCCCACAAGTGGCCAGATACTTTGTCCTGATCGTTGTTATAGGCCGTGTTATGTTCCGAAACGACTACTATCGCTCGTTTTGCTTTGTTTAGGGCAAAATAGCCTTCCACAATCTCAATGGCGTTTAGTAGCGATGAACAAGCCGACGAAATAGAAACAACCGGAATATCAGCAATACCAAGGTGATGTTGTACCACGTGGGCCAGCGTCGCAATAGTATCGTGAGGTGTATAGGTGGCACCAATAATAAGGTCAGTATCAGAAAGGTCAATTTTTTCCTGAAGCTGTTTCACAGCCTCAACCGACATGGTATTTGTGTTCTCGCCGGGGGCAGCTTTACGCCGTTCGGCAATACCAGTCCGTTCAATAATCCATTCGCTCGACAGACCATTGAGTTTGGTAAAGTGTTCGTTACCAACTACCTGCTCAGGCAAATAGTGACTAACTTTATGAATGTACATTGTCCAACAACTAAGCTTGTTCTAGTAAACAAGCTATTAAGGCCGAAAGTTAAGCGTTTCTAAGGGAACGTATCACTTCTGTTTTAAAGAATACTACGAAATCTTATTTAAAGTCTATATTTTGGTATAATTCTAATAATTTTTTGGCTTCTGTACGCCAACTATACAAATTATAAACTCCACTTTTACCTTTTTCGCCCATGCGTTGCGCTTCTGACGGATGCTTGATTAGCCATTTAATGCGCTCCACAATAGTGACCAGGTTAGTTGGCTCGACGCAAAAACCGCATTGGTGTGTTTCTACAACCGAACGATACAATGGAAAATCAGAGGTGATAACAGGCAAACCGAGTGCCATGTATTCGAATAATTTGGTCGGATAAGAGTCAGGATAATCACCAACGGGCTTGAGTAGGGCCAGGCCTGCCACGCATTGAGCCATAATTGGAAAAGCATCAGCCTGCTCAACATGGCCGTGAACAATAACACGATCTCGTTGAGCTGTCAGTAAGTCGAGGCAATCGTCGGCTATCCGTCCAAACAAATGAAGTCGACAGGTTGGCAAACCATCCAGTATCGCCAGCATGGTATCGAACCCGCGATCTAAACTGACAAGACCAATGTAGCAAAGGTCAAATAGAGGCCTATCTGAGATGTCATCTCGTTTGGGAGATGACATCTCAGGGAAATTATGCACTACGGCAAAAGGCAGTGCCAACCTGCGATATTCCGTCAGGTAACTGACTTCAGTAAAAACGCAATAGCAATACCGCCGGGCGAGTCGATCTAAGCAATCAAATGTTTTTGTGAAAATGGGATGCTTATTGCGTGGCTTACGGTCGAATTTCAGCCGGTGGTTCTCCTGCACTTCATAAACAACCTGACCGCCAAAGAGCCGGAATAAAAGC
>Ga0209181_10004391_pt1 | contig 21022 bp, 9 predicted proteins | sample MAT05_FD_187208 | JGI IMG/M metagenome (GOLD analysis project Ga0209181, IMG submission 187208) | Freshwater microbial communities from Lake Fryxell liftoff mats and glacier meltwater in Antarctica - MAT-05 (SPAdes) (version 2) | ecosystem: Environmental > Aquatic > Freshwater > Ice > Liftoff... | reverse complement strand
AGCCGAACAGCCTCCGGTGCAGCCGCCGGAGGTGTTTGCGCCGCTCGCCGCTCGTCTCTCGCCACTCTCGCCACTCTCACCACTCTCGCCACTTCGACGGCGGCGCGTATATCCTTCGCCGCATGAAAGTCCGCGCCGCGATCGCTTTTGAACCGAACAAGCCGCTGGTCATCGAAGACGTCGAGCTCGAGGGGCCCAAGGCCGGCGAGGTCCTTGTCCAACTCTGTGAAGAAGGCTTGCCGAGCAGGAACGCATGGCCCGAGCTTCCGCCGCAACCGACGGAAACTTACCGCGAGGATTGTTTCGGTTTCTTCGAGGTGCCTCACAAGTACATCGATACCGGTGTGAGGGGCGATCGCGGATATCCCTTCCTTCTGCGAGCCGCGGCCGTCGTGACATTGCCCCCTGGCAAGCATCGCATCCTGCTCCGCGGGCGTGGTTCAGCACGACTCTACTTCGACGAGAAGTTGCTGCTTTCAACGCCATTCTTCAACCGAGACAGCAGCGGTCACGGCACCATCGCCAAACCCGAGAGTTATCTGAACCTCGGGCCAGATTTCCGTTTCGCCCCGCCCGGCAACCGCGAGACCTGGATCACGTTCGAGTCCAAGGGAGGCGAGCACTCGGTGGTGCTCGAAACTATCATTGGCAACTACCTTGGCAACTCCAAGCGTCGGCCTGAACTTGGCGAAACGGTTGTCGCGATCTCGTTCGCGGGCAGCGACACGTGGCAACTAATCTCGCCGGGAACCCGAGTGGTCCCCTACACCGACGCGGGCTGGGCGATTTATGAGGCCGAACGCTCGGCATGGCTGGGTAAGGTGAACGCTGCTGCTCGCGAGGTGAAGCGGAAGGAGCACGAGGGATACTGGAAGACGCGACGTGAAGCCGCGACGAAGTGGTTGGCGTCCACACCCGACGAGAAAGTACCGGAACTGCCCAAGGGTTACCCTGCACAAAACGCCATCGACCACTTCCTCGGTGCGAAGCTCGCGCAAGTGAAGCAGCAAGCGGCAGCCCCGCCAGGAGCGGTCGATTACTTCAAGCAGGTTCAGCCGATTCTCGAAGGAAAGTGTTACGACTGCCACACGGGTGGAAAGGCGAAGGGTGGGCTACGGCTCGATGACCGCGCTGCGACCATTGAGGGCGGCAAGAACGACGGACCCGCGATCACGCCAGGCAAACTCGCCGAGAGTTCACTGTTGGCACGTGTGAAGCCTGACGCCAATGGTGTGATGCCACCAAAAGGTGAGAAACTCAACGCCGAGCAGATTCGCATTCTCGAAACGTGGGTGAAGGAAGGAGCACGCTGGCCCGACCTTAACGCCGAGCACACCACACTCACGCCCCTCACGGACGACCTCACGTTCCTCCGCCGTGTGGCCCTCGATACGGTCGGCGTGGTTCCGACACCAGCCGAGATTCGGACCTTCCTCGCGGACAAATCCCCGGAGAAGCGTGCAAACACGATTGAACGATATCTCGCCGATCCTCGTTGGGCCGATCACTGGATGGGTTACTGGCTCGATGTGCTCGCCGAGAACCCGAACATCATCAACCCGACGCTGAATAACACCGGCCCCTTCCGGTGGTGGCTCTATGAATCCTTCCGCGACAACAAGCCGATGGATTTGTTCGTCACGGAACTCCTGCGAATGCGAGGTAGCATTCGTTTCGGTGGTCCGGCCGGATTCGGTGTCGCGTCGCAGAACGACGTTCCGATGGCGATGAAGGGAACCGTTGTCGCTGCGGCATTCCTTGGGGTCGAGATGAAGTGCGCTCGGTGTCACGATGCACCTGCGCATGAGTCGCTGCAACGCGATCTCTTCGAGCTTGCGGCGATGCTCGAGGCGAAATCCGTGAAGGTACCGACAACCAGCAGCGTGGTCCTCGGCGAGGTTCCCAAGGGTGGTCGCAAGCCACTGATTAACGTCACCCTGAAGCCCGGCACGGCCGTGGACGCGAAATGGCCATTCGCACGCTACGCACCCGAGGAGTTTGGCAAGCAACTCGCAGAGTATCCAGATGATGTTCGCGACCGCCTCGCCACGCTCATGACAGTTCCGCAGAACGAACGCTTCGCTCAGGTGATTACTAACCGTGTGTGGAAGCGGCTGATGGGACGCGGGATCGTGGAACCCGCCGAGGACTGGGAACGCGGCAAGCCCTCACACCCTGAGTTGCTGCGGTGGCTTGCGCGTGAGTTTGTTCGCGGTGGCTACGACGTGAAGCAACTCACACGGCTCGTCTTGAACTCGCACGCTTATCAACGGGCAGCTGACCCGGCGCTGAAGGATACCCCGGTTCTGTTTACCGCCCCGGCTCGTCGCAGACTCACCGCAGAACAGATTGTGGATTCCATGTTCACTGCGACTGGGGCAACATTCCGTGTCGAGGAGGCGAGCCTGGATATTGACGGTGTCCGCGAGTTGACCAGTTCGATCACGCTCGGCCAGCCACGGCGATCGTGGATGCTCACGAGTACCTCGAACGAGCGTGACCGTCCGAGTCTGGCGTTACCTCGAATTCAAATGGTGGGGGATGTGCTTCAGGCATTCGGCTGGCGTCCCTCCCGTCAGGACCCGGTTACCACACGCGAGACAACCACGAACGTGCTTCAGCCAGCGATTCTTCAGAATAGCCCCGTCGGTGTCTGGCTCACACGACTCAGCGACGACCACGGGGTAACACAGATCGCACTGTCCGCAAGTTCGCCTGATGAGTTGGTTGACGAACTGTTCCTCAAGGTGCTGACTCGCAAGCCCACTGAGAAGGAACGCAAGGCATACATCGAGTATCTGCGAGCAGGTTTCGACACTCGAGTGAAAGCACCCGCACCCAAGCCGCCAGTGAAGCGACAACCCGAACCGTATGTGTCGTGGTCGAACCACCTCCACCCGGATGCGACCACGATCAAACTTCGCGAGGAGGAAGTGGCACGCAAGGGCGACCCACCCACCGAACGCCTGGACCCCGTCTGGCGCTCGCGTGTGGAAGATGTGCTGTGGGCCGTCCTGAACTCCTCCGAATTTGTCTTCACACCGTGAGGTCACCCGAATGAACCGTCGCGATTTCCTCGCTTCTTCCGCAGCGCTCGCCGCATCGTCGGCGTTTGCGAACGACGTCAAGCCGGCGCCCCTGAAAGGCAAGGCCGAGGCGTGCATCTTCATCTGGTTGGGTGGGGGCATGGGTCAGGTCGATACGTTCGACCCCAAGGCAAAAGGCGTCAATAAGGGGACGCCCAAGAAGGCCGGCTCGCTCTATGACTCCATTCCCACAGCGGTCGCTGGCGTCCGGGTGTGCGAACACCTGAAGAAGACCGCAAATGTGATGGACCGCGTCACGGCTGTGCGCACGGTGAACCACAAGGTGATCGACGAACACGCGTTCGCCACGAACCTCGTTCACACGGGACGCATGACGAGTGGCAACGTGGTGTACCCGTCGATCGGTTCCATCGTGGCACACGAACGAGGGGCCGCGAACCCCGAAGTGCCTCCATACATCTTGATCGGGTATCCGAACGTCAGCCGCGGGCCAGGCTTCCTTGGCTCGAAGGCTGGGTACGTCTATCTCACCGACACCAACTCCGGACCAGTTGGTTTCACGCGACCAGGTGATGTTGACGACAAGAGAGCCGCAGAACGCCGCAAACTGCTGGAGACGATTGGTTCTGCTGCCCAAGCGGGTTCGAGCGTGGCAGACTACGAGGCCGCACAGGCCGAATCGCTACGACTCGCAGGGCCTTCATTCCTCAAGCATTTCGATTTGAAGTCTGAACCGCCGAAATTGAGAGAAAGCTACGGCGGTGAGTTTGGTCAACGATGCCTGCTGTCGAGGCGACTCGTCGAAGCGGGCGTGAGGTTCATCGAGGTTTCGCACAACCTGAACTTCCTCAACGGCACCGGATGGGACGTTCATAACGACGGCATCGACAAACAACACTTGCTGATCGAAGAGATGGACACCGCGCTTTCCGCGCTAATCCTTGATCTCGAACACAAGAAGCGGCTCGATAGCACTCTCATCGTGATCGGCACAGAGTTCGGTCGCCCGCCGGAGTTCGATGGTGGTGGCGGTCGTGGACACCAAGGCACGGCCTTCTCACTCCTACTGGCTGGTGGTGGACTGAAGCACTGTGGAGCCTATGGGGTCACGGACGCACTCGGAAAGACGATCGTGGAAAACGGCGTATCCATCCCTGATTTCCATGCAACGATACACGCCGCGCTGGGAATCGATACCACAAAAGAGTTGCACGACGGACCACGACCTGTACCGATCACAGATGGCGGCAAGCCAGTCCGCTCCCTCTTCGCTTGATTGCAACCGTGATCAACGAAGTGTATTTGTCAGGAAGTGCGCTCGTGCCACCCATAGAGTGCACTTACTTTCACCTGCGATCACAGGCGTTCCGAACAATCCTGTGGGTTAAAGATAGGCAATTCCCAGACCTTGCTTGGCTCGCAAGCGATTCTCTTCGTGATCCAGCAGAATGGAGCTCTCAATGGCCGACGAAGCCGATCGCGAGATTGAGCCAATCCACCTCGGCAACGCGCACTCACTACCCGGAGGTGATGCGGATACTGCTCAGTCCCCGTTCGGCACGCTTGCACAGTCACCAGAGGATCAAACCCGGGCTGCTGCTGTCTCTTCAAAGTTCGGCGTCGCCGTACCCGGGTTTGAGATTGAAGGTGAACTTGGTCGTGGCGGAATGGGCGTTGTGTACAAGGCGCGACAAACGGGATTGAATCGGCCTGTGGCCCTCAAGATGGTCATTGCGGGAGCATACTCCGATCTCACCACCCGAACCCGATTCTTGCTCGAAGCCGAATCGGTGGCAGCGCTCGAACACCCGAACATCGTGAAAGTCTTCTCGTTCGGGGAACACGACGGTCACCCATTTCTCGCGATGGAATTTCTTCCGGGGGGCAGTCTCGCGGATCGCGTCAAGTCTGGCGGAAGGATTCCTCCCCTTGAAGCTACTGCGCTGATGGCGAAACTGGCGACAGCAGTGGCTCATGCCCATTCTCGGGGAGTTGTCCACAGAGATATCAAGCCTGCCAACGTACTTCTCACCTCCGATGGCGATCCACGACTCACCGACTTTGGTCTTGCAAAGGTGGGGCGTTCCGATCTGAGCATCACGGGACAGGTTCTCGGAACACCGGCGTATATGGCGCCAGAACAAGCTGCTGGAAAGGTCCGTGATGTTGGTACACCGGCGGACATCTACGCACTTGGGGCCGTGCTCTACGATCTCCTCACCGGCAGACCACCGTTCACAGGCGATTCGGCCGCAGCAACACTGCACATGGTACTTTCCTGCGAACCTGAGCAGTTGAGGAAGCATGAGCCAGAGGTTCCGCGAGATCTCGAAACGATCTGTATGAAGTGCCTGGAGCGGGAGCCTGCGAAGCGATATCAGACCGCGCAGGCCTTTGCGGACGATCTCAACTGCTTTCTCCATGGAGAACCCATCTCGGCCAGGCCCACAGGGACACTCGAGCGAGGTGTCAAGTGGGTAAAACGAAACAAGGGGTTGTCTGCGGGGCTCTGTGTCGCTGCGATGGCGCTGCTTCTGGGGATCGCAGCATCAACAGGGTTCGGTCTCTGGGCAATGACCGAAGCCGACCGCGCAACGAGCGAGGCCCAGCGAGCCACGAGCAAAGCGAATGATGAACGCCAGGCGAGAGAACAAGCGGCATCATCCGAAAGACGAGCGATGGCGGCACTGGGTGAAGCTCAGGCGCATAGGCTCTCGGCCGATCGGAGGCAGGCGGAGCTTGAATTCAGCAAGGCGATGACTTCCTGCGAAGAGGGGCGAGTGCATGAAGGTCTTGAGATGTTTGTGCGGGTCGTGGAACTCGCGGAGGCGAACGCCACTGCAAGGGAGTCTGAGGAAACCAATCAACAGAAAGAGACCGATCTCGAACTGGCACGTGTCGCTCGACTAAACCTCGCGGCCTGGCAACGTGTGTTGCCGCCTACCCCGCGGGCATTCCTTCATCCGCATCCGCCCCTCCTGTCGGTCTTTCTCCCCAACGGCAAGCAGTTTGTTACGGCAGGCCGCGACTCCCAACTCAACCTTTGGGATACAGCAACTGGAAAATTGATCCGGACGTATGATCCACCGCGCACATTCTCATTACCTGGGAATCGCCCCATTTTTTGGTCGGTCGCTGTAAGCCCGAATGGGAAAACACTCGCAACGGGTGGTTCAGACGGACAAATAGTTGTCTGGGATACGGACTCACCAAAGTACCGGTTCGCATTCAAGGCCATTGCACCCGGCTTGAATTCTAACGATGCAAATGTGTTCTGCGTTGTGTACGCCCCGAATGGGAACCTGTGGGCTACTGACGGAGTATCCGGTATTCAGCAGTGGGATATCGAATCCGAGGCCAAACCGAAATTGCTCACCAAGCTAGCTCCTCCTCAGGGTGGAAATGTCCTGAATGTCTTTGCATTGTCGTCAGATGGACAGTTCGCTTACACGGGCGATCGAAGTGGTGAGGTCAGGGAATGGGACCTCAAGGCAAACACTCTCAAACGGGTATGGAGGGCCAGTGGGTGGGTGCAGGACCTAGCAGTATCTCCTGACAACAAATACATTGCGGCAACCGGTGCTGGCACCAGTGTCCAACTGATTGACTTGACCGGGACAAAACCAACAACTGATATCGACCTGTCTGGTTCAAACGGAAATGGAGTTGCTTTCGCTGCTCAGCAGCCAGTTCTGGTCACATCGGATAACGACGGAAATATCCGATTCTGGCATCGCGAAACGGGGCAGCCAGTTGGGATCCCGTTGCGCATCACAGGTGACCCTCATCGAACACGTTTTCTTCAGGGGACAGATCAGTTCGTGGTTCCGTCAGCGAGTACGACCTACCTATGCTCGGTTCCTCGCCCTGCCACCCATCTAACGATGCGTCGCGATGGTCGTGTCCGCGGACTCGATTTCTCCCCGAAGGGCGATCGAATTGTTGTCGCCGGAAACTACTCTGGTGACATCTTCGACGCTCAAACACTCAAGACGATACAAGTCTTACCTCGTGTAACCGACATCATCCGTTCATTGCGATATGATTCGGACCCCCAACGCGATCAGGTCTTTCGCGGCTTCGTGAGTGCATTCGACAGAGTACTTGTTTCCAATGGAACTATGTCGGAGATGCAAAATACGATCTCGATGGGCCAGATTCGCCAGATCGAATTTACACCAAGCGGATCCTCCATGTACCTACTGGGTACGAACCTCATTACGCGATTCGCCCCAGCCACCTTGGCCCCAATCCTACCCATGCGACCTGCGAAGGATATGCCTCCCGGAATGGAATTGGGTGCGATGGCAGTTCGCCCTGATGGCGACGAGGTACTCGTCACATACGGGAATCGTATACTTTTGTTGCACCCCGAGACATTGAAACCGGCACGTGCTGGGCTGAGTGCGGGAGATGAAATTCGCGCGGCTGCCTACACACGAGATGGACAGGCAGTGCTCATTGGCCGGCGCGATAACAAGGCAGAGTTGCTCTCGGTGGTAACGGGACAACCTCTCACTCAGCCGATGCCACACGCGAGAGCGGTGGCCGCTGTGGCGGTCAGTCCAAGTGGTGGCATCCTGGCAACTGGCAGTCGAGATCACACGGCTCGGTTCTGGGATACCCGCACCGGCTTGCCAGTTGGGCCACCTATGCTTCACCAATCGGAGGTCATCCAGGTCCGGTTCGAGCCTAATGGGAACCGTCTTGCGACTGGCACTGGCGGTGGCCATGTGATGCTATGGGAGGTGCCACCAGTTCCGGAGTTGGGATCAGTGGCAGAGTTGCGAACCCGCTTCATTCGCCAGACAACTGCACCCCCAAAGTAATCCACACAGGCGTTGTTCCAGAGCTAGTTCTCCAAACTGACTTACTTCACCTGATCATTTTCCTCGTTGGCCGAGGTCCGATGGACGACCACCTGCCTCCCTCGAGACCGCTCGCCCAGCGCGACTGGTTCTGGCTCCTCCTCGCCTTGGCTGGACCTCTTGCCCTGTATGCTGGGTTTGGGTGGCTCTCAACTTCAAGCGTGAAGGGGGTTCGTATCTTCTTCGACAGTTACGACCCCTTGGTTTATTACAACGCAAGTAGTTGGGTTACCAATGGGGGTACGTTGTACCGGGATGTGCTCTCGGAGTATCCCCCAGCGGCAGCGTTGATCTTCGCAGCTGTCCGATTCATGTCCGAACTGTTGATGCCATTCCAATCTGCTTTCGACAGTTTTGTCTGGGCATGGATGTCTACTGCCTGGGTGGTCTACCTCGCGATCATTCGAACGACTCTCAAGCACTTGCCACGCAAAATGGTTTGGTTGTGGTTAAATCCCGTCGTCCTCTACTTCTCCCTGCAAAGGTTCGATCTCTACCCGGCCGGGTTGACACTGCTCGCACTCATCGCCGCGAGTCGGGACCGATATCTAACAGCTGCTCTCTGGCTTGGCCTTGCAGCCTCTGTCAAAGGATATCCCCTGTTCGTGGTACCGGCGTTCGCCCTGTTCGTATTGAAAATGGCAGGATTCTCTCGTGCGATTTGGTGTTGCGTGATCTGCGGTGGAGTGTTTGTCGCGCCGATCTGCGTCGTCGCCAGTTATGCAGGCTGGGACGCTGCAACACTCCCCTTCCTCTATCACGCGGCCAGGGGACTCGATCCCGACGAGAAAAGCAGCACTTATCATGTGGCTATCGAGGTCCTCAGGATCGAGCAGGTCCGAGCACTCACGGCAGACCGCACAGTACCTCGCGTTTTGCAGCTTGCGACTGTCTTGCTGGCGGCAAGTCTCGTACCCAGTCGTATCGATCAATTCGCTCTCGCCGGACTGCTGGCCGTGACTGGTTTCATGTCGTTCTCTTTGTTCTTTTCGCCGCAATTTGTGATTTGGCTGGTGCCGCTTGCCATGTATTCCAACTCCAGGATGGTAGTCGTGACAGTTCACGCCACGCTCCTCGCGACCTGGCTGTTTTTCCCGGTGGGCTATGATTTGAAACTGGCTGACCCCAGTTCAGTTTTCAAGCAGAATTTATTCGATTTCGCAGTGCTATTGATGACCCTTCTCCGTTTCGTCGTGATGGCTGTCGCACTCGGAACTCTGCTAACACGAAAAGGGTCGACCCCCGCACAAGCTGCGAATTGACACATTCCGGAGTTGATTCTTGGAAGGGATGACGTTCGACGAGTGCATGAACTATCAGCCGTTGTTTGGTGCTGGAGGAGGTCCATCGAGAACCGCCCGCACGACCTGCTCCTGACGCCAGGGTTTGAACAGCACGTACTTCATGCCGTCAGTCCGTGCCTTCACGATTGAATGTGCCAGATCGTAACCGAAACCAGTCGTCAATGAAACGATTGCCGTCGGCCGGGCCGTTCGCAACCGCTTGTAACAGTCGTACCCCCCCAGGTCGGGTGGTTTCACTTCCTGAAAGATTGCGTCGTAATCCGCATCTGCCGCCATCGCGATCCCATCCTCACCCGTGGATGCCGATTCGGCAGTAGCGCCAAGTCGCTCCATCAGGAGATGTGCAGAGCGGCGGAGGCGTTCATCGGTTTCGACAATCAGAACTCGTTTGCCGAGCAAAGGGAGATCACCCGAGGTTGCCGATGAAGTATCAGTCAGGCTACGACCGACGCGAGACACGCACTCCTTGACCTGCCTTGCAGAATCAAGGATGCGTCGCAGCCGAACGGTCGCTTCCGGGTCTGTCCGAATCCAGCGTTCCAGGAGCACGCTAGCTCCTGCGATCACTTCATCTAGCGGGAGGGCGATCTCTTTGTTCACGGCTTCGATCGACTGGGCAGCAGTGCAGACGAGTTGAGCGCTGAGGAGATCAAGCGTGTGAAGTGCAACTGCGATTTCTTTGCTGAAGAGTTCTGTGAACTGGAGATCATTTGGCCCAAAGCCATTCACTCGGGGGCTTTCGACGTTCAACGTGCCGATTACTTCATCATGAAACTGAAGTGGAACCGTCATGGAGCTTCTGGCATCTGCAGCCCCAGCGATGTAGTGGGGGTCATTTGCCGTATCGACACAGAGATAACTCTTTCCGGTATAGGCCACGTAGCCGGTGACACCATTATCATGGGGCCGGGCATAGAGAACTCTGTTCGCCGCCTCCGGCAACATCCCGTCTTCAAGGAGCGGTTTGAGTTCCCCCGACTTCCGATCGAGCAACCGAACCTCGATCGTGTCGTAGTTCAGCAGATCGTGGATGAACTTTCGAAGGTTAATCTTGAGGAGTTCAACCCTTGACGGAACATTCATTTCCGCGAGCTGTTCGGGGTCAAGCCCCGCGAGTTCGCGACCAGCTTGATGGAGAGCATCGAGTTTCTGTTGCTGAGCCACTTCTGCAGAGACGTTCTGAACAAAGGCGACGAGTTGTGTCACTTCTCCTGTGGCGTTCAGAACAGGCTTGATCTCAGCTTCAATAAAGGGTTGTTCAGGATTTCCAGTACGATGGAACCGGAGCGACGTGGCGCGGCCTGCCGCAGCTGTAGCCAGTGGATCAGCGTCCGAGGACGCCATGACACCATTCCCGAGTGCATCCAGAAACCGGAGACCCACCGGGTCGATACCGACCCAGTCGCGGAAGTGTGAGTTAGCCCAAACAACAGATCCGCTGCGGTCAAGGATGACCAGGCCCTTGTCGATGTGTTTCAATATCAGGTTGTCACGTCCGAACTCGTCCAAAATCGCGGTCATCACTTCGGGTGACGAAACCACTGCCGCGAATGTACCTGTCCGAAGCGACTGCGCAACGGCAGCCGGGTCCGACGACACGGGTTCCACGTCGGCTTCGGGCAATGCACCGTTCAGCAGCCCTGTGGTTGGGCCGATCAGTAATAACCGGGGTCGGTCAGGCACGTGTACTCCGCAGTCGAGTCTGTATTTGAGATTATACTCTTTCCAGGTGGTTCGCCACAAGCGTGCATCGGCGCGGTAGACTTGTGTCGGAGGTATGAGCATGTCGGTTACATCGGCCACACTGCTTACGCGACTCAAAGACGGTCGGGATGAGGACGCCTGGAACCGGCTGAATGATCTCTATGGACCGCTGATTCGGTCGTGGGCGTCACGACTTGGGGTACGGGGAACTGATGCTGACGATCTGATGCAAGATGTAATGACGGTGGTCGTTCGCCGTTTTCCGGCATTTATCCATCCGGATCGTCCCGGTGCGTTTCGCGGTTGGTTGCGTGCGATCGCTGCGAACTGTGCTCGTGACGCCTGGCGTGCGAAACGTTTGGCCCCAAAAGCGCCAGGCGGGACCGACTTTGGCAGTTACCTGGCACGTCTTGAGGATCCAGCCGATGCTCTTAGCCGGGAATGGGACCGCGAGCACGATGTCCATGTGACCCGTCGATTACTGGAGCGAATCAAACCCGACTTTGAGGCAAAGACATGGGAACTATTTAAGCAGTTTGTGATGGATGGACACTCGGCTGAGACAGTCGCGGCAGCTTGTGGAACGTCTTCGAACGCGGTTTACATCGCTAAATCGCGTGTCTTGGCCAGACTGCGTGAAGAAGCAGGCGGTTTATTGGGATGAAACCACAGCGAGGTTCTCAAGCTGCCCTTCAGTCTTTTCGAACCGATGGCGGATGACTCTCGCTGGGACTCCGGCCGCGATGACGTTCTCTGGAAGTGCCTTTGTCACTACAGCTCCAGCCGCCACGATCGTTCCCTTGCCGACATCCGCCAGCACGATTGCCCCAGTGCCGATCCACGCGCCAGCTCCGATTGTCACCATCCGCCGTTCTCCGCCTTGATCGCGAATAGGCTTTGTTGGATCGTCGAAATAGTGTGTCTTCCCACCGGACGGTATTTGGACTGCCGATGCGAGCAGTACATCACGCTGGAGATGCACCAAACCAAGCTGGCACCGTGTACCAACATAGACGTTCTCATCGAGGATTGCCCCCGACTGAGAAAACAGAGTTCCGAACTCCACGAGTGTCGTGTGGTGACAGGATGCAAGCACCCGCTGAAGGAAGGCACGTCGAAGATACTGGCCGCTGATCCCTGGGAACAATGACAGGAGTTGAGACGTCGATTCAAGAGCACGGTTTCGGCCGACCACGATTGCGGTTGTCCAGTAACCGAGCAACACCGGGGATATCAGTACCAGTGATGTGAGCCGAAGAACAGCCTTCGCCCCCGATTTAAGAGTTGACAGGGGAGAAGAAGTAGGGGGTGCGGCCTCCGACATTGCGTTTTCTGCCTCACCCAGTGGTACCAACTCAAAATCCGAACTAGAGTCAAGGAATACCAGATACCACGCGCCGCGGAAAGTGCTGCGTGTATCAGATGATCCAGTGTAAACTGTGGTCATAACTGGAACGCGGGCGGAACCCGAGTTCGCCCATCTCGTTCGGATTACCGCGTGACCAGCGGGGATTTACGGCCTGTGAACGACCCATTTTTCACTCAATTTGCTGAGGCCTGCGGTGCTGCTGGGCCACTCGACCTGAGAGTCGATCTCGCCGATGGCGGGATGCTTGCCGAGGGGAGCATTCCGATGCCGTTTGTCCTGGTCGGTCGGGACGACGCATGTGACGTGACCCTCGCGGAAGCTGAGATCAACCCCCGCCACGCCTGGCTTCAGGTCATCGCCGGGCGTGTGTTCGCCGTCGACCTGGGAAGCCGAACGGGCCTTGGCTGGCCAGGTGGCGCGACAGGCTCCGGCTGGATGGACGAGAACACCCCGGTGAAGATTGGCCCGTTTCAACTTCGGCTGCGAACGCCCGTCTCAGCCAAGCCACCCTTCCCGCCTGGTTACAACCCCCTGTACTCCGACTCAGCAGGGGTACGTTCTCGGCCTCGAGTTGCATTGGAATTCCGCAACGGTAAGCGCGTGAAAGATCGCTGGGCCGTGAATCGGTTCATTACGCTGATCGGTCGTGCTCCGGAGTGCAAGATCCACCTGACCTCCGATGATATCGCAACTTACCACTGTGGGCTTGTGCTCACAACGACAGGGTTATGGGTCGTCGATCTATCAGGTCGCGGGGTGGTGGTAAACGGTGAGCGGATGCGGCTCTCTCCTCTTGGGCACGCTGCGGAACTATGGGTGGGTCGATTCCTCATCGGCGTGCAGGCACCCGGGAATCCGCACCTTCCGAACCCCGGACGATCCGGGATCCTCTCAGGCCAAAGCTCTCGCTCGGGTCTCGCTCTCAGTTCAACTGATGGCCAGGGTTCCAGCCCCCGCACAGTCCTCCCACGCAAAAGTGGCAACCCAGCCGATGACGAAGTTGCTCTTGGGGCCGCTCCTGTGACCGATTCGGGGGGTGGGTTCTCAGGTTCGCAAATCAGTGAGTCGTTCCGGATGCGTGTCAGTACTGGAGGAGCAAGCGGTCCAGTCTCTCAGCAAATCCAGGTGACGAATACCGCAGGTGTTCCGCAGATCAAGAGCACGACCCAGGCACGCCCGACTCCGCGCGTCCTCCCTCCCGACCCGAATCTCGACCTATTCACGACGTTGACGCCCGGTTCGGGCACAAGACCCGTACCAGAATCGCTGCTTTCCGGAGTGACTGGTGTCGAGGCAAACCCGGAGCAGCTAGCACGCCAGCTCTCAGACCTCCATTCCCTGATGGTGACTCAATCGCAGCAGGGATTGCTCCTGCTGGTTCAGTTATTCGGCTCACTTTCCCCGGGTCACCTCACCGCGATTCAACGTGAGTTGTTAAGAATTCACGAGCTGAACACGGAGCTGTTGAAACTGGAGTCAGAAGTACTCCGTAGGGTTCCAGAACTTGCGACAGTGGCCACCACAGCATCGGGCGAGGTGATCCCGATGGCGATGCCAGTGACGCAATCCGATCAACCTGCGGATGAATCAACATCGACGAGTCAAACTGCCTTGCATGATTGGGTAATCGGGCAGATGAACTCGATCCAGAAAGAACGCTCGATCCGCTGGCAGGCATTTGTGAATGCAGTTCGCACGAAACAAGCCTGAGCCGTGGTGATGTGATGCATCCTGCTTTATGGAAACGCCCTGCAGATTGGTTCCGAGCGAACTGCCCATCCATGCCTGGAACCAATCTGGAACCGTTAACATGTCCGGAAGAAAGAATATAAGATCGTATTTAAGAACTGGCCCATTAGGTAGTTGCGGAGAAATCGCCTGTCACGAAAATCGTGAACAGTCCTAAATCGTCCCCCTAATGTCCGGAAACAAATGCCGTGCAGGCGGACTGTTTTCGGTCCAAGGCGCACCACACTGAAACACGGTACGTTACCGGTTTCGCCCGCTCCTGACCTCGTACTTCATCTTCCGTGAGCTCGCCGAATTGACTATAACCCAGAAGCCTCATTCTTATCCGTCTGTTCACCGCTCGGATAGCCCTCATGGCGAAGTGCTTCTGCCACCTCCATCTGCACACGCACTATAGCCTGCTCGACGGGTTCAACCGGATTCCCCCGCTCGTTGCACAGACCAAGAAACTGGGGATGAACGCCTGCGCGATCACGGATCACGGGAATCTGTACGGCGCGATCGAGTTCTACAACGAATGCAACAAGGGTGGGATCAAGCCCATCATCGGGTACGAGGCTTACCTTGCCCCAGGGAGCCGAAGGGATCGCAAGGCGTCTCAACAGGACAAGGCGTACAGCCATCTCACACTTCTCGCGAAGAATGAGATCGGCTTCAAGAACCTGGTGAAACTCTCGAGCCAGGCATTCCTGGAAGGATTTTATTACCACCCACGCATTGACCGCGAAATCCTGGAGGCGCACAAGGAAGGGCTGATCTGTCTTAGTGGTTGCCTTGCCGGAGAGTTCAATCAGTACATCCTGAAAGACCAGGTTCCCGAGGCCGAGAAACTCGCGAAGTGGTTTAGCAAGGTGTTTGGCGAAGACTACTACATCGAGTTGCAGAACAACGGCATCGCGGCTCAAGACTTCTGCACACCAACCGCAGCGGATATCGCAAACAAGCTCGGCATCCCCCTCGTGGCGACATCGGATGCGCACTACCTGTGCGCGACCGATGCACTTGCGCACGATGTGCTGTTCTGCATCAACACGCGCCGCAAGCACGACCCCCGTAAGAGACTGTATCCCGAAGAACGGATGCCAAACCCGTATTACGTCCGCAGCCCCGAGGACATGTATCGACTCTTCCCGGACTACCAGGACGCGGTCGCTCGCAGCCAAGAGATTGCAGACAAAGTTGATATCCAACTCGACTTCAAGAAACGGCACTTCCCGGTCTTCACTCCCCCAGTGGGGAAAACCCCGGAGGAGTTTCTCCGTGAACTTTGCGTAGCCGGAATGAAGGAACGCTACGGGGAAGAACCGAGTGAGACCGCGTGGAAGCGACTGGATCACGAACTGGGCGTCATCAACAAGATGGGGTTCGCGAGCTACTTCCTCATCGTCTGGGATTTTGTCCGATTCGCCCGTGAGAACGGCATTCCCAGCACGGCTCGTGGTTCTGGTTGTGGGGCGATCGTCAGCTACGCACTCTATCTGAGTCATGTCTGCCCGCTGGAATATGATCTGCTTTTCGAGCGATTCCTCGATCCGAACCGTTCGGAAGCTCCTGATATCGATATCGACTTCTGCCAGGATCGCCGTGAACTGGTGATCGACTATGTGAAACGGAAGTACGGCGTTGAATCGGTAGCGCAGATCGGTACTTTCGGAACGCTTGCTGCCAAGAATGCGATGAAGGACGTGGGCCGTGCGCTTGATGTGCCGCTCGAACGAGTCAACCAGATGTGCAAGCTCGTTCCCATGAAGGGAGCGATTTCCGCAGACCTCAGTGAGGCGATGCAGAGCCAGGACTTCAAGCGGGAATACGACTCGGACCCGCAGATTCGACAGATGGTGGACATCGCGTTGAAGCTGGAAGGGATGAACCGCAACGTGGGGACGCACGCGGCCGGCGTGGTGATCGCCAATGGACCGATCACAGATTACGTTCCCGTTCAGCGAATCGTGCGGAAGTCGGACGGTGACGACGGCGACAACGGCAAGGGGACAATCGCCGTCACAACGCAGTGGGAAATGGGCATCATCGAGAAAGTCGGGATGCTCAAGATGGACTTCCTGGGGTTGCGAAACCTCACGGTCCTCGACAACTGCGTGAAGCTCATCAAGAAGACGCGCAACGAAGTCATCGACCCATTTAAGTTCCCACTGGATGATCCCGAGACTTACAAACTCCTCCAGCGCGGTGACGCAAAGGGCGTGTTCCAACTGGAATCGGAAGGTATCCGCGAGTTGCTCAAGCGGATGAAACCCGACAACATTCGCGACCTGATCGCGGTGCTGGCACTCTATCGCCCTGGTCCGCTCGAAGGCGGCATGGTGGATGAGTACATCGAGTGCAAACACGGCCGCAAGAAGCCCGAATACGCACACCCGATCATGCAGGAGGTGTTGAGCGAAACCCACGGCGTGATGGTTTATCAAGAGCAGATCATGCGGATGTTGAACCGCATGGGCGGCATCGAACTCGCCAAGGCCTATGCGTGTATCAAGGCGATCAGCAAGAAGAACTTCGAGATCATCAACGCCCGCAAAGCTGATTTCGTGAGTGGGGCAATCGAACGGAACATGGCCGGCGAGAAGGCCGCCGAGATCTTTGAACTGATCGTGAAGTTCGGGGGCTACGGGTTCAACAAGTGCGTCGCAGCAGCTACCGAAGTGACCGACGCCAAAACCGGAGAACTGGTCACAGTTGGAGAACTCTTCGACACCGGTCGCCAGATAACCGTTCATGCTTTAGGGCAAGATGGGCGATTCCGGACTCGACCCGTCACGGACGTAGTTTGGAATGGTCGCAAGCCTGTATATCGACTCAAGACGGAACTTGGGAAAGAGATCGTCGCCACGGGAAATCACCCGTTCCGAACACTCGACGGCTGGACGAATTTGGAGTCTCTGGAAGTTGGTGAGCGAATCGCCGCGCCACGTCATTTGCGAATCACGACTGCAGAAACCTGGCCACGTCATGAGATTATCACACTCGCAGGGCTACTCTCCGAAGGCAACACCTGTCACCCATCGACGCTGTATTTCTTCGGCAACGATCGAGTATTGGTGAACGACTTTGCCGAAGCCGTGAACCAGTTCTCAGACACCGTCGCGAAAGTCTACACTCGCAAGGACGGTCGTCGCCTCGAAGTGCACGCGAACACGGGAATTGACCGCCGATTCAAACCGAAGGCCAATCGAACTGCGCCTGCCGTTGCAACTCCGACACGCTCAGGTGCATTCGTCTGGGCATTGCAATTGGGTATGATCGGGAAGAAAGCAGTGGAGAAGTGCCTTCCGGCAGAAGTGTTCCAACTCCGCGATGCCGACATCGAGCTTTTGCTGGGTCGGTTGTGGGTAGGCGACGGGTTCATTGCCAACAACTCGTTGAAGGTGCCATTTTACGCCACATCTTCCCGACGAATGGCGACCGACGTTCAACACTTGCTCCTCCGCATTGGGATCGTCAGCCGAATACACTATAAGCAGTGCAAGTATAAGGGTGGATTGCGTCCCGGATTCACCGTTCACATCCTGGGAGATAACGCCGCCGAGACATTCCTCGAGCGAATTGCTCCGCACTGTCTTGGTCGAGACAACGCAGTCTCGCAATTGCGCGAACACGTTGCGACAACAGTCCGGAACCTCTCCAGCAAAGACACAGTGCCGTTGGGGGTGAGAGCATGGGTCGACGAGGAACGACGAGCACGCGGGTTGACGTGGGATGAGCTTGAGCAGCAATGTGGGGTCTCGACACAGGAGTTCTACGGCACTGTATCCGCGAGCAAGAAGGGTTTCCGCCGAAACACAATTGCGAAACTTGCGACATTCTTCAGTTCGCCCAAACTCGCTTCACTCGCAGAATCAGAGGTGTTCTGGGATAGGGTTCAATCGATCGAACCCGTGGGTGTCCAGGACACATATGATCTCACTGTTCATGAGGATCACAACTTCGTCGCGAACGGATTGGTTGTCCACAACTCCCACACCGCCGCGTACGCCCAGATCGGTTACCAGACGGCGTATCTGAAGACGCACTTCACAGCCGAATACATGGCCGCCCTGCTCTCTTCTGAGATCGACGACGGCAACAAGCGCGACATGCTTGTCGATCACATTGCCGATGCCAGGAAACTCGGGATCGAAGTTCTGCCGCCGGATGTGAACCGCGGTATGGCAGACTTCGATGTTCTAAACAATCGCATCATCTTCGGGCTGACCGCGATCAAGGGACTTGGCCGCGGGGCTGCGGAGGAGATTGTGAGAGCGAGAACCGAGGGCGGCAAGTTTAAGGACTTCTTCGACTTCTGTGAGCGGATCGACCGGCGGATCGTGCAGAAAGCAGCCGTCGAAAAGATGGTGATGGCCGGAGCATTTGACACGTTCGGGAAACGAGCTGCCCACTTCGCAACGGTCGCCAAGGCGTATCAGGCTGCCGATGAACGTGCATCGGATCGCCGTCGCGGACAGAAAAGTTTCCTCGATCTGTTCGAAAGCGAAGACGACGACGGTGGTACCAACACGAGTCAAGGCTCCGCGTATGGGCTATCGGATGTTGCAGAGTGGCCTGAGACGGAGAAGTTGAAGTTCGAGAAGGAGGCGCTCGACTTCTACATGTCGAGCCACCCACTGGCACAATACGACGAACAACTCCGGCGGTTCCGGACATCCGAAGCACGTGACATGGCCAAGGCGAAGAACGGGACCGAGGGTCGGTTAGCAGGAATGATTACCAACCTGGAAGTCCGGACTGCGAACAAAGGGCGGAACGCGGGCCGAAAGTATGCAACCTTCCGCATCGAAGACTTTACTGGCAGCGTGCGGTGTATCATGTGGTCCGATGAGTATGCCCGCTTCCAGTCGCTGGTTACGGCCGACGCGGTTCATCTGTTCGAGGGGACTTTGAACCTGGCTCCCGAACGAGCAGAGCCTGACTTTCAGGTCAAGAAAGTGATGACAATTGATGAGGCGAAGAGTGAATTCACGAAGAGCATGCTCATCAAACTCGCCTATAGCGATGACGAAGCGAACCTCCGGAAACTCGACGCAGTTTCCCTGGTGTTAAAGCGGTATCGTGGGACATGCCCGGTCTACCTGAGCATCCGCGATGCGAATGGACGGCAGGTGCAACTCAAGTTGAACGAAGAGTTCCGCGTGAACCCGGGCCTGCTCAAGATCGAGGAACTCGAGATGTTGCTCGGTCCTGGCGCAGTGCTGTTCTCACGGTAGTGATGCCCCGGAACTCACGCACGCGGTTTCAGCCCGCGTGCGATGACCTCCATGAGCCAAACGCCGCGACCGATGAACCACAGCGGGATACCCACCCACCATCCCTGTGCTGCGACCACCCCCAACAAACCCCCGACCAGGCCCAACTGCTCTGGCCATGTCCATCGCGGGAATCGTGCCATAAGCACGATCAGCAACAACACCGTTGCTCCCCAGCCAACTGCTGCTGAAACCGGCCAGATCCAGCGGGGCGGCTCAGTCAATTCCTGCGTTTGCGATGGTCGAGCACGTGTCTGCACCGACGGATTCTGCACCTTTGGAGGTGGGGGGTCCGCGATGTGAGTACGATGATGTCCAGGGCTGAGCCAACCGAGTTCCGTTGCCCCAAGAGTAGGAGTGGTCTGCGTCAAAGACACACGAACCGGTGGAAAAGCGATCGAACTCGTTCGGTAGCTGATGAACTCTCCGTAAGTCGCTGTGTGTGTCCACCCTCGATCGCGTTCAACTGCGAGTGAGAATCCCTGGGCAGGCCGAACCCGGACTGTGTCCGATGTGAGTCGCCCATCTTGTGGTCGAGGTGTCCTCGCCTCGAAGGGTGATGCTGGTGCGGCGACGATCCCACTCCACGCAACCTCCCCTTCCTTGCTCGGTTTCTTAAGCCAGATTTGCACGCGCCCATCGGGATTTGACCATCCTGCAATGTCGCCTCCCCGCAACTCCGTCACCTTCACCCCGGGTAACGAAAACTCCAGGAAGGATTGTCCATCCTTCGCGGACCATTTCACGGTCCCGGTTGCCACCGCACGCTGATTGGTCACGCCCCAAACTGTGTCGAGGGTAAAACTCGGAGGCTCGGAAACGGTCCGGAGCGTCGGTCGCAGTTCTGCATTCCCACGGGTTGTCGGGCGAAAAACACGGACCAGTGCATTCGGATCAAGCCGAAGTTCGACGACTCCAGCGAACTCACGTGTAAGGGAATCAGGCGAAAAATCGATCACACCACCACGCCCAATTTCCTCAATTACAACACCTTTCGCTCTCAGTCCGTAGGTGGCGTCGATCTCCGCTGTGTTCGCCCCGGGCAATACAAATCTTGGGAACCGGAGGACGGGTTGGCGTGTGATGACAGTTCGAGGACTCAGGGAAAGGACGACCAGTAGTCTTCCGCTTGTGGCCTCCTTGAGGTCAAGCCGCAGTGATCGGAATCCACCCTGGTCCGGGCCGATCGACCAGTCACGCAAGGCGGCCACCCCTCCCATATCGATCGGCCTGATCACCAGGCTGAGAGGTTCCAGTTCGCTTGGCAACTCTAGTTTCAGTGTGGAAACGGTTCCCTGCTCGACCCGGACAAGATAACAAGCCGTTAACTCGGCGCCATTCTCCATGAGATCCCAGATGCAACCTTCACGAACCTTCAGAGTCGCTGTACCGCCGACACCGTCACGCCAACGAACCTGAAAGAATTTCCCTGCTCCGAGATCAGCCTCGACCCGAACTCTCCCACCCTGTTGAACGGACTGACGCCCCAACCGCCCCATGACCTGAGCCTGCTTCGCCCCGCCTGGAAGATCGACGACGACACGAGAAGCAGGTACTTCCGGCACACCAAAACGAATTTCCCGTTCGGGGCTTGTTCCAGTGATCGCAACCGTAAAGCGAACTTCAATCTCGTGACGGCCGACCGATGGTAATGGCAATGAGTACACACCAGGGCGTGTCGTGGTTGGAAAGGAGTTGGTGCCGTTGACAGTCACACGCTCCA
>Ga0209181_10004390_pt1 | contig 21025 bp, 18 predicted proteins | sample MAT05_FD_187208 | JGI IMG/M metagenome (GOLD analysis project Ga0209181, IMG submission 187208) | Freshwater microbial communities from Lake Fryxell liftoff mats and glacier meltwater in Antarctica - MAT-05 (SPAdes) (version 2) | ecosystem: Environmental > Aquatic > Freshwater > Ice > Liftoff... | reverse complement strand
GGCGCGGAAGTGCAGTTCCGGCATTGGTGGGGGAAGGAGAAGCGCGCGGAGCTGGTTGCGTCGCTCGATACCCCGGCGGCGTACAAACAACTCAAGCCGTCGCTGCCGCTTGGGTTGCCGTTCGTACCGCTCAAAGTCAGCCCGAACTATGCAGGTTGGGCGGCCGTCGATGAATTATTCGGTTACTCATCCTACGGCATACTGACCAATCGGGACGAGGCTTTGGTCAGCATCGATAAAGAGCCCTTGGTGAAGCGGATGAACCGATATTTCAATCCCGCCGTCACGAACGCAGAGATTGCGGACGAGTCTCCGGCGCTGATGCGAGAAACCGGGAGGTTCAACCCGATTGTTACGAGGTCCCATCTGCTAGAACGGAAGATCGAGTCCGGTGAGTTTGTCCGCATTCACTACCGGCCATTCGATACCCGCTGGCTCTATTGGCACTCTGAAACGAAGTTGATCGAAGAACGGCGCGCAGACTTCCGCCCAAATCTTTTCCCGGGAAATGTCGTGCTCGCCGTGGTGCGGCAGAACCGGAAGGGATTTACTGAACCGCTGGTCGTATCGGTATTTCCCTCTCACCACCTAATCGAACGAGGAGCAAACTACTTCCCTCTGTTCCTTGCTCCCAATCAAGACGGCAGCGCCGTCGTCCGCGAAACCCCCGACATGTTCGCTGAAGGCGCCGGAGGTGGCGACGGCCAGTCCGTCCCGAATCTCACCCCCTTCGCCCGCAGCTACCTCGCCGGGCTCGGCGCGCCGCCGGAAGACCTCTTTTTCCACATCGTAGCCATCCTGCACAGCCCCACCTACCGCGCGGAAAATGCGGGAGCCCTCCGGCAAGACTGGCCGCGCGTGCCGCTCCCCACCACTCTCGCGACCCTGCAAGCCGGCGCCGCCCTCGGCCGCGAACTCGCCGCCCTCCTCGACCCCGAGACCGAAGTCCCCGGCGTGACCACCGGCAAGATCCGCCCCGCACTCCGCGGCCTGGCCGAACTCACCGTGGCCAAAGACGCCACAACGAAAACCCCCGACCTCGCCCTCACCGCCCGCTGGGGCTACGCCGGCCAGGGCGGCGTCGTCATGCCCGGCCCGGGCAAGATCGATTGGGCCTGCATCTCCGCAGATCCCGATCCGGCTACGCCATGGCGCGACTGGTGCGCCGTCTCCCTAAACGGCACCACGTATTGGAACCTGGTGCCCAAGGAGGTGTGGAATTACACCCTCGGCGGCTACCAGGTGCTGAAAAAGTGGCTCAGCTACCGCGAAGGCACCCTCCTCGGCCGCCCGCTCACCCCGGCGGAAGCCATGGACTTCACCAAAAACGCCCGTCGCATCGCCGCGATCCTCACCCTCCGCGAGGCGCTCGATACCCACTATCTACATTCCACCTCCCACGCTGGCTGACGGGAACCCGCGGCGGTAAGCGCGATCCGGGGATGATCCGACCTTTCCGAAAATATCCGGACACTCAGGCAGCCCGGAGGGCTGTAGGATACAAGCCCCGAGTGAAACCCGAGGGTCCGAAGGAAAACGCCGGCGCCCCGCCAGGGGGGCCGGAAATTCTCTGCCGCCTGCATCCGGTTCACCCTCCGGGGTGCATCCTTTGCCTGCGCCATTCCCCGGCTTTCACCCGGGGCTCATCTCCTCCCAGCTCTCCGGGCTGTGCGAGATCGTCGGGGGATTTGATGAATTTGGTATGACACTCGAGGAAGGGCGGGAGCTGAAGACGGAACGCGAAACACGCGGAAAGATCGCGGAAGGCCGCGAAAGGCAGATTTGCTTTTCGCGTCGTTCGCGAAAATTCCGTGGGTTTCGCGATTGAAAGCTGGCGGGTAAGTTACTTCCCGCTGGCGTCGAGGCAGACTGCTTCTTTCGTGCTCCGGGCGAAGATCTTGCCGTCGGCGACGACGGGGGTGGTCCAGCATTTGCCGTCGAGGATTTTGGCGCGGGCCACTTCCTTGTAGGCATCCGGTTTCGGCTCGAAGAGCACGAGTTCCCCGGCATCGGAGAGCGCCACGATCTTGTCGCCGGCGAGCACCACGTTGCCGGGGCCGAAGCCTTCGCGTTCCCACTTCACGTTGCCGGTGGCCGCGTCCACGGCCTTCACCGGGCCGGCGCCGTAGGCCTTGAACTGGAACATGCCGTAGAGGTCGCCCTTCACGGCGACCGGCGTGCTCCAGTGGTTGGCGATCTGTTTGTCGCCGGGGATGCGGTAGATTTCCTTGGCCTCGAATTTGCCCGCCGCGCTGGTCAGCTTCACCGCGCCACCGCCGACGCCGTAACCCGCGGAGCAGTAGACGATGTCGCCCGACACCACCGGCGAGATAGCGGTGGAGACCTTGAAGGGGAAGTTGTAGCGCCAGAGTTCCTTGAGCGTCTTCGGCTCCACAGCAAGCAGGCCGCTCTGGAGGAAAAAGATGACCTGTCGCTTGCCGAGGATGGTCGCGGCGGTCGGCGTCGAGTGCGTGATTTTTTCGTCGAAAGCCTTGGTCACGACCTTGCCCGTGGCGGGATCGACGACGAGGAGCGACTCGCCAGCGCCGCCGCCGGCCACGTAGAGCAGCCCGCCTTCCAGCAGCGGCGATGCGGCGTTCTGCCAGGTGATGTTGCGTCCGGCGTGGGCCTTGATGAGGTCGATTTTCCACTGCTCCTTGCCGGTCGCCGCGTCGAAGGCTTGCAGCGCGAGCGTGGCGCTGAGGGTGACGACATTTTTGCCCGCAAGGGTCGGCGTGCTGCGCGGGCCGTCGCCGCCTTTGTTCGTCGCGGTGCCGGAGTTGCCGCCGTCGTGGCCGTAGTTCGCGACGCCGATCGGCGCGGTCCAGAGTTCCTTGCCGGTGGCGGCGTCGCGGGCGACGAGCACTTCCTGCTTCACGCCCTCCAGCTCGCGACCCTCGACGGTGAAGGCTTTGCCCCCGCCCACGGCGAAGGAGCTGAAGCCGTTCGGCGATTCCACTTTCCACAGCACCTTCGGGCCAGCGGCGGGCCAGGCGGCGACTTTTTCGGTGGTGCTGCCGTCGCCTTGCGGGCCGCGGTATTGCGGCCAATCGGCGGCTTGCAGCGAGGCGGTGGTGATGAGGGTGGCGAGGATGAGGCGGGTCGTCATGGGTGGAGTGGTTGGCGGCTGAGATTAAAAAACTTCCTCATCCTCATCCTCTTCATCTTCCTCAACCTCAGACGGAGGAAGATGAAGAGGATGAGGATGTGGATTTTAAAAACATGGAGGCTATTTCGCAGCGGTGATCACGAGATCGTCAAAGCGGATCAGCGTGCCGGAATACGGGCTGCCCCAGAGGCCGGCGCGGCCGGTCGGCGGGGCGTCTTTGATTTCCAGCGAAATCTGCCAGTCCTTCGGTTCGGCGCCGGCGGCGGGCCAGGCGCGGCCTTCGACGACGAAGCCGTCGCCCGCCTTGCGCACCTGGAGCCGCAGCTTCGTCCAGTCGCCGCTGGTCCACTCGAAGGGCACGCTCTTCACCGCCTCATCGCCCTTGAAAATCTCCAGCGATTTTTTCCCGCCGCTCATGATCAGCCGATAGCCGCCCACGCCGCCGAGACTCACGCCGAAGGTCGGAAACTTGCGTCCCGTCTTCGTGCCAAAAAAGCGCGCCGTGGCGCTGAGACCGCCCTGCCCGGCGGGGCCGAAAAGGATGCCGAAGGTGTCGAGCGGCTCGCCCGGCAGCTCCAGTACTTTGCCCGCGCCGTCCTGCTTCACCGCAAAATCGCCCGCGATGGCCATCGCGCCGGTGGGCACCGTATCCACGGTGGCCGTTTCAAAATCCATCGCGAAGACCGGCGCCGTTTCCGCGGCCTGGGAGGGGAGGGCGAGAAAGCCGGTGGACACGAGCGCGGCGAGGAGGGGCAGTTTCATGCGGGGCGAAAAAGGGAGCATCGGCGGGGGCTGGTGTCGAGATCGTTTGGGCGGGGGAACCTTAGGGGATGTCCGGGAACTCGCTTAGACCCCGGAAAATCCGTGTCAACCCGTGAAATCCGCGGTTCCTTCCTCCAAACTCCGGATTCCCGGTAAATGGTCTTTGCGGGTGGCGCAGGTCCGACCGCGGAGCGGAGAACCGTGACGGGAGGGCCGCGGACTTGAGTTTTGGAATGGAGATATTTACGGCGATGTCACCCGAGCGCCGCAACTTCCTCCCACCGATGAGCTTTGGTATGCCCTATGTCTCCGATCGATCCTCCACCGCAGGCCCCAGCCAGGGGATACCGAAAGCGGGGTCGCGTGGTGCCCTGTCAGCACTGCGGCGAGAAGATGCTCTTTCCCGCCGCGCAGCGTCGTTCGCCGGTGCTCTTCTGCAAAAAATGCGGCTCGCGAACCTCCGTGCCGTGGTTCCCGCGCTGGCTCGTCGTGCTGGGTGTGGTGATCCTCCTTTCCGCCGCAGTCGCTTTCTTCGTGGTGGTGATGTGGAAGGAAAACGCGGCGTAGCCGCGCGGAGCGCACTTTCCAAGCTCGACGCCGGCGGGGGCGATCACGACATTGCCCCTCCCCATGCGCGACGTATCCACCCCCTCGGCGAAGAAGCCGCACCCGCCGGCATCTCGCGACCTCCGGGTGCGGGCGATCCGCTGCCGCAAATGCGGGGATCGCCGCGAACTCGCCCTACCGCCGGAATGGGACCGGCGCACCTTCGTCGAGATGGTCTGCCCGAAGTGCAGCGCCCGCGCCCTGCTCCCCACCGGCCGCTTGATCCTCCTTCAGGTGCTGGGCACGCTGGCCTTCGTGGCGAGCGCGGCTTACGTGATCTACGCGGTCACGCATCCGCAGCCCTGAGAGCATCTCCCGGCAGGCGGCCGATGAGCTGAATTTTAGCCGCGGATGAACGCGGATGAAACGCGGATAAACAGAATGCGAAAGCTTTCCCATCCGCAAAAACCCGTCTCCATCCGCGGCTCGCGTTGAACCGGCGCGGCTCGCGCTAGAAAATTTTCGCGAAGAAATCCTTCATCGCGATCCACGACGCTTTGTCGGCGGCTTCGTTGTAGGCGGCGCCTTTGCTGTTGTCGCTGCCGGCGTCGGGGCGGGTGAAGCTGTGAACGGCGCCGGGATAGGCGACCAGATCGTATTTCACACTCGCGTCGGCCATCTCCTTTTTGAAGGCGTCGACTTCCGGCGGCTTCACGAAGGGATCGTCCGCGCCGTGCAGCACCAGCACCGGGGCCTTGATGTTCTTCGCATCGGCGGGCGTCGGCGTGTTCAAACCGCCGTGAAAGCTGACTACGCCCTTCACCTCCGCGCCGCTGCGCACCAACTCCAGCACCCCGGTGCCGCCGAAGCAGTAGCCGATGGACGCGACCTTGCCGGGCGCGACGAGCTGGTTCGCGGTGAGTTGCGCGAGGCCAGCCTTGAGCCGGTCGCGGAAGAGCGCGCGGTCTTCCTTGTATTTCCCGGCGAGCGCGCTGGCTTCCTTCGCATCCGCGGGCCGCACTCCCTTTCCATAAATGTCGGCGGCGAACGCCACGTAGCCCAGCTCCGCGAGTTGCTTCGCGCGGCTCATTGCGTAATCGCCCACGCCCATCCAGTCGTGGATGAGCAGGATGCCGGGGCGCGGATCTTTCTTCGCGTCGTCGTAGGCGAGGAAGCCCTGGAGCACCGTGCCGCCTTGCTGGTATTCCACAGCCTCGGTGTGGATCGCGGCGGAGGCGGAGGCGGCGAGGGAAACCAGGATAGCAAGGGCGAGAGCGGCGGGGATTTTCATGGTGGGAGAAGAGGAAGGGTGCGGACGGAGTTCGCAAAAGGACAGGCGGCTGGATGCCCGCCGCCGCCGATCGCGCGGCTTACACCCTCTCTCATAAATAATGTGACGCGAGCGCGACGGGCTTGTCTCGGGTAGGGTGGGCGTCCCGCCCGCCGTTCGACCGATCCTGCCGCGAAGGACTTTTCGCGAGGGCCAGCGGGCACCCGGGGCTCGGAAGATCGTTTCGGCGAGACGCCGAAACCGGCGGGCGGGACGCCCACCCTACCCGAGATCTGCTTCCCCCGCTTTGGCCGGTTATTTTGCCGAGTTGGTATTACACCCGGAAGAGCGCGCCCATCTTTTTCCCCATGAGCCGGCTCGTCGCAAAGATCGTGATGCCGAGGAACACCATCGCCCACACGCCGAGCGCGGAGGCGACGTAGCGGCCTTCGCCCATGAGCTGGAAGAGTTCGTAGATCGCCTTGGTGATGGGGTAATGCTGCTGCTTCTGCGCGAGGATCAGCGAGTCGGAGACCTCCAGCATGGCGAAGGAAAACGCGAGCAGGCCGCCCGCCATGAGATTCGCGGCGATGAGCGGGAAGGTGACGCGGCGCAGGGCGCGGAAGGGCGGGCAGCCGAGGTTTTGCGCGGCTTCCTCCAAGGTGACGCTGGTCTGCTGCAGGCCGGCGACGGCGGAGCGCACGACGTACGGCAGGCGGCGCACGGAGTAGGCGATGATGAGCAGGAGCGTCGGGTCTTTCGACGGATTCAGGAATGAAAACGCGCGGCCGTCCTGAGTCATGGAGATGTAACCGAAGGCGAGCACGAGTCCCGGAACCGCGAGCGGGAGCATCGCGAGTGAATCGAGCAGCGAGCGGCCGGGCAGGTCGGTGCGCACGGCGACGTAGGCGATGCAAACGCCGAGCACGATGTCGATGGCGGTGGCGATGCTCGCGTACTTCAGGCTGTTGATGATCGAGGGGACCGTGAGGTAGTGCCCGAGCGCGGCGCTGTAGTGGCTGCTGGTCCAGGAATCCGGCAGCACGGTCTGGTACCAATTGCCCGCCAGCGACACCGCGATCACGCCGAGGTGCGGCAGCAGCGCGAGCAGCGTCACGCCGCCGAAGGCCGCGGCACAAATCCAACCCGCGACCGGCCCGGCCGGGCGCGCGCCGCTGGCGGTCGTGGCCTTGGCCATCATGGCGTGATTGTTTTGGCCAAAGAGCAGCTTGCTCATGGCGTAGAGCAGCACCGTGCTGGTCAGCATCACGACGACGAGCGCAAAGGGGAAGGGGTTCCCGGCGATCTCCTTGATGCCGTAGAAAATCTGCACCGACGTGACCCGCGTGATATCGAAGATGAGCGGGATGCCCAGCTCGGTGAACGCGAAGATGAAGACGATCGTGCCGCCCGCGAAAAGCCCCGGCATGATCAGCGGCAGGGTGATTTTGCGGAACTTGCGGAAGCCCGTGCAGCCGAGATTTTCCGCGGCTTCCTCCATCGCCGGGTCCACGTTCGCGAGGGCGGCGGTGATGTTGAGAAAGAGGATCGGGTAAAGGTGCAGCGCGTTCAGCGCGACCACGCCCCACATGCGGCCCGCGCCCAGCCAGTCGATGCCGCCATTTTCCTCAAAGACGCCGAGATGGGTGAGCGCAGCGTTGAGCACGCCATTCTGCCCGAGGAGCTGCCGGATGCCGATCGCGCCGACGAAGGGCGGCAGGATCAGCGGGACGAGCAGCAGACCGCTGAGCAGCTTTTTGCCGGGGAACTCGAAACGATCCGAGGCGAACGCGAGCGGCAGGGCGATGGCCAGCGTGGCCAGTGTGCTGAAGACGGCGAGGAAGAGCGCGTTGCCGAGGCCCTCGAGGTAGATGCGATTGCGGAAGACTTCGGCCACGAACTGGAAGGTGAAATTTCCATCCGCATCGAAGAAGGCGCCGGCGACCGTGGTGCCGATGGGCCAGAGGAAAAAGCAGCCGAAGAAGGCGAGCGTGAGGACGTAAACGAACCAGGCGAAGGGCTTCGACATGGGCACTGAGACTGGAGGGGCGCGGTTTTGCTGTCGAGGCAAGGCGCGGGGGGAACCACGAAATAGGCGAAAGAGACGAAAGGGGGCGGCCGACGGAACCCGCGGCAGTCACTCACTTGGTAGGGAAGCCGCGCCGCGGGTTCCCACATCGCTGGGTGGCCGACTGAGGAACCCGCGGCGCGGCTTCCCGACTGAGGAACCCGCGGCGCGGCTTCCCTACCGCGGCTTCCCTCGCGCGATTCCCTTTCGTTTATTTCGCCTCTTTCGTGGTTTCCCTCTCCTCCGTCCGATCCGGCGCCGGTGCGGGGGTGGCGGTGCGGCGGGCTTCGTTGGCGGCCAGCCAGCGGCGGCGGGCCTGGGCGGCGAAGGTGTCGAATTTGCGGCGCTGCTCGGGCGTGAGTTCGGCGCGGATGCGGTCGGCGTTGCGGCCGAAGACTTCGCCGATTTTTGGCGCGTTCTCGGCGGTGGCGGCGCGGAGTTCGTCGCCGGTCTCGGTGATGATCGCCTTCACGCGAATGCGCTGCTCGGGCCGCAGCTTGAGGTCATGCGCGGCGCGGTCGAGGACGATGCCGGCGACCGCCCCGGGGCCGCCGCGCGCGACCTTGTTAAAGAAGCCGGTCCACCCGATGGCCGCGCCGAGGAAGCCGCCGACGAGCAGCCCGCAGGCAAAGATGAAGCCGACCATGAGGCAGCCGCGGAAGCGCTTCATCAGCGCTCCTCCGCGCCGAGCCACGCCTCGACCACCGGCACCGCGCCGCTGCGCACGGCGTCCCACGCATAGGTGGCGTCCGGCTCCAGGCTCACGAAGGAATGGCACCACGCAGCGGCGGCAACCACGAGCGCGGCGAAGATGGGCGAAAGCCGCAGGCCGATGCCGAAGAAACTCGTGCCGCGTTCTTCGCGGAGGCGGGCGAGCAGGCGGGTCTCGAAGCCGTAGCCGGCGCGGCCGGGCAGCGAGGTTTTGCGCGCGGCGTGGAGCAGGGCGTCGAGTTTTTCGTCGGGAGATTCGTCGGGGTTCATGGCTCGAGAGAGAGGATCTTTTTCAGGCTTTGGCGGGCGCGGAAGGCGCGGACTTTCACGTTGCTTTCGCTCCAGCCGGTGAGTTCGGAGATTTCGCGCATCGGCCGCTCCTCCAGCTCGGCGAGGGTGAGAATGAGTTGCTCATCCGCGCTGAGCTGGCGCATCGCGTGGTGGATGAGCTCCCGCGCGCGGCTCGCGGTGAGCGCGGCGTCGACGGAGTGATCGTGGAGGTCGCGGCCCGCGAATTCGTGCGCATCCAGCGAGAGTTGTTCGCGCGTGCGGCGCTCCTTGCGCAGGAAATCGTAGCACGCCGAGACGGTGATGCGCGCCAGCCAGTGCTCGAACGGTGCGTCGCCGCGAAACTTCGCCAGATTCCGAAAGGCGCGGAGAAACGCATCCTGCGCGATGTCGTCGAGTTGATGCGCGTCGCGGGCGAAACGCGAGGCCGTGCCGAAGACGCGCGCCTTGTGCCGGCGGACGAGTTCGGCGAAGGCGTCATCTTCCCCCGCGAGCGTCTGGGCGACGAGCGCAGCATCGTCAGGCGCAACGGGCTCGGACATCGCGTCCGATTTAGGCGCCGCGATGGCGAAAGACAATGCGGGCAGGGGAAAGGCAGTCATGCATTCGCGAGGCAGACGCGGCGGGCAGGCGAAAGGTTACGCCTCCAGCCGGTAGCCGAGGGTGTGGACGGTGACGAGGTGGCGGGGCTCGCCAGGGGTTTCTTCGATCTTCTGCCGCAGCTTGACCATGAGCTGATCGAGGGTGCGCGTGGTGCCGTAGTATTCGATGCCCCAGACTTCGTTGAGGATGGCTTCGCGCCCGACGGCGTTGCCGCGTTCGCGGAAGAGGAGGGCGAGGACGCGGAGTTCGCGTGGGGTGAGTTCGATGGGCTCGCGGCCGCGGGTGCCGCGCAGGGCTTTGCAATCGATGCGCACTTTGCCGAAGGCGATCTCGGCGGGGAGATCGTGGGCATCCGGCACGGGTTCGGCGCGGCGGAGCAGGGCGTGAACGCGGGCGAGGAGTTCGCGCACGGAGAAGGGTTTGGTGACGTAGTCGTCGGCGCCGAGTTCGAGGCCCACAACTTTGTCGATCTCCTGCCCTTTCGCGGAGAGCATGAGAATGGGGACGCGGTTTTTCTGCGCGCGGATTTCGCGGCAGAGATCGTAGCCGCTTTTGCCGGGCAGCATGAGGTCGAGGATCACGAGATCGGGCCGCGCCTGGCGGAGCTGGCCGAGGGCGTGGGTGCCGGTGCCGCACTCGGTCACGTCGTAGTTTTCGCCGCGCAGCGCATCGCAGAGGCCGAGGCGAATGTGCGGGTCGTCTTCGACGACGAGGACGTGTTTTTTCATGCCGGCAAGCGGAGAAAGGGCCCGCGAATCACGCGGATGACACGAATGGCCGAGGGATGAATTCGAGTCATTCGGGTGATGCGCGGGCCAACAAATTTCACACGCCGCCGAACAGCCGCCGCCACCACGGCAGCGCGCCGACCTTCGCCGCCGGCGCCGGCGGCGCGACCTCCAGGGTGAAGCTGCCCTCGCCGGGGAAGAGCACCTGGGTGCGCTCCAGTTCCTTGCCGCGCACGGAGTTGAGAAAGAGCACGCTCCATTTGTTTTCCGGCGTGGAGCGGATGCGATAGCCCTTCGCCCCGGCGGCGACGCGCCAGGTGGCGGTGAGCATCACGGGGTCTTCGGGTGTGGCGAGCGCGGCGTTTTTCATGCCGGTGAAGTCCCACTGCCATTCCGGTTTCGCGAGACCGCCGGGTTCGAGAAAAAACTCGAGGTGCGCGGTGATGAAGGCGCGCGCCTTCTCGATCGCGTCGGTGCGCCAGGCGGGCGGTTTGTCGGGCAGGAATTCGTTTTTGAAATACGGCGCGGTCCCGGGTTCGGCGTCGAGGAAGCGCAGGTCGAACTCGACCCGCACGGTGCCCGCACCCGCTTCATCAAAGCTGGCCTGCACCGGGATGTCCGGGATCGGATGCGTAAAGCCGGTAGCGACAAACGCCAGCAAGGCCACCAGGGAACTGAGGAAGAGCGGGAGACGCATAATGCGAGAGCATTCAACGACGCTAGGGAGTCCGCGAGCGGTTTTCTGCGGGGGTTCGTGAAATTTCTGCTTTGCGTCTGGGCCGCGTGGGGTTTCGTTATGGATACACCGCTCCCCCGAACACGCCCGAATGGACGCGCGGGTTTTCCAGCGGCGTATTCGGTAAAACAAACAAACCACAGTCATGAAGAAAATCCTCGCCATCCTCACCATCGTCGCCGTTTCCGCCGGTTCCAGCTTCGCCGCTTGCGGCAAGAAAGTGACCGACGAAGGCAAGCTGACCTCGTTCAACGCCGAGAAGAAAGAACTCACGATCACCACCAAGGACGGCAAGACCGTGAACCGCATGCTGACTCCGGACACCACGGTGACCGGCAAGATCGAAGAGCTCGTCGGCAAGTCCGTGAAGGTCGTCTCCGAGCACAACAAGGCCGATAGCGTCGCCCCTGGCGCCTAAGTCGGTTTTTCGTTCGCATTGAAAAAGCCCGGGATCTGCGGATCCCGGGTTTTTTTTGCCGCGATGCGGGGTGGGTGAAGGCGGGCGGTTTTAGGCTGCGCCGCCGGGCTGCATCGCGCGGGCGATGCTGTGGGTGAAAGCGCCGTCGAGCTCGGCAAGCGGCCAGGCGAGGGGCGTGGCGCCGGCGGTAATCGCCAGCGTGTCGCCGCCCACGGTGCCGAGGCGGGTCGCGGGCACGCCGCGCGTTTGGAGCTGGGTGAAGACTTCGCCGGCCTGCGCGGCGGCGACGCTGATCACGATGCGGCTCTGCGCTTCGTTGAAGAGCGCGTCGCTGATCGCGCGGCCGTTGTTCACCTCTTCGCCGCCGAGCTGGATCGTAGCGCCGAGCTGCTGCGCGGGATTCGTGAGGCAGGACTCGGCGAGCGCGACGGCGAGGCCGCCTTCGCTGGTGTCGTGCGCGCTCTTCACCAGCCCGCTTTTTATCAAAGCGCGCACGGCATTCTGCACCGCGATTTCCCGGGCAAAGTCCAGCTCCGGAACGCGCCCGGCTTTTTTGCCGTGGAGCACTTTCACGAAGTGCGACGCGCCGAGTCCACGACCGAGTTCGCCGACGAGAATGACCACATCGCCGGCGGCCTTGAAGTGCGAGCTGGTCACATGTTTCGCGTCCTCGATCAGGCCCACCATGCCGACCGTCGGCGTCGGGTCGATCGCGCCGGCCGGGCTCTGGTTGTAAAGCGAGACGTTGCCGCCGGTGACCGGCACGTCGAAGGCGCGGCAACCTTCGGCGAGGCCATCCACGCACTCGGCGAGCTGCCAGAAATTTTCGGGATTGTGCGGGTTGCCGAAGTTCAGGTTGTCCGTCACCGCGATCGGCGTGGCGCCGGAGCAGGCGAGATTGCGCGCAGCTTCGGCGATGGCGATGCGCGCGCCGAGCTTCGGCTCCAGCGCGCAGTAGAGCGAATTGCAGTCGCTGGTCGCGGCCACGATTTTGTTCGCCTCGCGGATGATGAACACCGCGGCGTCCGAGCCCGGCAGCACGGTCGTGCCCACGCGGACCATGTGATCGTACTGACGCCAGACCCAGTTCTTCGACGCGATGGTCGGGTGCGCGAGCAGCCGCAGCAGCGCGTCGCGGTTGTCGACCTCGGGCAGTTCGCCGAGCGGCTCCGGCAGCGGGCGCGGGGTCTGCGCTCGTTCGTAGACCGGCGCGTCGTCGGCCAGTTTGCTTGCGGGAATTTCCACCGCCACTTCGCCGTGAAAAAGCACGCGCATCATCCCGTCGTCCTTCACCACGCCGACCTCCGCGTAGGGCAGGTCCCACTTCTCGAAAATATCCACCACCGTCTGCTCCTGCCCCTTTTTCACGATGATCAGCATGCGCTCCTGCGATTCGCTGAGCAGGATTTCGTAAGGCGTCATGCCGGTCTCGCGCTTTGGCACCAGCGCGAGGTCGATCTCCACGCCCGTGCCGCCGCGGCTCGCCGTCTCGCAAGTCGAGCACGTCAGCCCCGCCGCGCCCATGTCCTGGATGCCCGCCACCGCATCCGTCGTGAGCAGTTCGAGACAGGCTTCGAGCAGCAGTTTTTCGCGGAAAGGATCGCCCACCTGCACGGCCGGGCGGTCTTCCTTCGATTCCTCCGTCAGGTCGCGCGAAGCGAACGCCGCGCCCGCCAGCCCATCGCGCCCCGTCTCCGCACCGACATAAAAAACCGGGTTGCCCACGCCCTTCGCCGCCCCGCGCGCGATCTGCTCGTGCCGCAGCACGCCGAGGTTGAAGACGTTTACCAGCGGGTTGCCGTTATAGCTTTCGTCGAACGCCACCTCGCCGCCGATCGTCGGGATGCCGATGCAATTCCCGTAGTGCGAAATCCCGCTGACCACGCCCGCAAACAGCCGCCGATTCGTTTTGTGCTGCGGCGTGTCCCCGTGGATCGGCCCGAAGCGCAGCGAGTTCAGCGAAAACACCGGCCGCGCGCCCATCGTGAAAATATCCCGGATGATTCCGCCCACGCCCGTCGCCGCGCCCTGGAACGGCTCCACCGCGCTCGGGTGATTGTGCGATTCCATCTTGAACGCCACCGCCCAGCCGTCGCCGATGTCGATCACCCCCGCGTTTTCCTCCCCCGCCTTGACCAGCACACTCGGCCCCGTCGTGGGAAATTTCTTCAACTGCAGGCGCGTATTTTTATACGAGCAATGCTCGCTCCACATCACGGAGAAGACGCCCAACTCCGTAGTGTTCGGCTCCCGCCCGAGGATCGTCTTGATCCGCTCGTATTCATCCGGTGTGAGGCCGTGTTTTTCGATCAGTGCAGGCGTGATGGCGGGCTCGGTCATGGGGTTGAAAAGGGTGCGACCTTTGGGAAAAGTGCGCGCTCATGCAAGGCGGACCTGCATCCGCAGTCGTCGCGGCCTTTCTGAAAACGCGTGCACTCCCTTCCACGAACCATCATCCCACGCTCGCACTCGGCACGGCTACGCACTTGCGGTCCCGCAGCCGCGCGAGCATCGTCCCACCATGATCTCCGTCGAGAGCACCGCTGAAACGATCCACGTCCGCATCCCGCGCGCCGAAGTGAGCGACGCCCGCCTCGCGCAGCTCCTGCGCGGCCTGCGCCTCGAGGCCGCCATCGCTGTCAGCAGCCTCACCGACGCCGATGCCGATGCGATGGCCGAGGCAATGAAAGCCGACTGGTGGGCGCGCAACGAACAGCATTTCATCCCGCCCGACGCTGAAAAGTGAGGCGCGTCATCGTTGACGCAAACATCGCCTTTCGCGCCCTCGCCCGCAGTCGTGGCGATCTCCGGGCTCGGCTCGATCCCGCGGAAGACCTCCGCTTCATCGCTCCGCGGTTTCTTTTCGTTGAGCTCTTCAAGCACAAGGATCGCATCGTTCGCGCCTCGGGAACGCCGGAGGAAGTCGTGCTTGAATCCTTGCACGCGCTAGTGGCCTCGCTCGAGTTTGCCGACGAAGCCGCGATACCCGTCGGCACGTGGATCGAAGCCCGCCGCCTCTGTGCTCCCACCGATCCGAAAGACACGCCCTACATCGCCCTTGCGCTCCACCTTGATGCCGAGCTTTGGAGCGAGGATATGGAACTCAAGACCGGTCTGAGAGCCTGGAACTTCACTCGTTTCTTCGTCCCGTAAGCGGTCGCCGCCATGGATCGCGCCGGCTTGAGCCCGGAAATGCCGTTCGGCCATTCGGCAGATGCGCCCAAAATTCTTCTTGCACTTCCAATGCAATGCTCATAAAACCAAAACCGCTAGCCCCCGGATTGATTTAAGTTGGTTAAAGTCGAAGTTAGCAGAGCAGTTCACGAGCGATTGGTTGGACGAATCGATGCTCATCGCCTGGTGGTTGAAAACGGGTGATTGGGTAGCGTGGGTCGGCCGTCGGTGAGCGAGTTTGGAAGTCTGGCTTTCGACCCAAATTGTTGCCCAAAACATCGAGGTTCGTGGGCGGACCCGTGGTGAAGCAGGCGGCCCGGCACTCACGATCCCGTCACGAACCACACAGGCGCCACGGTTCGAGCGGTCTGGATGCGAGGCAGTATGGATTTACGCAGGCAGGAAGAAACCCGAAGTAGAGAGAAAGGAAGTAGTATGAAAACAGTGAATGATGGGGGAGCACACCGCTCCTTGAGTTGCGTGGCCGCACTGGTGCTGGTCGCCGTGGGATCCTCGGCGCCGGTCGCCTGGGGGCAGAGTAGTTATACTTGGAATTCAGCCACCACCGGCACCGCGTGGCTGAACTCCGCCAATTGGACCGCTGGTCCCGCGAGCACCGCCCCCGGCGTCGATGCCAATGCGAGCAGCCTGCTCGATGGCAATGCGGGCGACGTGGCCACCTTCAATACCCTCGGGTTTACCGGAAGTATTCTCGGCATCGACATGCGTCCAAGCGCCAACACCGGCATCGGCAACAACACCGGCGCCAGCCAGTTGCTCACGGTCGGCGCCATCGACTGGCGCTCCACCACCCGGGCGCTCACCCTCGGCAAGTCCGACAACGTCACCGCCACCTCCACGCTCCGGCTCACGGGCGCCACCGTCACCCCAGCTTTCAGCCCGGTGAGCGGCGTGCTCCTCTCCATCTCCGACGCAGCCACCACCGATCTCACCATCGCCCATACCATCACCGGCGGCACCGGCACCATGGACCTCCAGCTCGGCATCACCGGCGGCTCCGTGTATGTGAAAACCGGCCGCAACCTGACCGTCTCCAGCCGCATCACCGAGATCACCACCGGCTCCGGCATCACCAAGCTCGGCGTCGGCACCCTCACCCTCTCCGGTGCGAATACCTTCACCGGCGACCTCGCGGTCCAGAGCGGCGTCCTCTCCGTCGGGGCCCCCGGTGCGCTGGGCATCGGCTCGGGTCAAACCTCGGTCGCCAGTGGTGCCGCCGTTTCCCTCAAGACAGGCGTCTCCATCGCCAGCGAGGCCCTCTCCCTGCGTGGCACCGGTGGCCCCGCTGCGGCCGGCAATAGCAACGGCGCCCTCCAGGCCGCTGCCAGCGCCACCGCCACCTGGGGCGGCTCCATCACCCTCGACGACGCCAGCGCCCGCATCGGCACCGCCAATAACGGCACCCTCATCGTCACCGGCGCCATTCAGGATGGCCTGGGCAACATCCTCAACATCGGCGCCGGCAACCCCGGCGGCACCGGCACCGTGATTCTTTCCGGCGCGAATACCTACACCGGCATGACCCACATCATCCGCGGCACCCTCCAGCTCGGCGCCGACAACGCCCTGCCCACCACCACCGTCCTCGACATCGACTCGTCCAATGCCGCCGAGACCGCCACCTTCGACCTCGCCGGTTACAATCAGACCCTCGCCGGCCTCCAGCGCAGCGTCCCGGCCGGCGGCGGCGGGAGTCTGGTGAAAATCTCCGGGGTCGGCAGCAGCACCCTCACCGTAGTTCAGGCCATCGATACGGAATACAGCGGCGCCATCACCGGCAGCCTCTCGCTCGTCAAGGATGGCGCCGGCCAGCTCACCCTCACCGGGGCGAATAGCTTCACCGGCGACACCCTCGTCACCGGCGGCATCCTCGCCGTGGGCGCCGACGCCCTCGCCGCCACCTCCGCCATCACCGTCACCAGCGGCGGCACCCTTCTGCTCGCAGACTCCGGCGATCACATCAGCGACCTCGCCCCGCTCACCCTCGCCGGCGGCACCTTCGATTTCGGCGCGCTTAGCAGCACCAGCGAAAATCTCGGCGCCCTCATCCTCGCCGCCGACTCCATCATCGATTTCGGCGCCGGCACCGGCAATACCCTCCGCTTCAGCAACCTTGCCCTCGGCGCCCACATCCTCTCCATCCACCACTGGACCGGCAGCAGCTACGGCCCGCTCATGAACTCCGATCCCGGCACCCCCGCCGCCCAGGATCGCCTCCTCTTCGACACCGATCCCGGCATCGTCGGCATCACCCCGCAGGTCGTATTTTATTCGGATGCCGGCCTCACCCCCGTCGATCTCGGCGTCGGCCGCCAGGTCCTCTTTGGCAGCCCCACCAGCGCCTTCGAGATCGTCCCCGTCCCCGAGCCCGGCACCCTCCTCAGCGCCCTCGGCTTGCTCGGCCTCATCGGCTGGCGCGAGCGGAGCCGGCTGCGGGCGATCGTGGCGTGAGCCCTTCCGCTTCCGCCGATCCTGAGCGGAAGCGGAGGCGGAGAAAACAATCCGCAGATTGCGCAGAGGAACGCAGATTTATCCGGTCTTTACCGTCCCGCTGCATGAACCATGGCGTGGCCGAAGGAGCCGGTGCGCCCGACTCGTTGCCTCCCCCGTCGCCGCATTCGGGCATTTCGACGATATCCATCGGATTGGGAGAGCCTTGAGTATTGGGACGCTTCTGATCTGCGCAAATCTACAGATCACCCTCTCCGGGGCGTCCTTCTTTTCACAGTCGATAACTCAATTTAGCCGCGGATGGACGCGGATTTTCGCGGATAAGAAAACCTGCGCATTCTTTGGATCCGCGTTTCATCCGCGTCCATCCGCGGCTCAAATTCAGATCATCGGCCGGATTTCCGGTCCATCCTCTCAGACCTGCCGCTGCCCGGCGAGGGCGCTGGGCATGCCACGCGAGGGCGTGGATGCGCCCCTCCTGCATTCGCCACGGCGACGGGTGTCGAAAAAACGCCACCCTCGTGGCGAACTCTGTGCAGCGCGAGGTGGGAGCATTGCCTGACCGTGGCCATGCGGAACTTCCCGCAGAGGAAAAATACAGAGGGTGACGGGATTGCATTCACCCATGGCACCAGCCCTGCTAACGGCGGGGCGAACCGATTTTCTATTTTTCGATCACACCGTCTCCGAAACGGTACGAGGCCACTTTCCGGCCTTCCCGCTGAACCCGTTAAACGTGATCGAAGCACCCCCGCTGGCTTGGGCGCTCGTGCGTTCGGGTTCCCGGGTCCGCTCAGTTTCAGCCTCGGCTTGCCTGCGCCCGAGGTGCGTTCAAAAGCCCTTTTTCTCAACCCATGCCGGACCTTGATTTCACCGCCCGCCGCCAGCCTCGCTTCGGGGTCGGTCATCCGGAGACTCGTCACGCGTCCGACACGAAGACGTTACAGTCGCGGTCTTGGTCCGCGGCGGTGCATTCCCTATTTTCCGCCACGTCAGACAACCACAACGCCCCGCTCGACGGTATTCGCCGTTCCCCCCTTTCCCCGAGCAGGGCACGACCAGGTGCCCCCCGCGCCTGCGGCCTTATACCACCACCACCCGAGGCCGCATCCCAACCACGACACCACCAGCCATGAAAACTACGAACACCAATCGACTCACCAAGGAGATCAAACGCCACGCCATCACGTTGCAAGGAGCTTTCGCGCTCGCGGCGTTGATGGGAGTCTCGCTTTCCGAGGTTCATGCGCAGCAGTTTTACTTCGACGCTGATGCTGACGTCTCCTCCGCCACCGGGGGCTCTGGCACTTGGGATACGACCTCGTTGATCTGGCGTCTGGGGAATTCGGCCGGTACTCTTTCGCTGTATCCAACGACTGGGCAAAACAACGACGCGATGCTTGAAGGCACAGCCGGCACGCTCACGTTGAGCACGGGCATCTCGGTCAACGATATTACCGTCAACCCCTCGCCTGCTGGCACTTACACGATTGCTGGCGCGGCTCAGACTCTGACCCTCAACGGAACGTCCCAGTCGGTCATTGACGTGGCCAGCGGCAGCACGCTGACGATTAGCTCACGTTTTGCGGGTGCGAATGGATTTACGAAGAGCAACGCAGGGACGCTCCTATTGGACATGACCCAGGGTACCGGTTCGGTAATTGGAAGCCTCGCCGTGACGGGCGGTAGCTTGCAAGCCGGCGCGGCGAGCGCGAACGCGACTTACAGCACCGCGAGCCAGGCCCTCCGCTCGAACACGGTCGATCTTGCCGTCGGAACGAGTCTCACGACCGGTGCAACGACCTTGGCTGGCGGCAACTCTGATCTGCGTGTTGGAACCCTCACCGGAAGTGGCTCCATTACACCCGGCAATACCAACGCGACCGCCGTCGGCGGTGCGATCAACATCCTGGCTCTGACCAGCGGCAGTTCTTCGGCCACCATCACCACAGGAGGTGGCCTGAACCTACGAGGCGGCAATGGCACGACGCAGACCTTCACTGGAAATGTGACGGGTCTCACGGGAACCCTCGGCGTGAACTCTGGTGCGACCCTCGCGCTCTCCGGAACAGGTGACAGCACAAGCGGTGTGATCGGAACTACGGCATTATCCCTCCGAGGCGGTTCAATTACTTTGGATAACTCCGGCGGTAACACGTCTGCCGCTGCGGGTCGAGTTGCCAACGCAGCCACCGTTGCCATGAATGGCGGCATGCTTTCTTTGATCGGGCACAGCTCGGGGTCTGCAGAGACGGTGGGTTCTGTGACATTCAACGACGGCAGCCACACGGTCAGCGTGACCAATAACGGCGGCACCGGAGCGGCTTTAACCTTTACCGATTCGGGATCACTTCGCGACAGTTCGGCGATGACGATTAACTTCGTCGGGGCTGGAACCGGCACCCTGGGCACTGCGGGAAACAATCCACGCATCCTCTTCTCGGGCACTCCCATCACGATCACTGGGGGCAATTTCGCACCGCTCGGTATGTTCGCGAATACCGCGACCGGAGCAACGGTTGGCTTTGCGACAGTGAATGGCACCGAATGGGCCGGTTACAACGCGACGAACGGGGTTATTGCCCTAACGCCAACCACATCGCCCACCACGGCCGCAAATCTCGCAGCACTCACCGACACTTCGAATGCCTTGTTCAGTCCCACGGGGACCGTGACTGCCTCTGGAGCTGTAACTAGCGGTGCTTTGAAGATCGTCCCCAATGGCGGCACAACTTTGGCAATGGGAACCAATACCTTGACCACATCCGCTTTGATGCTCGCCGGATCAACGGATTTAAGTATCACGGGAACAGGTTCATTCAGTGGCCCAGCGACCAAATATATCCATGTAACTGATGCCAACACGACACTCTCCATGAGTCAGCTCATGTTGGGGTCAAGCCAGCCGATTACCAAAGCAGGACCGGGGTTTTTGAACTTGAATGGGTTGGTCAATCAACTTCCCGCCACGTCCAACCAAAACATTAACCTTGTCGCCGGCGTTCTGCGCGGCACGACGACGACGTTGGGCGGCAGCGCCTCTAGCGGCGGGGCCTTCAACACCATCAACTTCCGCGGTGGGGTCCTGGAAATCAGCGGCGGAGGATCACTGACCCGGGCCATAGATTTATCTGGAGCCGCTGGCGGCGGTGGTATCACGTTTGAAGGAGTGGGCGCCAGCACGCGCGGCGACGGCGGCTTCTCCGGGATCAACGGCAACGCTTCCGTGACGCTGGTGACAACAATCGGCGGCTCCACAGCGGCGTCGCTGGTCTGGAACGACGGCGCGTTCCTTTCAAACGGCTATGCGCTCACGATGGGCTCTACCAAGGCAGACGCGGTTATCACTCTCACGAACGCCATCGGGCTCGATAGCGGCGCTGCAACCACCAACTACTTCGCCCGTGAAATTCGCGTAGCCGACAATAGCGGATCGACGACGGATGTGGCGCGGCTTTCGGGGATCATCTCTGGTTCGACCAACGCCGACTTGCTCAAAACCGGCGCGGGCGTCCTTGAACTAACGAACACCGCCAACACCTTCACCGGCAATACTCTCATACAGCAAGGGACGCTCCGCGCGGCCGGGTCCGGAGGCGCTGCGTTAGGTACGACCGGCAACGTCAGCATCTCGGGTGGGACGCTGCTGCTGGGCGCTGATAATCAAATCAACGACAGCGCGAATCTAATTCTCGGCGGGGGCACGTTGGACCTGGGTGGCCTCTCCGAAGGCTCGGCGAGCACCGAAGGTTTGGGTGCGCTGATTCTATCTGTAACTTCCACGATTGACTACGGCACCTTGGATGTTCTGGCGAACGATTTGCGCTTCCGCAGCGCGGGAGCTCGGACAGGGGGAGCAGCGCTACAGATCACCGATTTCGATTTCGGGACCGATCGGCTTCTCTTCTCCACCGGGACGATAGGTAATTTTACGGCGACCTATGGGCAGGGTGATGTCAGCTTTAACGGAATCACCGGTTACAATGCGATTAGCTTCGGCGGCGGCTTCGAGGTCGTCCCCGTGCCCGAGCCGGCGACGATCTTCGGTGCGTTGGGCCTCCTCGGGCTGGTCGGTTACCGCGAGCGCCGCCGGTTTTTCCCGCTTGCCCAAAACTGAGCGCCTTCCTTAGCCTTCCCGCT
>Ga0209181_10004388_pt1 | contig 21033 bp, 19 predicted proteins | sample MAT05_FD_187208 | JGI IMG/M metagenome (GOLD analysis project Ga0209181, IMG submission 187208) | Freshwater microbial communities from Lake Fryxell liftoff mats and glacier meltwater in Antarctica - MAT-05 (SPAdes) (version 2) | ecosystem: Environmental > Aquatic > Freshwater > Ice > Liftoff... | reverse complement strand
TTCAATCATATCCTCAAAACAAGGGCGTAAAGGTAAACAAAAACAAAATGCATTGGGCGGCCTTGCCAAGCGAAACGTCTGCCGAGCCGGACAGGCAGGCGAGGCAATCAGGCTGTCTGCAGTCGCCACCCCCAACACTTCCCCGTTCGGGCTCCAACAAAGCCTCCATCCTTGGCCGATGTTCTCCCTCAGTTTATCTTACAGAAAAAAAGATCAGCCATTTCAAGGCTTGCGTTGTCATCGACCTTTACGGCTTAGGGTTTAGCGACACATAGATTTTTTAATCTGGCAAGTGCTATCTACTTTTGACTAAATGCAAAAGAGACTTTTTCTTTTACTTTTTTTATTCGCGAGCGTCAATTGCGTTGCCACTCACCTGCGGGGTGGGCAAATTACTTTTAAGAGAATTAGCTTATTGACGTACCAAGTCAACCTTAGGGTTTATACAGACACCAGAAGCCCGGTAAGATTTTCTGATGGGCTCTTAAAATTTGGAGATGGAGACACAATTAGAACTCCACCTATGAATGCAATCCAAAGTTATGACCGTAATGTGGGAATTGTAGACTTTTCAGTAATACACACTTATCCAAAGGCCGATAATTATTTAATATCCTATGCCGAGCGTAATCTCATTCGCGGAATACTGAATCTAACTAATTCCGTAAATACTCGATTTCACATGGAGTCATTATTGGTTATTAATCCGCAAATTAGTTATCAGCCAATTCAATTTAGTGTAGATCTTATCCTTCAATCAAAGGCTAAAATAAATTATTCTTTCTCCACAGCTCCCACCGATACCGTAAGTGCTATTTATTCATTTGAACTCATAACTCCACCACAAACAACTGGCTACGTTGCTCCCGAATCATTAAAAATAAATCAACGTACAGGCCTGTTAACATGGGGAACTGATTTTAAAGGTTCTTTTTTTCTTGGCGAGTATTTTTTTGCGGTAAAGGTTCACCACTTTGATAAATCGGGTAATTTCTATTTAGGTTTTGTGGTCAGAACATTTACAATAACTAATAGTGAAAGTGCCTCAATGCTTTCCATTTCAAATCCAATTTCCAATGTTGATGGAAAAATAGTGGTACTGCCCGGAGCAAAACGAGCTATTAAATTAATTTTAAGTAATGGCAGCGTGACCGATTCACTACGGTGGGTGTCTTTCATTGATCCCACAATTAGCACCAATATAATATTTACCCAGTATGACTCGGCTACCGCAGGTAAAAAAACTAGAGTTGGATTGCTGTCTATTTCGCCTTCTGCAAAAATGGAAAGGAACTTCCCTTATACAATTATCCTCCGAGGAATAAACTTTGTATCTAGAAACTCCGAAGGCTTAATTGCGCAAGATGTCTCTTATTCAATCTTTACAAAAAATGTTGACTTCCCAGAAATTCCTGAAGTCCCTCAAATTCCTCAAATAGTTACTTCAGTTGCTTCTGAGCCAAATGATCTAGCCATTTTCCCTAATCCGTTTAGTAATAAACTTTTCTTAAATGGAATTGGCCAAGGCAGTACCCTTGAAATTTTAAGTGTCTTTGGCAAAACCGTTTTTTCGATTTCTATAAGTGCTGATGGCAGTGTAGACACATCCTTTCTTGCAACAGGAGTTTACATTGCCATTGTTAGAAATGGCTCACAGGTTTCTAAACTCAAATTGATTAAGGAATAGCTTAGCACGGTTTAATCAATTGCCGCAACACTATCTTCTATTCATTTCGAAATTTAAAATTGTCTTTTACCTTCGCCCATGAAACACATACTTTTTATTTCCCTTTTGATATTTATTTCTTGCGATGGTAAACTAAGCGAGGAGCAGAAAAGAAAAATTCGCGAAGAGCGGGAAGAAAGCAAAATCAAAAAAATATCCGAGGCCGATATCACCGAGGCCGCTTTTGCTTATGGGCGTTCCATTACCGCCATTATTGAAAAGCGAGATGTGGCATTGGCCAATAAAGCATTGATTGATTCACTGGAGCAGGCCTACCAAATAGAAATTATTTCTATGAAAACCGATGATGCCACTTTGCGCGAGGTGGAAAAGAAAATAATTGAAGCCTACACTTCCGGTGCTGACCCAGCCTCGATGGGCGACAATGTTCAGAAAATGGGCAAAGATTCCATTCTTTATACGAAGCCATTGGTGCAAACCATGCCCGATGGGTCAGTTCAGTTTACAAAAGCACTCGGCCTACGAATAGCAAAAAGGCAAATCATCCGCACCATCAAGTAAATGGATCATTGGCAAATTTGGATAGACACAGGTGGCACTTTTACTGACTGCATTGCCACCGATCCTAAAGGAAATTTCAAACGCCTAAAAGTTTTAAGCTCAGGCGTTCTTCGTGGAAGGATCGTTAGGCAACTAAGTCCGAATTCTTTTCAGGTAGAAATGAACTGGCTCGTAGTCCAAGATATTTTCGCAGGGTTTGATTTGTATTTCTTAGAAGCAAACGTTAAAGTTAAAATCAAATCAGTCGACTTTGCAAAAAGTATTATTTACATAGATAAATCCATTGGAAAAAAAGTCTACCACTCAACCACCATTGAAGTCTCAACGGGCGAGGAAGTTCCGGTATTTGCTACCCGGTTTTTAACTTCAACCTCACTTCAGCAGCCGTTTCCAAAAATAGAAATGAAGTTGGGTTCTACGCGTGGAACCAATGCACTGTTAGAGCGAAAGGGAGCGAAAACAGTTTTTATCACTACCAAAGGATTTAAAGACTTGCTGGCAATTGGCACACAACAGCGGCCTGACCTGTTTGCGCGAAAGATTGAAAAAGAAAAGCCACTATACACCACCGCAATCGAAGCAAACGAGCGAATCAATAGTGATGGTGAAATTCTGATCAAATTAACTCAGTCAGAAATTGATCTCGTCATTAAAAAGTTAAAAAAAGAAAAAGCAGATTCTGTCGCCATCGCATTTATTAACAGTTATAAAAACCCATTACATGAAATTCAGCTAGAGCAAGCTCTATTGATAGCTGGGTTTAAATTTATTTCCATTTCCCACCGGCTATCAAATCAAATTAAAATTTTACCGCGTGCAGAAACTACCGTTGTCAATGCCTATCTCGCACCTATCATTCACACCTATCTTGGTAATGTTCAAAAAGAACTTGTCAATACCGACTTAAAAGTGATGGCCAGCGCAGGGAGTTTGTGTGGTGTTCAAGATTTCTTTCCAAAAGATAGTTTGCTCAGTGGCCCCGCTGGCGGTGTGGTAGGCGCAGCTACTTCTGCCAAAAAATCTTGCATTGATCAATTGATCACATTTGATATGGGTGGCACCAGCACAGATGTGTCGCTCTATCATCAACGATACGATTATCGTTTTGAATCGAAAGTAGGTGCAACAAAAATTCTATCGCCTTCTTTGGCCATTGAAACTATCGCAGCTGGTGGAGGATCTATTTGTGATTTCGATGGCCATAAGTTAATAGTTGGCCCTCGCAGTGCAGGTGCTTTGCCCGGACCTGCTTGTTATGGCTCGGGGGGTCCGTTAACTATTACAGATGTAAACCTTTTGTTGGGCAGGCTATCGCCCGATTTGTTTGCATTACCAATTCATCTTCCGCAGGCGCAAGCAATGCTAGAAAAATTGGTAGCTAAAATTAAAAAATCAGCGGGTAAAAGTATTTCTAAAATCGCCTTATTAGAATCGTTCATTCAAATTGCCAATGAGAAAATGGCCGAGGCTATTAAACGGGTTTCCATTCAGCAAGGGAATAATCCTGCCGACTATTCTCTTTTGAGTTTTGGTGGAGCGGGCGGACAACATGCCTGTGCTTTAGCGGGAATGCTGAATATGGAACAAATTGTTGTTCCGTATGATGCAGGCTTGCTGAGCGCCTATGGAATCGGCCACGCTAAGATTGAGCGCTTTGAAGAGAAATTGATTTTAAAGTCACTGGCACAAATCCAAAATTTAATTCCTAGCCTAATTGACAACCTGTATTCCGCTGGCTGTAAAAAGCTCTTACAAGAAAGCCAAACTCCCGATTCTATCTATCTCGATAAAAAACTTATCTTTCTTCGATTGAAAGGACAAGAGAGTACTATTGAAGTCGAATTTAAAAGTCCATCTCTAATTCGATCACTGTTCAAAAAGAAATATAAAGCGGTCTATGGCCATTGGATTGCCGATCGAGATATCGAAGTTGAGTCAATCAAAATTCTTGTTTCCGTTCATGCGAAAATTGCCATTAAAAAATTAAGAAAAGGAAATAACTACCAGCCTATTGCCGTTAAAAAAATATCAAGCTGGATAAATGGTAAAACTCGAAAAATAGATACGTACGAATGGGAGCGTCTTCGAGCGGGTGCAAAGATTACAGGGCCAGCCATTGTGGCAAGTAAAAATTCTACCACTTTCGTGGATCTCGGTTGGTACTTTCAGTTGGATGAACATAACAATGCCATTCTATCTTCAACTAACCAATTGAAGCAAAAGAAAAAATCGTTTAATGATGAAGCCTCATTGGAGTTGTATAGTAATCGCTTTACATCAATCGCCCAAGAAATGGGTGCGATACTGCAGCGGACTTCATTTTCGGTGAACGTAAAAGAGCGGTTGGATTTTTCTTGCGCGGTGCTAGATGCACGGGGCTACCTGATCGTAAATGCGCCTCACATACCAGTACACTTAGGCAGCATGGGCGTTTGCGTTCGAGAAGTGAAAAAAGTCTTGAGTATGAACAAAGGTGATGTAGTCATAACCAACCATCCCGCATACGGTGGATCTCACCTACCGGATGTTACATTGATCAAACCCGTTTTTTATAAAAAGAACTTGATAGGGTATGTTGCCAACCGCGCGCACCATTCAGAAATTGGTGGAAAGAAACCCGGTTCTATGCCGGTAGATGCCACTTGTTTAGAAGAAGAAGGTGTGATCATTGCCCCTACCTATTTGGTAAAAAGCGGTGTCGCCAAATGGAATGAAATTAAACAACTATTTCTCTCAGCAAAGTATCCCACCCGATCGGTGCAAGAGAACCTAGCGGACTTAAACAGTGCACTGGCTTCCGTGAATCTTGGTGAGCAAAACCTGATTGAATTGTGCAAAAAATATGGGGCTGAGGAAGTGACTTCGTACATGACCCACTTAAAAAAGTATGCTGCTTCCTTGCTGAAAGAAAAATTAAGGTCAACCGTTCAGAAAATATATAGCGCGGAAGAATTGCTAGATGATGGATCGAAACTTAAAGCCAAGATCAAAATTGAAAACTCAGGATTGACAGTTGATTTCACGGGTTCTAGTAAAGTTCAACCACATAATTTGAATGCCACCCGCGCCATTGTGCAAAGTGTGGTTTTATATGTGCTGCGCTTGTGGGTAAACAAACCCATTGCCATGAACGAAGGCCTAATGCAAAATGTAAAATTGATTTTGCCTAAAGGTTTACTAGACCCTTTTGTTGATTTCGAAGATTCAAAAAACGATTTGCTGCCAGCAGTCGTAGGTGGCAACACAGAGGTCAGTCAGCGCTTAACAGATACACTTATCAAAGCGCTAAAACTCATGGCATGTGGCCAAGGCACCATGAATAACTTTTTGTTTGGTAATAATCAATTGGGCTACTACGAAACCATTGGCGGGGGAACAGGTGCAGGAGAGGGCTTTAATGGTGCTGATGCCGTCCACTCGCACATGACCAACACCCGAATTACAGACCCAGAGATATTTGAGTTGCGTTACCCCGTGCAGCTGAATAGATTTGAAATCCGGAAAAACTCTGGCGGCCAAGGAAAATGGAGAGGCGGTGATGGTATTATTCGTGAAATTCTTTTCAAAGAAAAAATGGATGTCAATATTCTTTCGCAACACCGAAACGAAAAACCATTTGGATTAAAGGGTGGAAGCCCCGGAAAAACTGGCGAGCAAGTTCATATTCCAGCCTCAGGTAAAGCTAAAAAACTGAAAGGGATGGATAGTCTTTCGGTAAACCCCGGAGACAAAATAATTATTAAAACACCTGGAGGTGGAGGTTGGGGAAAATAAAAAAGCCCCGCTTGTGACGAGGCTTTGATCAAAAAAATTCTGAGTCTAGTTCTTCTTTACAGGAGGAACAGTTGTGGTTGTTGTAGCAGGTGCTGGTGTTACACCCATCTTCTTTAATACCAAGTTTGAAATGTTGTAGTTTTCATCGCTGTACAGAAGAATATCTCCACCGCCAGCAACTTGCGGGTTGATGATGAACGTGTAGCCGTTTTCTTTAGCCACATCTTCAATATTCTTTCCAACTTTTTTGTATACGGGCTCCATTAAGTCAGCTTGCTTTTTCTGCAAAGATGATTGGGCTTCTTGCTGATATTTTTGAAACCCTTCTTGCAACGCCTGTAACTCACGTTCCTTATCGGCTTTAATGGCGTCAGGAGTAGTGGCAGGCATGCCTTGATAAGCCTTGTACTTTGTTTCAAAGTCTTGCTGCTTCGCTTTCATTTGATTTTGAAGCTGCTCGCTATGTGTTTTTAGTTCGCTGTCGATACGCTTGAATTCAGGTAGCTGGCTAAAAATATATTCCCAATCGGCATAGCCAATTTTTTGGGTTTGGGCGTTAGCGGTAGAAATTAATCCGCAGAAAAGGAAAAGAAGAATTGTTCTCATTTTTGACATTTGGTTACTGGTTTATTTTACTTTATCATTTGGGTCTCCTAACCCAAGCTCTTCTAATACAAAATCCGTATAATCATGCCTTGGGTCTGTATAAATCATTACCAATTCAGCGGACTTATCAAATACAATAGCTAGTCGGTTCGTTTTTGCCACTTTGCCTACCGCATCAAATAATTTATCCTGCAAAGGTTTAATCAATTCTTGTTTTTTCAAAAAATAAAGGCCCCCAAATCCAAAAACCTTTTTCTGATAGTCTTTCAGCTCTGTTTCTTTCTTCTTTATCTCGATCAGCCGCTCCTGTTTCATTTCCTCCGTTAGAAGCACTTGTTCTGCCTGAAATGTGCGATAAAGGGCATCTACCTTTCCCTGCAATTCCTCAATTTCCCGCTGCCAAGCCGCTAACAGCTGATCTACTTCGCCTTGCGCCTTCGCATATTCGGGCATTTTGCTCAGTACAAACCCAGAGTCAAAATAACCGAACTTCTGTGCTTGGACAAAATTCAGGCCGAAAACGAAAATACAAAGATGGAAGACCAAAAAGCGCATTTCTTACCGTATTTGTTGACCGATGGTAAAGTGGAACTGGGAACCACTTACGTCTGCCGAATTCTCAAGCTTATCAAAACCGTATGCCCAGTTCAGGCCGATCAAACCAAATGCAGGCATAAATATCCGGGCTCCAAATCCAGCTGATTTATATAAATTAAACGGATTAAAGTTTTGATAATTGTCCCAGTTATTACCGCCTTCGCCAAATACAAAGGCGTAAACGGTGGCCGCTTGGCTAGTTACAACAGGATATCTCAATTCCATTCCAAATTTATTGTATACCGTACCACCTTCAATACCATTGACCGCTTGCGAACCGCGAAGGGCATAAAGGGGCGGTGTAACTTGGTTGTCTGGATAACCACGAAGCCCAATAATATCTTGACCTAACACAAATGAATTAAAGCCACCTGCTAAGCCTGCGCCACCCACCAAGAATCTTTCGAACGGCCCAGGAGCTACAATATTGTTATATGTACCTATAAAGCCCATGTGCGCTTTTGTTTCCAATACGAGGCTTCGCCCGGTTGGTTTGCTGCTTCCCACAATTTTCACATAGAACCTCGCATCCAGCATCCACTTGTGAAGTTCAATCCAATTGTACCGTTGATTTACATCCTTGTAATAATCTGCGTTTCTAAAAAATGAATAAGGCGGGGTCAAATCTAGGCTAAGGGAGATGGATGAACCCGCTGTTGGGAACATTGGATTATCTATGCTATTTCGAGCCAATGTAGTGTTGAGTTTAATGCTTTTGGTTGACCCAACAGTAGGCAAAGTACTAGAGCCAAAATAATTGCTATAGTTATATTGTAAAAACGATAGCGAATGAGTGAGAGAGAAATAATTATCTGGCCATTCTAACCTTCTTCCAAATCCAATTGTAACACCACTTTGTCTAAGAGCCGCATTGTCGTTGAAATCAACACTGAACCCGCCCGTATTTCTCACTGGAAGACGTGAAACGGAAGTGTTTAAGCTAACTGTTAAAGCATTAGGTCTTCTTCCACCAAGCCAAGGTTCGGTAAATGAGATGTTATAGCTCTGGAAGGATCTTCCATTCGCCTGCACCTGGAGCGAAAGTCTTTGTCCGTCTCCCACTGGAAGTGGTCGCCATTTTTTTAGATGAGGCACGTTCCTCAAAGAAAAATTGTTGAAGGTTAGTCCCACGGTACCCACAAATCCAAAGAATCCACCCCACCCGCCAGACAATTGAACTTGATCGTTGGATTGTTCCTCTACTTTCCATCCAATATTAACAGTACCGTTGGCGGGGTTTGGCTTGATATCTTGTTCTATTTTTTGGGGGTTGAAGAAGCCCATTTGCGACAGTTGTTGTTGAGTTCTGATGATATCTGCCCTTCTAAATTTTTGCCCAGGGATGGTGGTTAGTTCTCTGCGGATCACATGGTCGCTGGTTCTTTCATTACCCGCTATTGTTACTTCATCAATAATTGCTTGGTCACCCTCGAAAATCCTCATCTCCACATCTATCGAATCGCCAACTACGGCCACCTCCACCGGTGTGACCCTGAAAAACAAATAGCCATCGTCCATGTACAACCCGCTTATATCAGCACCCTTTGGGTTGAAGGAAGTTTTTTTGTCGATCATCTCCTGATTATACACATCTCCTTTTTTTATTTCCAATACTTTATTTAGTGTGGCTGCTGTGTAGAGATAGTTTCCAGTCCAGAGAATATTCCTAAAATAGTATTTACTTCCCTCCGAAACTTTAATTCGAACATTTACTTTGGATTCATTGTGGTTAATAATTGTATCAGATACAATATCTACATCTCGGAATCCTTGGGTATTGTAATAGGTCAACAACTTCTTTTTATCTTCTTCGTATTCGGCACGAATGAATTTTGAGCCATTAAAAAAATTGAGCTTGACATTTTTATTGATGAATTCTTTAACGGATCGCCAACTGGTTTTTTGAGCGGAGTCTTTGAAAAATGTCTTTACTTTATTACCATCTATATGAACCAACTCATTAATGAGTGCCCGGTGCAGTGTAAAGCGTGCATGCTCTTTGGTTTTTTTAAATTTCTTTTTTAGCACCGAGGACGAAATTTCCTCGTTGCCTTCAACTTCAATTCGATTAATCCTTACCTTAGACTTCAGATTAACATTTATCCTTAGCCGTACACCGCCTCTATTTAGGGTGTCCCTTTCCTGAGCAATCTTTACAGCAGTGTTAAGAAACCCTTTTTTTACAAAGTGCTTTTTCACCGCCATCTCGGCATTTCGAATGGTGGCATCATTCACAATTTTTCCGCGTATCAATGTGAGGTCATCTTTTAAACTGCTTTGTTTTCCTTTGCTGATACCCACAAAATAAAAGTCGGTAAGGCGAGGTCGTTCTGCCAACCTAACAGACAAGTACACATTTTTGCCTTCAATTTTCTCCACGGAGATGGTGGCGTCTCCAATGAGACCATGCTTCCAGAGTTTGCGTATGGCGCTGCTGATTCCGTCCCCCGGTATTTTTATTTTGTCGCCCACCTTTAACCCAGTAAGGGATACCATTGCATTTTTATCCAGTACATTAAGGCCAGTCACCTCAATACCAGCGATCGTATATTCTGACGGGGTTCGATAATTTAGTTCGCTTTCGTTGGTAGGTTGAACTTCTGTAGCAGCCGTCTCGCGACTTCTTCTAAACTGTGCAGAGGAAGCAACGGCAACAAACAGTAAAGCAAGAATCAGTAAAATGCGGTTCATTCAGGTTAAGCAATAGGGGTCAGCACTTTTCCAAATCTTCTCTCTCTCTTTTGGTATTCGCAGATAGCCTCGTAGAGATCGTCTTTTCGAAAATCAGGCCATAATTTTTGTGTTATGTACAACTCTGTATAGGCGATCTGCCACAACAGGAAATTACTAATTCTCATTTCTCCGCTGGTTCTAATTAACAAGGAGGGATCGGGTATTTCTTTCGTATCCAAATAAGACGAAAACAAATCTTCATCTACTGACCGCCACATTGCTTTCCCCGTTTGCATATCGCTCACCAATTCGTTTATCGCTTTTAAAATTTCCCAACGGCCACTGTAGTTTAAGGCTATTAATAACGTAAGGCCCGTGTTGCTTTTTGTGGCTTCTTTGGCTATTTCTAAATTTTCTCTACATGCCAATGGCAATTGACTAATATCACCAATGGTTTTAATCTTTACTTTGTTTTTGTTCAGTGAGTCAATTTCCTTTTTCAATGTGCTCACCAGTAACTCCATCAATGCATCTACCTCCTCTTTGGGGCGTCCCCAATTTTCGGTGCTAAAAGCGTAAAGTGTCAAATACTTGATCCCAATTTCTCCCGCCCCTTCTATTACTTGCCGAACCGCTTCAATGGCGTTTCTATGGCCAAAAATCCGGGCTGCGCCCTTCTTATTTGCCCATCTTCCGTTTCCATCCATGATTACGGCCACGTGTTCTGGCAGATTATGTACGTCTATATTTTCCTTAAATGAAGCCACAGGGGTGCAAAAGTAGCCTTTTTTTCAAACATTAGGCCATCCTTTTGCAAGCCAAAAAGGTTATCCAGAAGATGTATCAAAGCCCTGAAAAGTTTAGCGATAAGGATTTTTTGCGCAGGGAATGTCGTAAAACGTATAGGTAAGCGTAATCCCAGTAAAGAAATAATTATCGGTATCGTTAGGATTGCCATATTGGTAGTTCTTGAAGGACGGAGTTCCACCAGAGACATTGTCTAGGTAATCGAAAAATGTTTTTCGGATGCCAATCTCAAATGAAATATAATAGCGAGGATTTAGTACGTATTTCATCCCTCCCCCAAATGGAATAGCCATTTGGACATTGCTGTAAGAAGCTGTCTTGTTCGGTGTGCCAGCTATGCCAAAAAGAGCCACACCTGAAAACAGATAAGGAGTGAATCTTAATCTTCTTTTATCATCACGCCAGTCCAAGAAATGATATTCGAACACACCAGACAACTCCAAAAGGAAAACGTTAAAAGAGGCTGCTCGTTTGGCTGCAAAGGAATCTGTTGGTGAATTCTGATCACTGGCTGCCAGTTGGCCTCCGGTAAAGGATGTCCGGAAGCTGATAACCTTACTGACATTAGACCGGTAAAAAACAGTGGCTGCAGGTCTGGAAGTTGTTAAATCGTAGGTTCTCACCAAATCACCAGTATAATTAAACACTCCAAGACCGCCCCCGATTTCGGTTCGTTGAGAGATTTGTGCTTCTGATAAAAAGTATGAGAACAAGCCTAACAGCAAAATACCTTTTGCAACAATGGCTTTCATGACTACCTAAACTTCGCCTTATGGAAACTCTTGCCTAAAATGTAAGTGAGCCGAATGGAAGTTACCATGAAAATATCATTTTGCTTGTTGTTGCCACGGTTGTTGTCTTTAAATTCTTGGCCATAACCAGGCAACACACTATAAGGCTGACTATCACGCCCTGTGTATGTAGTTAAGCTAGCTGGATTGAGTTCACCTGATCGGTAGGACATAGCTTGTGCAAGAGGGGATTTTAAAATTCCTAAGTCAACATAATGTGCACTCACATCATCCAAATAATCCGTGAAGGTGTATCTGAAACCAATATCGGCCCATAGATCAAACACTTCATTTATTTTAAAACGTGCACCAATACCAAATGGTATAGACACTTGAATTAAACTGTAAGGTTTTATACCATTGTTAATGTCAGTTGGCAACAAGGTTGAATTTTGACCTTCAGTGCCGAGGGGTTGCAGAGCAACCCATTGCCCAGCCTCTGGAAGCGAATTTCCATTTAAATCTCTCGATGGGGCAATCGCTTGAGGATTGTGATAGAAGGCAGCAATCCCTAAGAATACATAGGGTGTCCATGCCACTCGGCTAATGTAGGTAGCCTGATTTTCAAAGAGATCAAAATAGGCCACGGCAGAGAGTTCGTGAATTTGATTTCTAAATGAAAGATTTCGTTGGTATCTATAAACCCCATTTGATAAATCAGATTTGTCTGCCGATTCGTTGTCCGAACCTTTTAGGGTAGCAAACATGTATTGAAACTGGAGAGTATATCGCGGGCCAAAGCGGTGGAAAAAAGAAACTCCAATCCCCGGTTTTGTAAAAGAAATGTCGGTGCTAAAACGTCTAGGCAGGGGTGCTAAATCACCGAAATAGTTTACCGCGTTCAATGAGAGACCTACACCAGAATAAACATTTTGCCTACCAAAACCGCTTTTTTTTCCGCGATAACTCGCAATCCGTTTATTATTCTTTTTGATCGATTTGCGGTTGAATTGAGCAAAAGATTCAACCGAGCATGAAAGCAAGATTGAAACACAAAGAAACAGAAAACATAACTTTCTCATTAACAGCGCAGTTAAGCAAGATGCAAATCTAGAAAAATAACCTAATATCCAAGACATAAATTAACTGGAACTTATTTTGACCACCCTTACTATTGTTAGTTTCTGATGTCAAGACCCCAATTGAGTTTTTGCCTGAGTGTGTTGAAATAATTCTGAGAGGATAGTTGAATGAGTTTGACTACGAACTTTTCTTTTTGAATCCGAAGCTTTACCGACTCATCTACCGTTTCAAAACGAGAGTCTAATGAAACCAGGTACTTCTTACTTCTCCCCTCAATTTGCAAAGTTATGTCCGCATCATTGGCCAACACAATTGGGCGAGTGCCCAAATTATGTGGGCTTACTGCCGTAATTACAAAACACTCAGACTTTGGATGCAAGAGGGGTCCTCCACAGCTGAGTGAATATCCGGTGGATCCTGTGGGCGTTGAGACGATGATGCCGTCTGACCAATATGAATTTAGTAACATTCCATCCACATGCACATGCACTGTGATCATTGAGGAAGTATCTTTCTTCATGATGGTAAAATCATTCAAGGCAAAGTTTAGGTTGCCGAACAATTTTGGTGTGGAGATCAATTTGATAACCGAACGTGCATCAATCGAAAAATTTCCTTTTAAAAGTGCATCCAGAGACTGCTCTACATCTTCGCGACTGATAGTGGCTAAGAAGCCCAGTCTGCCTGTGTTAATTCCTAAAATCGGAGTTTCGCATTTGCCGATGTACGTAACGGATTCCAGCAAAGTGCCGTCACCACCCAACGAGAGAAAGAAATTCAACGGCTTAAGGTTATCTCCCTCTTCGAAGGAAATCAATTGGTAGTCCTTAATTCGGGCGGATTTGAATTGCTTCAGGAATTTGGCCGACACCCAAATTTCCACTTGATTTTTTTTTAGGTAATCGAGAAGCTTTTCGAGAAATAGAGACGATTTGTTGTGAAAATCCCTTCCGTGTATGCCAATGCGAATCATAGGCTCGGGTTAAATGTCCAAATACCGGAGTAACATATCTATCTTCTCTCTTTCGCCACCTTCTGGATTTGTCTCTTGGTAACGTCCTATGATTCGGTAATTGAATCTTTCGAGCGTGGCTACAATTCTCTTCAAATCAGTTTGATTTATTTTCAGTGTGAGCTTTATCTTTCCCTTGTCCATGGGGTCCTCCGTCATCGTGCTGCTGATCACTTTTGCATTGTTCTCCTCTACGTAGCGGCTAATCTCTGCTAGAGAATAATCAATTAAATCCATGGACAACACCAATATTCCACCATGCATTTGAACGGAGGCTGTCTGTGCGAAAGAGATCATCATATCCTGCACGGTGATTACACCAGCATACTGATTGTTGTCATCTACGACTGCTACGATCTGCAGTTTGTTATCGCCCGCTACTTTAAGGATATCATAAAAATGTGAATCCAGAGAAACACAACACTCCCGTGCAACCAACTCAAAATCAGCCAGGCTTTTTTCAATTTGGTTGGATTCCAAGATGATTTCTTCAGAGATAAAACCAAGCAGAACACCATCGTCCACCACAGGTAAATGATTACAACGAAACTCTTCCATCCACACAATTGCTTTATGGGCATCGTCCGTCACTTTGAGTGGCGGTATCATGTGGTTGATGAGTTCTTCAGCTATCATGAATGCGCGATCAGTTAATTTTGCCTTACTAAGAAATCCTCCACCATTTGATTGAATTTTTCAGGATGCTCCATCATTGGGGCATGACAGCACTTATCAAGAAACTTCAATTCAGAGTTTGGAATCAGCCGGTTGAACTCATGCCCCACCATCGGAGGTGTGATCGTATCGTTGAGTCCCCAGACCAATAGTGTGGGTACCTTGATGGATGATAATTCCAGCGTCAAATTGTTTCGTTGCGCAGATTTTGCAATGGCTACGATGCGCATACACTTTGGGATACTTTTGGTCGTTTCAAAAACTTCATCCACCAACTCTTTGGATGCGACATTCGGATCATAGAACGTGTAGGCAACCCGCTCGCGGATGTAGTCATAACTTCCCCTTCGTGGGTAGGATCCCCCCATCGTGTTTTCAAAAAGACCAGAACTTCCGGTCAATACAAGCTTCGATACCTTCTCGGGATTTTTTAACGTATACAAAATACCCACATGTCCGCCCAGTGAGTTCCCCATGATCATCATGTTGTCCAAGTTTTTCAATGCAACAAAACGCTCGGTAAATTCTCGCAAGCCTTCTAGGCCAGCTTCTTTTATTGGCATTTCATAAATAGGCAGCATGGGTATCACCACTCTAAAATGCTTGGAGTAATGGTCGACAACGGCTTCCCAGTTACTAAGGGCTCCAAAAAGTCCGTGCAAAAGCATCAACACTTTCCCTTGGCCCTCGTCTACATACTTAAAACCGTTTTCCTCCTTGACTTGCAGCGGCATACCTGAATAATTTGATGATAAGTAACTAAAAAAAAACCGAACCTTAGAATTGCTTAAAAATTTCTTTGAAAAAGGGTATGAAATCGCTCAAATAGCCCGAAACGTTTATTGCCAATTTACCTACCCATGGAAACAGGAAAGAGCCAGTCGTCCAGTTTTCGGGTAATACAATGTGAAGCGAGGTCGCAAGCCACATTACTACGCTCAAACAAAAGGCATACTTGAAAACACCAAGGGTAGCCCCCGCAAAGGAATCAACCTTACCTAAAAATGTATCATCCAGTGAATTCTTTAATCGCTTACCCGTAAAAATAGTCAGTACTAAAACCAGCAAGAAAATAACCGCGAATGAAATATAAGGCAGGAATTTCGTGTCTGCATTAAATTCTCTGTGTAACACTTCGATGCCCCAGCCCATCAATTTGAATCCCACGAAAATCCCTAGCACCAAGGCAAGCAAAAAGAATAGTTCCATTAAAAAACCACGCTTGTAACCAAGAAAAGCTCCCAAGGCCAACACGAGGCCCAGCACTATATCAATTTTACTCAAGACGCTAACAGCTTTTTTACAATGTCTGAAATCAATTTGCCATCCGCCTTGCCAGCCAATTGTTTGGTGGCCACGCCCATTACTTTGCCCATGTCTTGTGGGCCTTTGGCGCCTACCTGCTCGATGATTTTCTGCAGCTCGTTCGAAATTTCTCCTTCAGAAAGTTGTTTGGGTAAGTATCGACTGATCACTTCAAACTCCAGCATTTCTTTTTTGTACAAATCTTCCCGTCCTTCCTTTTGAAAGATTTCCGCAGACTCTTTCCGTTGTTTGGCGGCTTTCATCAACAGCTTGTTCTCAATGTCGGTTGCGATATCTCCGCTACTTCCTTTTTCGGTTTCAGCCAGCAAGATCATCGACTTAATACTGCGCAAGGCCATCAGTTCATCTTTATTTTTGGCAAGCATAGCCGTCTTTATGTCGCTGTCAATTTGGATTTTTAGGCTCATGGTTAGTTGATTTATACCCGCAAAGCTACATCAAGAAATAGCTAAGAAAAAAACCAAGATTCGGATCTTACTTTGCGGATATTGTAACTTTGAATCATAATGACTCGACTTTCTGTAAACATCAATAAAATAGCTACGCTGCGCAATGCTCGGGGCGCGAACAATCCCAACGTGGTACAAGTTGCAAAAGACTGCGAACGATTTGGGGCGCAAGGCATTACCGTCCACCCTCGACCAGATGAGCGGCATATTCGCTTTCGCGATGTGGTTGAGTTAAAAGAAGTCTTAACAACTGAATTTAACATAGAAGGCTATCCTGACGAGCATTACCTAAACTTAGTCAAAGAAGTACGCCCAGCACAGGCCACGCTTGTTCCAGATAAACCTGACGCGATTACCTCAAATGCAGGTTGGGACACTATCACTCACGAAGATTTTTTAAGAAAAATTGTTTCTGAATTGAAACAATCGGGGGCGCGGGTTTCAATTTTTGTCGATCCCGATCCAAAAATGGTAGAAGGTGCCAAAAAAGTAGGAGCCGACCGCATTGAACTATACACCGAGCCCTATGCGTCTCATTTTAATGAAAATAGAAACGCTGCGATTGCCCCCTACATTGAAGCTGCACTCATTGGCAAGCAGCTAGGTATGTGTATCAATGCTGGACACGATTTAGATCGGCACAATCTTAAGTTTTTCAAACAGAATATTCCTTTCTTGGATGAGGTATCCATTGGGCACGCTCTAATCTGTGATGCACTCTACTTCGGGCTGGAGAATACCATTCAACTCTATCTGCGGGAATTAGCTTGAAAATACTCTAACATCGGGTTGAGGTTTCTACTCAGAATACCTCTCCCAGATTTACAAAAACTCCTTGAGAGCCGCCTTGCCCAAAAGCGTAGTCGATACAAACATTGGCTCTAGAATGTTTATTGAATTTAAGCCGAACTCCGGCTCCACCGCCAGGCGCTATTGTCTTAAATTCGTTAGTGGGCCAGTCACTTATGGCTTGCGCATTGGCAAAAACCACCCCCCCAAATAACCCGTTTCGGGAAATCTTAAACCGATATTCTGATTCTACATACAAAATATTTTTACTTCTGAAGCGTCCTTGAATGTAGCCTCTTCCCATGTTGCTGCTCATATCCCAAGCGGTAGCTGGCAAATCCAAGTAGGGTGCATCGCCATTAAAGGTTATCCAGGTATAACTCCATAGTGCAATAAGATTCTCGCTTCTTTTTGGAAACGGAATATATTTTCTCAAATCGATCATCAACATTTGCCATGAGCCATCACTGCCAAAGGCCGTAAAGTTGGGACGATAAATGATATTCATGTACTTGCCGCCCCAAGGATTGATCGAGTTTATTCGGTCATCATACAAAAGGTTAAACAAGATTCCTGAGGAAGTACTCGATGAACCAACCCCATAAGAATTGACCTCGTCCAAAACCGTTGGATTATCTGAAGATTGAACGATGTCGTAATGGTAATCCCAAGCTACTCCCATGCCGGCATACCAATTGGGGCGAAAACTCTTTAGCACTGTTTGGTGAAGCCGGATGTATGAGTACGTTTGGGCTACATTGTTTTCTAAAACACTTTGGCCTCCCAGGCCATAGGTCTTTTGAGGATACCAATAATAACGCCAGTCAGAAACAATGTTGAGCTTATTGTCCGTTGCCCATAAATTGTTTTGGATACGAACCACAAACTGGCTCTTTTGTGTGTAGAGTACATCCAAATAGACAATTGAAATTTTTTGTTCTGGATGTTCGCTGGCAAAAAAAGCAAAATCGCCAACGAAAATGGCCGATGCTCCGCTGGTCAGCGAGTAACCCAAGGAAGGAGCGCCAGAAAAGTAGACCCTTCCCGATTTTTTACCCAATGAATCATGCTTGGATGCCCAGCGGGTATTTAATATTCCGCTCACAACATCAATTAAATCTTTGTCTGTTTTTTTTACTTTGTCAGGGGATTGAGAGAAACCTTTAAATGCTACCGAAAAAAGTATACTAATGAGAAAAATTTCCTTCATGAAGATAGGGTTGTCAACTTAGACGTGTCACTTTAATATTAGTTTAATTAAAATTATTAGCGAGAATTTTGTCTGCTGCCCGACTTCAGCATAGAAAGATGGTAATTACTTTTAAGGGATACCGAGGGTTTATATAAATGGGTACCCCGCACATTCAAAACTAAAACAAAAAAAATAGAACGATGAAAAAGGTATTTTTGGTCATCATGTTGCTGTTTATCACAAATGGAATGTTTGGCTAAAATTCTATCGTCTATTCAACTGAGAAGGCACCGTTGACAAGTATGATCCAGCTGTCCATTTTTCCAACGGCAAGCCTGTAAAGGGAGCGAAAGACCTGAGCCAAATACATGACGAGCAATTTGGCATTTTAGCTCGGCAAAAAATCAGGGGCTGTTTCAGTCGAATCCATGAAAATGCGTATTCCAGCATAGCGGGATATTGTGCCTTTGGCAAGAGCCATGGCTGTAAAGCCGAAACTTAGCCAAGCGCGTGGACTATTGTAAACGGGAATCTGTTTATGAACTATAACCCAAAAGTTAGAGAAGAGTGGAGCAAAAGGCAGACTGAATACATCATTAAGACAAACGAGAACTGGTTGACGGTTAAGGCTAAGTAGCCAACCGATTACTTTTTGGGTGAATTAGATTGAAAATTCATATGCCATAAAAGAAAGAACGTTGCTATATTGCGGTGTCCAAAAGGCGGCCATGAATATCTATTTAGTCGAAGACGATTCTATTTACGCAGAGTTTATAAAAAAATCGCTTGGCCAAAATCCAACGTATAGCATAACTCATTTTGAATCGGGAGAGGATGCCCAAAAGGGAATTAGAGCCAAGATGCCCGATGCGTTGATTATCGATTACAAGCTGCCGGGCATGAGTGGTATAGACCTTTACGAAACGATCAAAGGCGGGGTAAAAGATAGCCACAAAGTGATCATGCTAAGTGCCTTAGACGATGGCAACATGGTCTTGAGCTTCATCCAAAGAGGCGTACGCGATTATGTAATCAAAGACGAGAATGTCGTTGAATCACTCGTTGCCATCTTAGAAGGCAAAGACGATGACTACCTATTCAACTAGTTTTTTCTTTAGTGTAACTGCAAAAGTGGTACCTGCCTCGTTGCTGATGCAGTCAATTTCGCCATCCATTTTTTCTAAGATTGTTTTTACGATCCACAAACCTAACCCCGTTGAGCTTTCTCCACCCGTGGGCCTAGCGGACAGGCGCTGAAGTTTGTGATATAGTTTCGATTGATCTTTAACACTGATTCCTGGCCCCTCATCTCGAACGGAAATAACTACATTGTGGTCATTGTCCTCAAGGAAAACAAACACATTTCGATTGGGCTGAGAAAACTTCAACGCATTGGATAAGAGATTTTCAAAAACCCGAGTCAGATAAAGTTTGTCTGCCACTACAATCGCCTGAGTCGGGGCTTGGAAATGAAATTGCACAGTTTTTTTAGCCCCCAAGACGTGATAGTTTTTTACCAACGAACCGAGCAGCGTAGTTAAGTTAAGGCGCTCATTCAAAAATTCAATCCCTTTTTCTTCGAGCCTCCGGTTGTCTAATAGATTACGCACCATACCCAGACCATCGGCAACAATCTGGTGTATCTTATCTAAGTATTCATGTTGATCCGGACTCAGCGTTTCAGCCGACAGGCTCATCAACTGCACCAACGCAAAAATTCGGTTGAATGGCCCTTTTAAATCGTGAGAAACTACGCCAATCATTTGCTTATTTTGATTGATCAGATCTTCCAGTTCTTTTCGTTGCCGAGCTAATTCTTGAAATTGCTTTTCTATCTCTTTTTCTTGAAGTAAAATTATTCGATTTTTTTGCCGCAAGATCACGAACGTAACAATTGATACAGTGGCTAATGCTACTAGTCCAACTACCAACAAAATGATTGATCCAATCATTTACTTTTTCTGAAAGGGAATTACCTATTTAACTTCACTGCTTCATTGTACTTAACAGGCACTTTGACGGTAACACCGTGAACGTTTACGCGCAGGTATCCGGTCATTTGAATCTGATAGCTTTTGCCACCCAAAAAACCGAAAACCGCGTCCAACAATCCAAATTCTTTTAGGTCAAGTTTTGCTTCGATGGGCACCGTAAAATCAGACTGGCGTGGCACCAGAATGTCCATTACCTGATCTGCCACCGCAGCATTTTTACCATCCACCAAAATGGTGACTTTTATTTCTTTAAGTTTTGTTTGAATTTTGTTTGGATTGAAAAACACAGCCTCTCCACGCAATACAGGCTGGCCGTTGCCAGCGACATCCAACGTCAAATTATTTACCGACTTAAAAACGACTTGCTCCCTAGGCACGCAAGATTGAAACTGGATTAAAAAGAGAAAAGACAAAATTGAGAGGAGATTATTTACTTTCATAGTGCTCAAAGTTAAAGCATGCTGCTAAATTTACACGATGGATGATCAACTAACTTCTCAATTAAATGAGATTGCCGATGGCCTTGCCGGGCATGGGTATGCGGTGATTGATGATTTTTTGAATGACGAAGAAACCACCGCAATCCGCTCATCGGACGGTTTTAAAAACGGATTGTTACAATTTAAGAAAGCGGGCATTGGCCGAACGCTTGACAAGCAAATCAATGAAAGCATTCGTGGAGACTACATTCAATGGATTGACCCGCGTCAGGCACATGAGGCGCTTGCCCCCTATTTGCAAAAACTACGCACACTGATCGCTTTTGTTAATCAATCGCTGTACCTCAGCTTGAAAGATTTTGAGGTACACCAAACCATTTATCCGATAGGTACCTTTTATAAACGCCACCTTGATCAATTTAAAAAAGATGACCATCGTAAACTTTCCATTATTTGCTATCTCAATAAAGACTGGAAGGAAAGCGAAGGCGGGCAACTGAGACTACATTTGCCCGGCAGCAGTTTAGATGTTTTTCCCTTAGCGGGGAGGATGGTTTGTTTCCGTAGCGATTTGTTGGAACATGAAGTATTGCCTGCCAGTAGAGAACGTTTGAGCATTACGGGGTGGCTGTTGGAT
>Ga0209181_10004387_pt1 | contig 21033 bp, 18 predicted proteins | sample MAT05_FD_187208 | JGI IMG/M metagenome (GOLD analysis project Ga0209181, IMG submission 187208) | Freshwater microbial communities from Lake Fryxell liftoff mats and glacier meltwater in Antarctica - MAT-05 (SPAdes) (version 2) | ecosystem: Environmental > Aquatic > Freshwater > Ice > Liftoff... | reverse complement strand
TGGCTTACGGAGAAAAGATCTTCGGCCTGCGCCAGCAATGGGGGCGGATCCGGGATACTCGCCCTTAAGGACAAATCAAAACCGGGATTTTTCCGGCAGCCTTCTTTTTGATGTTCTTGTGTCGGCTGCCGAGCTTCAACCAGTTGGAAGCCCACCGTAGGCGCCCGATCTGGAAACGCTGGTGCGGACAGGTGAGGAAAATGTCACCGACTGGTGGTGGGCTACCACCCTTCCCAAAGCACTGGCTCCGAGTGCCCGGGTCGCCGTCCAATACGTACGCGGCCGCTGGCAGATTGAAAACGAGGGCTTCAACGAACTCTCCAACCACTGGCACGCCGATCATTACTTCCATCGCCATCCCGTGGCCATAACCGCCCTCTGGCTCATCCCTTTCTGTGCGCATGCCCTCTTCCGCAGCTTCTGGAACGCTAACCTGAAGTCTACTGCCCACAAAGCCTGCTCCAAGCTCCACTTCGCCCGCCGGCTTGCTGCCGACCTGATCTTGGACGATCTCCGGGCGGCTCCTTCTTGAGAAGGGCCGCAGGCTCCGCCCTCACGATCACTCCCCTTGTTGCCCCTCCCACTGGGAGATGAACCAAACAAAATTTTAAAACGCCATTTGCCGGGCAGAGTTAATCTTCGTCGTCCCATCCCAGAAGCCTGCTTCTAAAACTTTAGTGCCCTTGGCGCGAAATTAATTCTTGATTAATTCCGGCAAGGAAAGCTCGTTGATGGACATGGGGTATTGTTGGCGCACTTTGGCGAGATAGGCCTCCAAATTCTGTTGCGATCGCTGCTCGCGTAGGGCATCTGCGATTTGGGTTTTGACCTCGTCGAGGGACGGGGTACGGGCATCCCGGATATCATTCACTTTGACAATGTAAAACCCATCGGGCAGGACAATGGGTGACGAGACGTTTCCCTTCGCGAGGCTGGCGACGGCTGTGCGGACTTCTGGCTGGAGAGAATCAAGCGCGACCCAACCAATTTCTCCGCCTTTGGCAGCGGTTTGTTTCTCTTGGCTGAACTCGGTCGCCACGTCTGAAAAATTGGTGTCAGGGGTATTCAACTTGGCCTGCACTTGGCCAAGTAGGACTTTGGCCGCAGCGGCTTGGATCTTGTCAGGGTCGGTTGCTTGAGGGATGTAGATCTGCGAAAGGAGCAATTGCTTGGGAACTTTCAACTCGGACTTTCTTGCGTCATAGACCTCGGAAATTTCTTTGTCACTCGGAAATCCCGAAGGCGGCTCGGTGATTTTTTTCAGATAAGCCTCCAAAACAACTGCCTCTTGAACTTTCTCAAGGCGTTCGGTCACTTCAGGTTTCTTGTCCCAACCGGCGGCCAAAGCCTCTTTCACGAGGAGCCGGCGCAGAATCGCATTGCGCACTGTCTGATTCAAAAGAGCCGGATTGTCGGCGAGCGCCTTACGATCATTCTCCGAGAGGTCTTTGAAGAAGGGAGCAACTGTCGCGCTGGTGACGTCTTCATCGGCCACTCGCGCGATGATTCTTGAATCTTGCGCCATGCCTCTTACTGGAAATCCGAAGGCTAGAATGACACCAAGAGCCAAGGAGCGGAGGCAGGATGGATATTTCATAGTTAGTGATTAATTAGATTGAGCGGCAGGCCATGCGGTTTCGCGTTCGCCTTTCTTCGGCTTTATGGGCTTGGGGGTGGTGGCTGCTGCTGTTTGGCGTGGCTTCTCAGTGGCTTGGACCGCTGAGGCGGATGGTGAAGCGTTTGGCGCTGGCTCGGGGTCCTCTTTAGGCTGAGGCGTTTTATTTTTGACCTCGGCAAGCGAGATATCTTCAATGCGTGCGGCGAGGAGTTTATCATGCCCGTCCTGCGCAAGATTCTGGAGCTTGACCTTCGTGGTGCTCACAAAGGGTTCCCGAGCCAGTAGGGCATCGCCGAACCAGAACTTGTCATAGCGCTTGAGAATGTCTTGGCCGACAAGATACATGCGTACGTTCTGGGCGCGTTGGTCATTGGCGAGTCTTTCCAAGTTGAGAATCTCTGCCGCGTTTCTGTCACGCGCACTTTCCGCTTTGCGGGCACGCTCGATGACGCCCCCATAGTCTTTGCGCCATTTCTCAAGGCCCGCACGATGGCCCGTGTTTTCTGCTTCTTTTTCGGTCAGCTTATTGTTCAGGTCAGAGATCGCATTGGCAGACGCATTACGCTCCTCAATGGCTTGGGTGTTGAGCTTTTTGACATCCGTGCTGAGTTTTTCAATTTCGGCTTTGTTGGTAATTTCGGTGGCTTGAAGATTGGCGACCTGGCCTTGCGTATCGCGGAGTTGGATGGTGACCCCTCGTAGCGCTTCCCGCAGTTTGGTAGTGGCCTCGTCCTCTTCCTGTGCAAGTGCCGACCCGGTCAGCCCGGTCACTAATGTCGCTATGATGATCGCTGTAAGAAAATGGTATTTCATTAGAATTCTCCGTTGAGTTCGACTTGGAATATGTTCACATTAAATTGGGGGCCGGCGATGCTATCCGATCCCAGCCAGCGCCCCCCGACCCAGACGTTTGGTGCAAGGGCCACGAACCCGGCGACCGTGAAGCCTTGCATGTTTGTGCCGCCAAGGCCGAAGTCTGAGTCATTAAAGCCATCAACCACGGCATCCGAGCCAATCCAACGGTAAGAAAAATGCGCACTCCAATCCCAGCGTTTGAGGTATCTGGGATGACCGATCCGCAATTCCATCAACCATGCGTAGTTGCTGCCTTCGTATTGTCCGAAAATGTCGTCAATGTTGTTCGGGTCAATGGCGCCTCGGTTGTTGACAGCGATGGCATTGATGTCGTCTTCGTTCCAGGCGAGATTGGTAACGAATTCACCGGTGAGTGAGACTTGGATGGGCTCAAAGCCATTGTATTCCAGGCGGGCGGTGATGGCGAGTTCCTCATACTTGGTGGCCAATCCATAGTATTGGTATTGGTTGATGGCCCCAAAGTCGTTGCTGGCGTCGGCGACGATGTTGCGGATCGGGAAGTAAGTGTTCCCTTTTTGGGCAAATGAGGGGCGGCTGTTATCCGTGTCCCCGGCATCGCTGGAATTCAGCGGAGTGAAGGGAGATGAGAGTTTGCCCTCAATGTTTTGGAAATAATAATAAGCGGCACCGACCTTGAAATTCCAGTTATCAGCGAATTCCCATTCCAATCCGCCCTGAATAGCGAAAAGATATTTGTCAAAACTCTTAAACTTCGTGGGTTGGTTGGTTGAGAAGTTGAGGTCGGTGTTATACACCGGAAAGGCTCCCCCCACGAGGAATGGGCGAAGGCCGGGGAACACCTCGTATTTCAGGCTGGCTGCGGCACCATCAAAATTTATGTCATCATCCCAAATGAGTTGGGTGGAGAAGAAGGGATTCTTAAAACGACCTGCCGTAAAGGTGAAGTTACGGGTGGGTTCGCCCCATGCCGTCCATTGCACGTAGGCACGATCAAGCCAGATTGCATATTTGCTGAATTGGCCCCCGGAACGCCCCAAGGTCTGGTTAGTGGAGACTGGCGAACTATCATTGCCGGTTGCCAATCGGAAGCCCATTTCAAATCCATCCGTCATTTCATAAGTGAACCCAAGCCGGGCCCGAAGACGCATCCGGTAGCGGTCTTGATCGGTGTTGTATTGTGGGGAAAATTCGTTGCCGGTGACATCAAAAGGAGATCCTGTGTTGATGGCATTGAAGTCGGGGAATGCTCCGGACGAGTCATTGCCTTCGGGATTAAGGATGCCTTCAAACCTCACACGAATGTCCCCATAGGGATTGATGCGAGAAGCCCAGAGGGGCAGCACATTGAGGTCCTGGAAGGGCTTGCGGGACATTTCATCACGCAGTTCGGATTTGATGTCCTCTTTGATCTGGGTCCGCACAGGGTCGGGGATGAAGGTGACCCGGACATCATCTTCAGAAGGCGCGGCCAGGGCCTGGTCAATCGCGATCTGGTCGGAAGCCGCTTGAGCAGCCGCGATTTGGGCCACCGCAAACATATCGGCTTGGGACTGGGCTCTGGCCACCTCGGCTTCGGCTTCCGCTTGTTTGATCATTCCCGTGGCGTCCTCCTTGGTGAGGATCCCACGCTGCACCAGTTTGTTGATGAGGTTAACAGTCACGCTCTGAGAAGGTGGCATCGTTCCTCCATCCACACTGCTTATGGGGATCAAATCGATGTTTTCGGAATCGGCGAGCACATCCGTCTGCGAACTGCTGGGCAAAGCCCCTTCAATTCCCACTACGGAAAAAGCATCTTCTCCGGCCGTGGGGGGTGGTTCCTGCGCGGCCGTTTCCGCGATGGCTTGTGCCGGTGTGGGAGGGGTTGGAGAATTCTGGATTTCGGATTTCGGATTTTGAATTTCGGCGGGAGACTTGGATTCCGCAGCAATTGTTGGGCTCTCCTGGCTGGTCGCCGACTCGGTTGCGGCTTCAGCGATCTGTTCGTCCTTTTTAATGATTAACGACTCAGCTTCTTGGGTGGCCTCCGCTTGGGGAGGGGGAGTGGCCCATGGCGTTGGATCTGGTGTGGGATCTGAAGTGAGCGGTTCTTCCACTAAGACCGGGGGGACTGATGCTGTCGGAGTGGGGGCAGGAACGGGGGTAGCCGCTGGCGTGGCATCAGGGGTGGGAGAGACAAAGTTGTCGAAGACGATGCGGTTTTTCCCGCCTGAACGATGGATATCCGGCGTGGGGGATTGGGCCGAAGCAGAAAGGACCAATGCAGAAAGCAAGGTCGCAGCAAGCGGAATAGAAAGTGGTTTGATTTTATGAAGGGCGGTCATCAATTTGGTTTAGTGGCAGAGATCCTCATCACGATAGGCATGGGCATGTCCTCGGGGGGAGGTTGCGAAAGCTGAAGGCCGGAGAGGACTTCGTCTGTGATGGCACGGTCCACTGCGGCATTGCCGGAAGACCCCTCCAAACTTGCACGGGTGACCCGGCCGACGGAGTCCACCCAGATTCTGACCTTGAGATTCAGGGTGGCACTGCGGGTTCGTTTATTGGAACGCATGGCTTGGGCCACTCGCGATTGGACTTGACCGGCATAAAATCCGTATTTGCTGCCGCCCTGACGGTTGCCTGTGCCAAGACCGCCAATCAATCCTCCGCCCCCTTTGCCCTGCAGCCCAAAGCCATCCGAGCCATCGCCCTCAATGTTTGTCCCAAGCGGGGCGGCATCTTCCGGTGGTGAGTCGGGTTCCGGGGCCGCGTCTGGCTGAGTTTCCTCCACAAACTCGGGCTGATCTTGCGGGATTTCACGTTCTTCCGGTTGCGGTGGTGGCGGAGTCGGCGGTGGCGTGGGCGGAGGAGGTTTTGGTGGGGGGGGCATGATATTCACCATGCTCACCGTTGAAGCCCGCTTCTTGGGTTTCTCCTTGGGCATCAGTGCCCAAGCCCCTGCCCCCAAAGCAAGGATCACCACAATAATAATAGGTGCCCGGAACTTCTTGAAGAAGCCGGGATCCTCGTCCTTATCCTGGAAATCCACACCGCTCATTTTGGTCCGACCGTGGCAAGGCCAATCTGGGTGATTCCTAATCGTCCGCAGACATCCAGGACGTCCATTACTCCCTGATATTGCGTGAGACGGTCTCCGCGCACGACCACGGGGAATTCCGGGTTGGCGGCTTTATGTTGTTTTAGTCGCTCCTCAAGTTCCTGCAACGTCACCGGAACCGTATCCAAGGCAATTTTTCCTTCGTTGTTCACGGTGATCGCACGGCTCTTCGGGCCACCCAACTCCGGTGGCTTGCTCGACGAGCGCGGCAGGTCCACTTTCATTCCCTGCACCCCGGCGGTTGTCATGATGATAAAAATCAGCAGCAACACCAGGTAGAGATCCACCATGGGCGTGACGTTGATATCGTCGTAGGATTTGTCGTCTCCGGCATCCATTATTTGCTCACCTCGTCGCGAATTTCTTCATCAATCGCTGCATTTTCCTGCTGGCGGATTGCATCCTCCGGGGTCCGGATCTGACGAATGGGCACGGCAAGTCCTCCTTCGCCGGGAGGGGGATAAAACTCGGCAATCTTTGCCACGAATTCATCGATGAACACCTGTAGAGTGGCAATGACGCCCTTGATTCGTGTGTTGAGGAAGCTGTAGATAAACAATGCGGGAATCGCCACGATGAGGCCCACGGTGGTGGCCAGGAGCGCACTTGCAATACCCGGGGCAATCGAGTTAACATCGACCTCACCGGATTTGGCAATAATAGCAAACGTGATCATCACACCCACCACCGTCCCAAGGAGTCCGACATAGGGACCGCCGGCAATACTCACGGTCAAATAAACGAGGTTCTTGTTGAGCCGGTGCTGCTCATGAACAAGCGAGGCATCCAAGGCCGCTCTGATGGCTTGGATCGAGCGGGCTGAAAGTCCTTGGCCTTTGTTTTTCCCAGCACCCAAGCGGTTACTGATTTCATCCGAACCAACATGATACACATGGTAAAGCGGGGAGTCTTTCAAGAGCTTCACTCCTTTTTTTCCAATCTTCCCGCCAAACGATTTGTTAGCCTCTGGATCGTCAAGATCCATGGAAGTCAGGTCCGAAGCAAGCTCCCTCCAATGTTTTTGGAACTCGGTATTTCCCTTTTCGGTTTTGCCAAGGTCGATGTATTTCTGAACGGCGACCGTCCAGCCCGCAATCATCATAATCACGCAGACAACAACCGCAATCCAGCCGTCAAACATCATGTTGTTGGCGATATCTCCAAACAACATCACGTGTTCCAGGGCTCCTCCATGGCTGGCACTTGCGTGACCGCCCTCATCTAACCCGGGAACAAGAAGCTTGCCGGCCGCTTCGGCCCCGGACTGGTTCAGCGCCGTGAATGCAATGCGGCCAGCGGGAGTTGCCGCCGTGGCGATCTGCATCTCGTCGATTTCTCCTATAAACCGTCCATTGGCCGAGTCGGAAGCGGCGGCATCGCCACCCAGATAAAATGGAGCATTCATCGCAGGAAGCAGCGCATTCACCGTGCCGTATTGCTTGCCATTCACGTAAAGGTTGATGTTGCCGCCGGTGGCCACAACCTCCAGCCGCGTCCATGAGGAAATGGTTACTGGCTCCCCGGCAGCCGTGCGTTCAATCTGCCCGTCATTAATGGTCTCAACAAATGGCACGGCCTCATCCAGCCCAATGCGCATAGCCGCGTTGCCCTCGCTGCGGCTTATAATAACTGCATTGGCCACGGGCCCGGAGGATTTCACCCATGCTGACCAGGACCAGTCCTGTCCAGAGGTCCACTCCAGACTCGCTGTGGCAGGGATCTCAATCGGATCGGCCCCCAGCAAGCGCATTCCAGCTCCGATCAAAGAGCCTTCCGAGATGCTTCCTGGCGCTGCGGCGGTATTATCATTGGACGTGGAATCTTTCGGCGGCGTTCCGCGCTCGGCAAAATGATAGACCAACACGGTCCCGTCCGGATACGTCTTGGCCGGATCGCCGACGGTTTCTGCCGGAGGTTCCGCATTGCCATAATACAGCCAGAAGGTGGTTTTTCCATCAGCCGTCACATCGGGCACCTGAACCCAAACGATGCCTTCCAGCATGAGAGGATCCCACTTTTCGACATGAAATGGCAGTGGGGTTTTGTCATCCCCTGACACAAAACGCAAATCGCTGCCATCTTCTCTGGATGCCTCAAAGGGGAAGTTGCCCTGATGCAATCGAAGCAACACCACGGCCGTGCCGACATCATCTTTGATGGCCCCGGCCTCAGCCGTTGTGTCAACCGTGAAGGGCTTGCGTCCGCTCCAGCCTTCATCCCACCACGCCGAGGAGGTGGAGGCTGACGCCAACAAAGAAACGAGCACTGTCCAAAGAAGGAAACTTCGCATGAAAGATGAGAAACAAAGCATGTTCATAAACAAATTAGAGTTCTCCCCACACGCGGAAGCTCACTAGAGGCGTGCCCGCGACGGTGGGGTTTTGAGTGACCTGCGGAAATCCGATCGTGACCGAACTGCTGAAATGATCCCACACGCGGATCGTGCTCCCAAAACCAAAGCTCCAGAGTGAAAAATCGGCCAATTGTTCGGGAAGTGGTTCGTTGAGCCAGGCGGCTCCGGCATCAACAAACGCGAACAACCGCCACTCATTGCCCTCGGCCTCGACCCAACCCAAAAGTGATGGGCTTCGTAACTCGACGGTTCCAGCCACAGCACTATCTCCCAACACCTCCGCCTCCAGATATCCGCGCACCGTATTTAACCCTCCCAAAGCAAACTGCTCGGTGTCCACCAGCGGAACTCCTGCGGCCTGTCCTTGGATCATCGTGTAAAGCTGAAACCCAAGCGGCAAATCTCTTGTCACCCCAAAGCTCCCCCGCAAATAAGCGAAACTCCCATCGGCCCCAAACCGTCGATTGTCGAATTCGATCTCATCACTCCCCAACCCCTGAAAGCTAAAGACGATGGCTGCGTCCAATTCCAGTTGATAGCCATTGCCCATCCAGAAGCCATTATACGATGCGGTGAGGGGAAAATACGAGATGGGCGAATTCACGATTTCTCCGTTAATCGAGAGGTCTTGTTTGAAATTCTTGTAATCCACACCCAAGCTCGCTGTGTGGAAAAGCCCGGGGCGGCCAGGAAGATCAAACATGAGTTTTCCCCCATAAACCTCTCCGTTACCAGCCACCGCCGTTCCCCCGAGCGTGGACACATTGCTATTCTGTCGAATCCCTTGCAGCATCACGCTCAACCAATCCAGCCCCGGCACGGGGGCGATGTAGTAGCCTGAGAATACCAAAGCGTCATCAATTCTCTCGGGAGCCACTTGGAAACCAAACCCGATCGTGTGCCCCAACTGCCAAAGGTTGTCATAGCGTGCGGCAATATCCAAACGAAGCGGTGTGGTGTTTGCGCTGTAGCGATTGTTTAATTCCACACTGCCGTGGAAAGGGAAAGAATCCTTCACGACAAGGTCCACATCCACCGTGCCCGGCACGGCCCCCGTGCGGAATTCAGGCGTTACTTGCAAGTCCGACTTGCGGTTCAAGGCAATCAACTCGCGCTGCACATCTTCAAAATTTGGAACTGAACCCTCCGCCAATGAGCGCGCCCGTCGTTTGATCTGATCAATATTGAAATACCGCGACCCCTTCACCCGCAACGTCCCAATCGGCGCCTCCGTCACTTGCAGGACGATGATCCCCCCGCGGCCACGCTGTGGGGGCACATTCACACTGACCGTCTGAAACCCACGATCCCGATAGGCCTTTTCCAAGGCCATCCGCGCCCCCTCCACGTCCTCAGCCGTGCGACCGGGACCCAGATATGAATACACAGCAGTCTCCACATCTTCCCTCGGCAGCTTGGTTGTTCCCACCACACGGTATTCTTTAATATACAACGCTTGCTCTTCCGGCGCTTCCCCGGAAGTGGAACCATCCGTCTGAGAATCTTGAGCCGAGGCGTAAAAACTTGCCGCCAAGGAAAGAGAAATCGCCAAGGAAGCCACCCTAGCAGTCAAGGCACATAATCCTCCAGCCGAGAGACGTGTTAACGCGCCCTCGAATGATGGGATTTGCACCTGATAAAATTGTGGAATCTTTGATCTCTGAAACACGAATGGCTTCTTCCTAGAGATCGCCATGCCTCGGAGCAATGCCCGGCACGTTACAATTTCGTCACAATTCTCTGATTGATGTTTAATCGGCTCTGACAGGAACGCTCATCAGGATGGCGTATGTCCCGGACTTGCCAATTCCTGCCGGGAAGACAAAAGATCGGCTGGGCGGTTCTCCCCGGCTGATATGAACCTGAAAGGTCCAATCCCCGTTCAGGGTGAAAGATCGCCCATGTTTTTCCATCACAAGTGGACCCGTCTGCGAACGCTCTGTCACCTTGACCTTATGGGATGGCCACTTCACAAGCTGGTCAAGCAGCTTCCAGAGCATCCGCTGGGTTTCAGCGTCGGTGCCCTCCAGCTCAAAACAATTCGCCAAGCCCGGATAATCACGGGTTTTCAGCGCCGTTTGCAGCTTAAAAAGAAAATCCGCCCGCCCCCCATCATACCCGGAGGCCGTGCTGACAAGCCCCAGCGAGAGAAAAAATATCGCCACCCCGGCTCCCTTGAAAAACCCAAAAAAGCCCCCGCCACTTCTCCAAGGGCGACTCTTCACGCCTTGCCAGAACGAGGATTGGGACTTGGGCCACATCAGGTCAGCAAAATGAAGTGCCCGACCCCTCTTGTCAACTTTGCGACACTTGCCAACCAACGAGATCCTCCCTGAAATAGAACCGGATAGGCTTCGTGAAACTTGTTGGCGAGGACCATGCTCTCCAAGGGATGCCAGATTGGGCTTGCTTGCATGACACCACCAAAACAGATGGGCATTTCTTACAGCAATTAACGGACACCGGAAAAGGGCAAGACTCTTAATTAGGCAATATCCCCATCGAGATTAATGGTTTCAATCGCTTCGACCAAGATGTCCTCCTCAAGGAGAGAAAGGTATCTGTTGAGTTCTTCGCGAAACTTCGCATTTCAGGACTTCGGGTAATCACAAGCCGCCGCGACCCTGTCCATCCTCCCTTCGATCTCCTCATCCACCGCAATGGCCTCCACGGTTTCAGGACCAGATTCAAGAGCAAAAGGGCTGCTGCGTGTTTGTACGATCTTTGTCAGATACAGCCGAACGGCTGTGGGCAAATCAAGACCGATTGCTGCCAAGACCGCATCAGCCTTGGTGCGTAATTCCTCAGGTAAACGTATATAAACGTAATGATACCGCACAGATATGTCAAATACCGGCGATTGAATAAGTTTTGACAGGATTTTGGGATTTTCAGGATAAACAGGATCTTTGCATGGAGAGGAAGAAAACTTTCCTCCCGGCACCGCGGTGGTATTCTGCGACGCTATGCCGGAGGACGACATTCACCAGCCGCACGACAAACTCTTCAAGGCGGGATTCGGCGATCCCGCAAATGCCGCTGCCTTTCTGCGTGGGCAATTCCCTGCGGAGATCTCGGATCGGATCACCTGGGACGCGTTGCATCCCGAGCCGGACAGTTTCGTGGATTCACACTTTCGGGAATCCGAGAGTGACCTGCTCTTTTCCGCGCCGTTTGCAGGTGCTCAGTGCCTGATTTACCTGCTCTTTGAACACCAGCGGGCCAAAGACCCGTGGATCGCCCTGCGCCTGCTGCGATACATGCTGCGCATTTGGGAAAAGTTCCTCGAGGACTACCCGGAGACCACTCGCCTGCCGGTAATCTTGCCGGTGGTGGTGGCGCAAAATGCCGGACGCTGGGAAATGTCCTCGCGTTTCGCCGATCTTGTGGAGATCCCTGAGGGGCTGGAATCCGTCCTCCACGGCCAGGTTCCCGACTTTGCCTTCCGCCTCATCCAACTCGCGGAAATCCCCTTCGACAAAATCGCCGGCACTCCGGCCGGGATTCTTGTGATGAGAGTGCTCAAAGCCGAGGTGTCCGGCAGCCTGCTTGATGACGCGGTTTGGGACGAGGCACTCATCCAACAGCTTAGCCGCACGATGTTTGAGTTCGTGCTGCGCTACATCGTCGAGGCCACGCATATTGACAAAGGAGCCGTTCAGCGTAAGATTTCTCTCATTAAGGACAGCAACATCCGCACCACAGCCATGACCGTCGCACAACAGTTTCGCCAAGAAGGCCGCCAAGAGGGCCGCCAAGAAGGCCGCCAAGAAGGCCGCCAAGAGGGGATCTTTGTTGGCCAGATTCGAATGGCGCAAAAGATGCTCAGGCGTGCGTCCACGCCAGAAGACGTTCTGGAGAAGCTGCCACTCAAAGAGCTTCAGGGAATGGCGTCAGCCCTCGAAAAAGAAATTCTCGGCGAGTAGCTGCGGTATCCCCTCCCATCGGGAGATGAACCAAACGAAAGTTTACAGCGCCAAACCTTTGCGTTCTTTGCGTTCTTGGCGCGAGGTTAAACCACCGAAACAGAGCGGATTTTTTACAAAAGGTAACGAAGGAAAGACCAGATGGGGCGGAGTCGGAGTTTTTGACAGGATTTTCAGGATTCTCAGGATAAACAGGATCTTTCTTTTTGGTTTTTTCGTTTGAACCCTTGGCATGCTCCTCAGGCTTGGCTCGAATTTTTTCTTTGTCTGCTTTTGCCTCACCATCTCTGCTCGCGCCCAGCATTGAGAGTCTTGGGCATTTTCGCTCTCAATCTTAGTCAGCAGGGAGCTTGAAAAAGCCTCGCAATCGATTGGATGGTCGTCCAGATTCCTCTGCGAATTCTCGATTCTTGAAAGACTCCGGCACACCACCGAAAACTGCGCCTCCCAATCGAAGAGGCAGGGAAATGGACGGAACCAGAATTTTAATTATAACCTTATAGAAATGAAAAATACGCCCGGCTTCCTGGGCCGAGGCCGCAGTGCTTGCAGGGATCATATTTTTGTCATCATAAATTTTTTGGCACCGCGTTTGGTGGTTTGGGATGCATGGGGCAAAGTGCCCGACTATTTTTATGGCCCGAAAGTTGGGAGGGCGGCATCGGCAATCTGGCAGGTAGACCATCTGGGAGAACCCATTCCCCACCCGATTCACCGGATTTTGAGATGGAGGTTCTTCCTCTGGCACTTGTCTCCCGATGGGTCGTTTTTCCGGTGGACGTAGAACGGTCACCGCTAAAGATTATTAGTGAGGGAGCCCTTCTGCCTGTTCTATCCGGGGTCTTTGTGGTTGCCCGCCTACTTCTCGAGCGCGGAATTGGCAGTGCCTCTATGAGTGCGTGCAAATTCCCTCCCCTCTTCGGCAATGAGATGATCTTTCTTTAGGGTGGCTGGGAATGTTGGCGTTTCGCATGGGCTCTGCCCTTGGTTGCGCTGCTGGCACCCATTTCCCACACGAGAAGCATTCACCTTATACTAATCCTGTGTGCTTTGGCGTCGTTTGCCAGTGCATTCTTCACTGCTTATGACCTGAGCCGAGCGGGCGTGATGCTGGTGCCTCTTGCCGTCGCTGGTGCCATGCGCCTCGCCCAGTCTGGCCCTGGGCGAATCGGTCTCGCAGCGGTAGCCATCGCCAACGCGCTCATCCCCGCAGCTCATGCGATATTAAACATCCAAATACCTATTCTGCCAATGCGGGCCGAATGGGCTTTGCTCCAATCCCCTCAACCACCGTATGCCTCGCAGCCTTATCTCGAAGCGGCCCTTCAGGCGATGCGGAATAACCAAAAAGGAACTGCCAATAAACTTCTTAGCATAGGGACCCGACTTGCGCCGGACTCGGCAATTTCCGTGCTGACGGAATCCATTTTTCTCTGGGAGAACCAGCGAGGCACCGAGGCTATGGAAAAACTCGCGCTCTGGAGAAATTCGCATTCATTCCACCCGGAAGTATCGGTATAGCTCTCAGAGATGGAACGTGCCCGCGGTCGTCACCGAGCGGCATGTGATAACTCCACGCCCCCTTCCCGACATACTCGCTCATGTGGCTTTTGACATGTTCTGCCCGAGACTCAAGTCAGGGTGCAAAATCTCGGTGTCTTGCCCATCTCCGCAAACGGCCTTTAGTTGTGAGGAGATCGGATGACTGCCATTCGAATTCCCTCGCGCTCAATGACTTTCCGGATCGGCGTTGCAGAAAAATTACGGTCCTGACCGTAGCGAACCGTGCCGACATAGAAATCCGCCTCGGTCGGAAAAGGAGTGCTGGAATAGTCAGCCAGCACTGACATGTGCTCGCTTCCCGGTTTCACGTAATGAAGAAAAGCGGGCTCGCTGAACGCATTGGCGGCAAGGATCACCCGGGGATTGGGCCGCGCAATCCGGTTGATCCATTCCGCAGCCTCTCGATAACTTGTCACCCAGTAGTCTGTTTCAAATCTTTGGTGAAGGGATTCGCGAGGCCCTGCCATGAAGTTGTAATAAGTGTATTGGTAGGGGTGCAAGGACCTAAGGTTGGGAAGTGAGCTGCAAAACACTGCGGCAATCAGAACAGCCCTCCAGACCCCCAGAGATTTCGGCAGGCACTCTGCAAGCCATGCCCCACCCAACGCGGCTGATACGGCAAACAGGGGAAGTAGAAATAAAAAATGCCTAACCCCGTCGTAGACATTCATTCTTAAAACCACAAACGCCAGAAGCGGAAACCACACCAAAAACAGGAGAGATCCCATTTGAGATCGATCACGTCCGGTAAAAAACATCCACACCTGCCGGGCTTGGCCGATCATGGCACCTATCAAAATTAAGGGCGGGATGGTAACCCCGAAATAGACGAAAAAATAATGCCATGGGAGCTTGTTGCTCTGATGGTATTCCCCCTGAAATAGAACCGGGTAAGCTTCGTGAAACTTGCTGGCGAGGACCATGCTCTCGAAGGGGTGCAATATGGGGTTTCTGTGTGCGGATGGCCACGGTGCCACCATGATGATCCAGGCCAGAATGCCCGATACGCCAAGCCAGAGGCATGAATAAAGGAAATTTTTCCAATCCATGGTGAGCTTGCCTTGCATGATGCCCGTCCCGTGTTGAAGGAGAGGAAAAAGCAAAAGAGCCCCCACAAAAAATCCACCGGGTCTCACGGCCAACACCAAGCCAAAGGCGAGGCCTACGAGGGTTGCAGAAAACAAGCCCATGCGCGATCTCTGAGTTGCCCAAAGAATGGCTAGGAGAAACCACGAGACAGCACATGCGAAGGGAAGATCTTTTGTGTTAATAAACCCATGCCCCATGTAAGCAGGCATGGCTAACAGGGCGATCCCTGCTAACCAAGAGGCGGCCTTTCCTCCCATGGACTGTCCGATGCAACACACCGGCCAAAATGTTGCCACCCAGAACAGGCCGTTCACGGCAGCGCCACATGAAAAAACGTCAAATCCGGTGATTTGTGCCCCAGTCGACGAGAGAAGAGCTACCAAGGGAGAATAGAATTTGAGGTTACTCACCGGGTATTCCACAATGTGCTGGTAGTTGAATCCCTCTGTAAAATATCTAAGAACGGCCTGCCCAAATCTTAAGTCCACCGACTGATCCCAGGAAATTCCATAATCATCCCAGACAAAGAGCCAAATGAGCAGTGCCAACGCGGTGAACGCCAAGCCAGCCGGGAATGTCTCAAAAATATTTGGCTTTCTCGCTGCGGGGGTTGACGATTCTTCAGCTTGAGGAAGTGGAGTCGGCGGAGTCTTTATACTATTCATGTAACGTTCTCGTTGTCAGTCGCTTGTGTGTCTTGTGAGCGATCACCAACAGCCGAGTCTTGCGTGTTACATCCCTGCGGGAAGAAAAGATATGTAAAATTATCGTCATAATTTCCGGCTTGGCTGGAAAGAATTTCCTGCACAGCGTGACCGACCATGACCGAAATCGCCTATCCCATTCAATTCAGAAAGGATGCCATCATTCTTGAAATGTGCTCCCTGATAACCAGCATATGGACAATCTGAAGATCGCAACCCCCGCATCAGAGCAAGATATGAAGCTTAGCGAATCTCCATCACCCCAAAGGATTCTTGGAAAAAATACCGGACTCCTCCTCGTCCTCTGCGCCGTGCTCCTCTCAGGTGTCATGATCTGGATGGACTCGAATCAACGCTATGGTGTGATTGGAGTCACGCTTACCGACGGATTGGGGCCTCCGCTTCCAGCCATCAGCCAGGATACCGAAAGCGGCTTTGAGGGTGGGATGCGGAGGCTGATTCTTCCGGCCGTTGGTGCTGACGGCTACCAATGGCTGATGCACGCCCAAAGGTTGGTCAAGCAGGGCGGATGGAGGATACGTCACACGGACAATGACAATGCCCCTCAGGGTCGGGAGATCCATTGGAGTCAGAGCTTTATTTGGTGGCTCATGATAACGGGTAAAGTCCATTCCCTACTCACCGGACTGCCTCTGGCTGCGTCCATGGAGGCCGTCGCGCCCTTTGCCAACACACTGTTTCTTCTGCCCATTTTGTTGATTCTTCCTTTGCTGGTTTTCCGCACTTTTGGGACCGCTGCTGGCGTGGTGATGGCTTTGGGCTTTTTTGCCATTTATTTGCTCTACGAACTTTTTATCTTGGGCTACCCGGACCATCATGGCCTGGCCGCTCTTTCTGCAATGTGCTGCTCGCTGTTCGTGTTGCTTGGGGGAGCTGGTTGGGTTTGCAATCATTCCACGCCAACATCCACGAACCGTCCGTTTGGCAGTCGTGTTGTTGCTCGACGCTGGTTTATCGCGAGTGGAGTTGCCGGGGCCTTTGGTTTGTGGATCAGTGCGGCGACCATCGTTCCTGTTTTTGCAGGAATTGGCCTTGGAGCTCTTGCTGGATGGTTGCTCCCAAAAACCGGCCGCTCCCAAAAATCCGAACTCAATTTGGAGCCCTCTCTCTGGAGGCTGTGGGGCACGGCGGGGGCTCTGGGGTCACTGTTTTTTTATGCCTTGGAATACTTCCCCAATCACCTCGGCATGCGCCTTGAGGTCAATCACCCTCTCTATGCCATCGCATGGTTTTGTGCGGGAGATCTGTTGGCACGGCTGGGAGAATGGAGGGCTAAGAACGCGAGGCCTTGGGCAAACTCCTCCAATCTGGCTTACGCAACCCTTTCGATCCTTGGAATGCTTCTTCTGCCGTTGCTGATCAAGATGGCTCCTGAACGCTTTTTTCATGTGTCCGACCCCTTCCTTTGGGCGCTGCATAAGGATTATATTCATGAATTTCGTAACGTGTTCGGGCGGTTGAAAGACCTTGACCTGCAGGGTTCGCTGATCATTCTCAATGCGATTCCTCTGATCTCGCTGGTTGTTCTTCGTCTGCTTTTTGTAAAATCGCTTGATCGTCCATGGAAAGCCCTCCTCCTGCTTGGGCTTGGCCCGGCCTTGGTTTTGACCGTGCTTGGTGCGCTTCAGGTCCGGTGGCTTGGGATTGCCGATGCCCTCTGGCTGGTGGCACTGGCAGCCACATGGGGAACGATTGCGTCATTAAAAAACCTTCACACATTCAGACCTTGGGAAAAAGGTCTCATGGTGGCCCTCATGGCGGTTGTGTTTTTGCCACATCCTCTTACCACGGCGGCCTTCCTTGTCGAAACGGCCGGCAAAAAACCCAATATTGGTGGTGGTTCGGCATTTATGATTCTGGTGCGTGACGCGGCTCACACCCTTCGTCGCATGAATGGAGATAAGCCCATGCGTGTCCTCAGCGGCCCGACCACTTCCACATGGCTCTCCTTCTACGGCGGCATGCAAAGCGTTGGAACACTTTATTGGGAAAACATTGAAGGCCTCAAATCCGCAGCGTCCATGTACTCAGCTCAGACGGAAAGCGAGGCTCTTGAGATGCTTAAAAGCCGTGGCATCACGCATGTGGTGATTTTCTCTATTGATGAATTTTCCGCTCCCTACATTCGCCTGGCGAGGGGACTCCCCATAGGCTCGGAGCCGAAGGATGCCTTTGCCGATGCTGTGCTTTACGGCTACTCGTTCCCGCGCTGGGTCACTCCCATCCAGTACGCCATGCACGATCAATTTAAGAACGAGTGGGTTGCCATCCTGGAAATCAAACCGGATCAGACAGAGGCTGAAGCTCGACTCGGCATCGGCCGATTTTTAGCGTCGCGTGGCAATATGGCTGGCGCAAGACAAGAGTATTTGGCGGCTGTGAAGTTGGATGACAACCTCAGCGATGCGCACCTTGAACTCGCCGGGATGTTGTATCTTGCCGATGAATTGATGCCCGCCCGGATTCACTTTGGGCAGGGACTCACCGGAAAAACCAATGAACAAATTGCGGAGGCCAGTTTCACCATCGCAAGCTTTTGCCAGCTTGCCGGGCGCCAACGGGCAGCCATTGAGGTTCTTCGCCGTGGACTTGAGGCCGATCCGGACGCACCAAGCACGCGCAATCTTTTGGCATGGCTCCTCGCCACAAGCCGCGACGAATCCCTGCGCAAACCCGAAGAAGCGGTGAATCTTGCCATCAACAATTTTGCCTTCATCGGAAACTCCGCATTCACAAACACGCTGGCAGCAGCTCAGGCTGCCAGCGGGGAATTCACAAAGGCAGTTGTCTCTGCCGAGGCCGCAATCCTCGTGGCCAAGGAAGCCGGGGAGCCGGAAGCCACGATCAAGCGCTACGAGGAACGCCTGGAACTTTACAAAGCCGGGAAACCCTATGTGGAGTAGTTCTCCTTGGCCGCCACCCTTGAACGGGTTCTTCTCTCGGTGATTGTGACAAAATTGTCACAATATCGGGGTAGCCATGGGCGTGTGGTTTCCGCATTCTCCCACGTATGAGCGGTGCTGTTCCGGCTGCTCTCCCACAAAAATCGCCTCACGGCGTCTCTGAATAGCTTTGGGTCAGAGTCAGATAACCAACCAAAAAACAAAAACACAAAACACAAAACACAATGAAAAAACAACAGCACCAAATTCTCGGTCTGCTTGCAGTGGCCTCCGCGGGATTTCTCTCGTTAGGCTCTGCTCAGGCTCAGAATGGAGGATACAACCTAAATACGGATTTGGTATTTTTCCTCCAGAGCAATAACAGTGCGTTCAGCACAAACATCGTCACAGCAGCCGCTGGCAACATCAGCGCGATTCGTGATCAACGTGGAACTAATGGTTATTCGGTATTAGCCACATCGGCAAGCCTTGGCGCTTTTCTCGCCCAAGGTTCTGTTTATGGGGCCAATTGGTTCAATAGCATCAACCTTTACGGTGGTGCTTTTGGCAGCCGTGGAACGTCAACATTTGTGAATAACCAGTCCGGAACAACTGGGGACTCCAATCGTACCGTTTACTTCACCCAAGCGCGCGGAAACACTTTGAACGCTGGTGCCTCCGCATCTTCGCCTTCAACCTTAGTTGCCAGCGTAGAGGTTCTTAATCGCTCGACCAGTATGAACACGGTTCAAAACGAGTTCGAGACGGTCAGTAATAGCTCACCGTTCTCTGAAGATGCCGCCAACAGCACAGTCGATGACCAAGCTCCTATTGGCGGTATCCAATTCGCAAACCTTGCGGGTGTTGGGAACTTCTTGAGCTCTTCGTTCAATTTCGGAGGCCAATCCGATGTGATTCTGGTCCTCGATCTCTATCGCATGTCGCCGACTTCCACCTTCGGTAACGGAACAGGCGAACTTTATGACAATGACCTCGCTCCTCTCTTCCTTGGGAATGTCGTCTTTAAAAACACAGGCGAAGTTGGATTCCTGACCGTTCCTGAACCAACCACCGCCACAATGATTGCACTCGCTGTAGGAGCTCTCGCTCTCCGCAATCGCCGTCGTCTCAACGCTTAATTCCTTAAAATCAAAAACTCTCGTTAACTAAATAATACTATGAAAAAATCCCTTATCATGGGCAGCCTTGCTGCCCTCACCCTCACGGTCTCTGCTCAAGCTCAGACTGTTGTTGACATCACCGGTGCTACGGCTTTCCGCCAAGGTGCCACAGCAACCATCAATGCCATCTTCGTGGCAGGCGGAAACTTCGTCTCCATCCAAAATGGTGGATTGAACGGTGGTAACCTACAAGCATGGAGAGGAAACTTCGGTAACCTCACCAACTTGACGATCCGCACACGTTGGAATGGCTCCACGGAAGGATTGCGTGCTGTGTTTCAGCCCAATCAAACTATTGACAGTCTCCCAACGAATCCACAGTTCTTTGTGACAACGGCTTTAGATGCCTTCGCTCCAGTTGCTGGCGGTGGGGCAAATGCCGTGAGCACTTCTGGAAACACCGTCGCTGACGTCGCGGAACTCGCGTTCTCCGACGTGCGTAAAGAAGCCACGCCAATTCCTGGAGCCTCCGCAGGTGGCCCCGTAGGTGTGGTGACCTTCACAATGGTTGCTAACAAAACATGGCGGGATGACCCACGCACTGCGAACATCACGAATGTGACCAGCCAGCAATTCCGCACATTGTTCACGCAGGGAAGCACTCCCCTTTCCTACTTCACAGGAAACCTTGCCGACACAGACTTGGTGTACGCCAGCGGTCGTAACGACGGTTCGGGTACACGCACAACCTACTTGGCAGAGACGGGCTTCGGCGCCAATCAACCCGTTCAGCAATACGTGGGTTATGATCGCTCGAACACGACAGTGCTTCCAAGCATTCTTCTTGTGCCTCGTGATGGCGGGTTTGGGATTAATACCACTGGAGTTCTCCAGGCCACCCCAACCAATCGCTCCACGCTTTGGAGCCAGAATGTTAACGGTAATGGCGGATATGTGAGCGGTGGCGACCTTCGTGTCGATTTCCGTAAGACGACTGCTAACACATCTGTTCTTGCTGTTGATGATCAGGGTCAGAACATCACAAACAATGATATTCAAGAATTGGTCCCAGCTGGGAAGCTCTTCCTCTTGTCTTGGCTCTCAACAGCCGACGCTGCCTTTGCCTCCCAAGGTAACACGCTGGCTGTGATCCTCGGTTACGATGGCGTTCGTTTGGACGATCTGGCTACGCTTGGCAATGCCACGAACTCCACGCTCACGATAGCCGACCGGACCAAAGTCACAACAGGCCGTTACGCGGCATGGAGCAATCAACAGCTCCTCTACTCACCAGGAAATGCAACCGTGGCCACAGTGTTCAACTTCATCTCGGGTAACGTATCCGCCAACATTGGCTCAGCAGGAATTCCTTCCACTGAAATGACAGGAAATGGAACATCCCGCACCGCCGACGGTGGAATTATCAGCAAGTTCTAATACCAACTCAAACCACAAACGAAGCTGGCACCAAGTCTTCTTGGTGCCAGTTTTGTTTTATGGGTTAGGATTGTTCACTATAAGCTTCTAACATGGATAAAAATATCATCTTTGCCCTCTTTGGACTGCTTGGGACCGGTGCTGCTCTTGTGGCGTTATTTGGACCTTCGGCTTCGAAGGTTTCTTCTCAAAGACATGTCTCTACCCAGCTGGATACCAAGCGGGATAAATCGCCAGAACAAAAGCCAGAATCCCCACTCGCGGCAGTAGCTGATAATCCCGCCGCTCCAGGTTTCCAGCAACGGCACTCAGTCAGTCCAGCTCAAGACCGGACAGCAACATCCAAGAATACAAACAGCCATTCCGAGGGCGCGACTCCTTC
>Ga0209181_10004383_pt1 | contig 21055 bp, 18 predicted proteins | sample MAT05_FD_187208 | JGI IMG/M metagenome (GOLD analysis project Ga0209181, IMG submission 187208) | Freshwater microbial communities from Lake Fryxell liftoff mats and glacier meltwater in Antarctica - MAT-05 (SPAdes) (version 2) | ecosystem: Environmental > Aquatic > Freshwater > Ice > Liftoff... | reverse complement strand
TCAATTAATCCAAAATAAATTTTGAACTTTCTTAACCTTTTGACCGAATTTTTACTTTTAAGAACTGCCCCTTTTTTATTTGGGAGTGCGAAGGTAATCGCCTTACATTTACTATCCTAATTTTATTCAATCTTATTCAGGAGAGATCAATTAAAATTATAAAGCCCGATTAGCAAATACGCTTACATCCTGATACAGAACCCATTACCACATTGAGTTTAATAACAAACTGCTGCAACAAATATTACAACTTTTATCTTAAAATAAAATTTTCAGATAGGAATGCTAACAAAGCTTTTGCGTATTCAATAGCGACCCGAAAAGATAATTAATAGCCAATAGCAATTACTAAAGGCAACCAATACACGAAATAAATTATAAAAGCTAGTAGCAGATACAAATACGAGTACACTAAAACAGGCTATAAAAAACCATGATTAAATTTTGAGGAAGGCTATCCATTTTAAACAAGCATAGTTTTTACATTAAATCATATATAAGGACTAATCGCTTTGATTTCAAATTACAGGTGAGTGCCTTTTTTTCTCTCTTATTCTATTGTTCAATACTGGTTGCGATTGAATCTATAAATCAATCCACAAATTGGCGGTCCATCGAATCCAGTTTATTGAAAGCGTAAAAAAGGCAACTGACATGCAGGGCCTGCACGATTTCGTTATTTAAAAGCATCGTCCGAACTTCTTCAAGCGGGATTTGTAATAATTCTATTTCTTCGTTGTGGTCTAAACTTTGGGAAGCAACTTTTTTACCGCCCTTTGCGAGGTATAAATGTGTGTACCCTGTTAGCAGGCCAGGATTTGCAGACACTTTGCCTACAAATTCAATACTCGTAAACTCATGACCGGTTTCTTCCAGCAGTTCACGACCTATTGCAAAATCATTCTCTTCTCCGGCATCGACGAAACCGCCTGGTATTTCTATGAGTGTCTGTTCCAACGGATGGCGGTACTGCTTTGCCAATAGTACTTGGCCTTCCTCGGTAATAGCGAGGGCGCAAACTGAGTTCGGTAGTTCTACCACGTAATAGGCATCCACTATTTTACCATCAGGCATTTCACAAGTATCTTTTCTTGCCGTAAAATAGGGGTGCTTTGAAATATATTGAGAGTTCAGTGTTTTCCAGTTCATTTTAAATTGTTGAATTGTTGAATTATTAGATTGTTGAATTGCCAGACTGTTGAATTATTTTATTGTTGATCCTATCTATCGGGATGCTTTTTTGGATTGATTGATTATTAGAATTTGCTATACTAATATACCTGTTTACTGATCGGCTATATTACGCTTTTAAAAAAAAAAATGACTGCGGTTAGACAAATATTTTGGGTAAAGCTCAATAAAGATATACAGTACAAGGGTGCGACGCCAATAAAGCTAAATAGTTATTCAATCGATTGGCTAATCATTTTAAAACTAAAAAGTTGATAGGAATACCTACCAACTTTTTAAAAACAATGCCCTTTATTACCATTTCATTCTTTCACGCAATGCCGTTATATGAGCTACGTGGTGTTTGCCATGCCAGGCATACATGCCCAACAAATGCCATAAGGTGATTTCCTTTTTCTGCTCCGGATGAAAAACAGTTCTGTTCCATTCATTTCCTTTTATTCCTTTTATCACCTCCATCCACCGGGCGTGTAATGCATGCAACAGCGTGAGCGAAATATTGATTGGCAAATTATGAGTGTCGGGCAAATTGGCCCATGCACCTTCATCATACGACTTTATGGTTGGATTGTCTTCTGTTAATCCGAGTTTAAACCGAATGTATGCGTTCATGTGACTGTCGGCCACATGGTGCACCAATTGCTTCACCGTCCACCCATCCGGGCGGTAGGGGGTATTAATTTGACTTTCGTCTAAATTTAAAATGGCATTCTCCAGGTGCAGTGGCAAAAATTTGATATCAATGAGCCATTCTTGCAACTGGCTCTCAGAAAATGACTGTGGTAAATATTTGCCGATCGGATAACGAAGGTCTTCCATAATTAATTTTCTTTTGGTGCTTCAATTGGTGCGGCTGGTGCTACAGCAGGTTTAATTGCCAATAGTTCCATTTCAAAAATAAGGGTAGCGCCTCCGGGAATATCTGCTCCTGCTCCCCTATCGCCATAACCTAGTTCGCTTGGTATAAACACTTTGAATTTATCGCCAATATGCATTAACTGTAGTACTTCTGTCCAGCCTCTTATTACACCTCCAACCGGTATTGTAAGCGGTTCACCCCTATCATATGAGTTGTCAAATTTTTTACCATCAATTAAAGTACCAGCGTAATGCGCTACCACTGTGTCTTCCAGTTTTGGCATGGCAGAACTGGGATCTCCTTTGGTAATTACTTCGTATTGCAAACCGTTTGGTAGACTTATTACGCCTGGCCTTTTTTTATTGGCAGCTAAAAAAGCGGTTCCCTTGGCTTTTACCACTTCATTCTTCTTTGACATATTGGCTTGAATCTTTTGCTGTATTACTATGTTGCACTGTTGATCGTTTAGCAAAAACGCTCTTTTATTAAATACATCATCCATTGCTTTTTGCATGGCAATATTGCTGATTTTTTCAATGCCTTGTTGCTTTAAATTATTGGCAATATTAATACCCAATGCATAACTGAAAGAATCTATCGACGTTTTCAAACTGCTTGTTGGCGGCTTGATAACGCCAGCGGGATTTACCACCTTTAATTTAGGTTTCGGCTTTGCCTGTGCATTCACGGTTGCACTTGCCATCAGTATTACACTTACTGCTAAAAAAAACTGCTTCATTTTTCTGTTTTGATTTTTTATGTAGGTTTAAAATTACTCGTCTCTCATTTCTTTACCGGTAAGGTTGATAAAAACATCCTCAAGGTTAGCTGCTTTTACCACTTTTGGCTTTTCAAAGCCAGATGCCACCAGGTCGTCAATCATTTTATCGGGCGAGGCCAATGCTATTATCTTGCCTTCGTTCATGATCGCAATCCGGTCGCAGAGTTGCTCGGCTTCATCCATATAATGTGTAGTAATGATTACGGTTGTTCCTTTGTCCCGAATATCTTTTATCAGCTCCCACAAATTACGTCGTGCCTGCGGATCGAGGCCGGTAGTTGGTTCATCCAGAAAAACAATTTTGGGTTTATTGATGAGTGTGGTAGCAATGGAAAAACGCTGCTTTTGACCACCGCTCATTTCCTTGTATTTGTTTTTTGCTTTATCGGCCAGGTTTACCAGCTTTAATAATTCCATCGGCTCTACCTTTTGGTTATACAAGCCTGCAAACAATGCGATCAGTTCGAGCAAATTTAAGCCAGGATAAAACCCAGAAGTCTGTAGCTGAACACCGATTATTTTTTTGATATCATCCGGTTCCTTGTCCAGATCTAACCCATTTACTATTACCTCGCCGCTTGTTTTTGGGCGAAGGGTTTCCATTATTTCGAGCGTAGTGGATTTGCCTGCGCCATTTGGCCCAAGCAAGCCAAATATTTCTCCTTCCAAAACATCAAATGAAATACCTTTAACTGCTTCAAAAGTACCGTAGTTTTTTTTTAGATCCTTTACTGATATGATTGTGTTCATAATTACAATTTATAAATATAATTCCATTTTTACGTCCGCTGTTGCAAACGGAGAATTCGTTAAAGCTACATGATGGAATCCGTATTTTTCATACAAACTCAAAGCTACAGTTAACTGGTGATTTGAAAATAATTCCAACTTCTTTGCACCAACTTCCTTCGCCTTGGTAATACAGGTTTCTATTAGTAATTTACTAATACCTTTCCCCTGATCTGAATCGTTCACAGCCATTTTAGCCAATTCAAATACTCCATTAGCTTCTTTAATTAATGCCGCTGATCCAACAATTTTGTTGTCCGATTTAGCCAACCAGATAAAGCCGCCCTTGTTAGTAATAGCTGCTTCTGGATGATTTAATATTTTCAGGTCATGACTTTCGGTAAGATTATACTTATCAAGCCAGGCAATATTAAGCATGTAAAAAGCCGGCTGGTATTTACTTTCAAATTCAATAATCTCTATCATAAAAACAAAACAACCTTTTTAAATTAAAAGCAACTGAAAATTTACACTTCGCCATCAATAAAACTTTCCAATTCTTCCATCATCAACTTACTGCCAATGAACAATGGCGTTCGCTGGTGTACTTCGGTTGGTTGTATGTCAAGAATGCGTTGTTTACCATCGGTAGCTTTACCACCCGCCACTTCCACTATAAATGCAAATGGATTGCATTCATACAATAACCTTAGTTTGCCACCCGGCTTGTCTTTTATCGCCGGGTACATAAATATACCACCCTTAATCAGGTTACGATGTACATCACTCACCATGCTGCCAATATACCGTTGCGTGTAAGCCCCCCCGTTCGTATGATCCTTTTTCTGGCAAACGTTGATGTACTCCCGCACTTTATCTGAGTATTGGAAAAAATTCCCATGGTTAACGGAATAAATCCGGCCACTTGGGGGACATTTAATATCTGGATGACTCAAGGTGTACTCGCCAATCGAAGGGTCTAATGTAAAACCATTGACTCCTCTTCGGGTAGCATATACTAAAATTGTTGAGGATCCGTAGATCACATATCCTGCTGCCACCTGCCTGATTCCAGGCTGCAAAAAATCTTCGATGGTAACCGGAGTACCAATAGGAGTTACCCGTCTGAATACACTAAAAATGGTACCGATAGAAACATTTACATCAATATTGGCACTACCATCCAATGGATCAAAGAGGCAAACATATTTGCTGTTATTACTTATTTCATCATCAAAAACAAGGATATCATCCAATTCTTCACTGCCGATGCCAGCACAACTAATTCCATGCCGCAATACACCCACCAATTGATTGTTGGCATAAACATCCAGCTTCTTCACTTCTTCTCCCTGAACATTGATGCTGCCCGCATCTCCTAAAATATCTACCAATCCCGCTTTGTTCACTTCTACATTTATCCTTTTAGAAGCCAGACCAATATCTCTTAAAAGTCCGGAAAGCTCACCTGTTGCATTGGGGAAATCCCGCATTTGCTGAATCGTAAATTCATCCAATGTCTGTACCCGGCGGTTAATACTCATACATAATTTTTGAATGCAAATTTTAGAATTTAGATTTGCACGTCAAATGTAGTAAGATTATCACTGATGGTGGCCCATTTTATGATTTTGAAGTCTTGAATTATTAATAAATAAATATACGAAATGAAGGTTTTTAAGTTTGGCGGTGCCAGTATCAATAGTATTGAAAGGATTGCGAACGTTGCCGGAATAATCCGGACCTACGAAGGTGAAAAAATACTGATCATTATTTCTGCCATGGGGAAAATCACCAATGCGCTTGAAAAGGTGGCCGATGCTTTTTTTTCAGGCAATAAAGATGACGCACTTTTACTCTTTCAACAAATAAAAGATGAACATACCATTCTTTCAGAAAAAATTACAAACGTTGGCGTACATGCATTAAGCGACATCTTTACTGAAGTGGAATGGTTGCTGCATGACAAACCTGTAAGAGATTATGATTATTATTATGACCAGATTGTGTGCTGTGGTGAGTTATTGAGCACCGCTATTATCAGCCAGTATTTTAATACCATCGGAATCAATAACCAATGGGTAGACGTAAGGGATATTGTGAGGACAGATGATACATTCAGAGATGCAATCATCGATTGGGCCTATACGCAACAAAAAGTTAGCGGTGAAATATTACCGCTTTTTGATAACACCAATATTGTAATAACCCAGGGATTTATTGGCGCCACCGACGAAAACGAAAGTACCACCCTTGGCAGGGAAGGCAGTGATTATTCTGCCGCTATATTTGCCAATATGCTGGATGCCGAAACACAAACCATTTGGAAAGATGTGGAAGGTGTGATGAATGCTGATCCTAAATTATTTCCAGAAGCGCAATTTATTGGTGCTTTAAGTTACAAAGAAGTGATAGAAATGGCCTACTATGGTGCACAGGTGATTCATCCAAAAACCATTAAACCATTACAAAACAAAAACATTCCCCTGCATGTCCGGTGCTTTCTTAAACCTTCACTGGCAGGCACTATCATCAGCGGACTGCCGGTTCATAACCTGCCCCCTATCATTGTTCTAAAAAACAACCAGGTGCTGATGCAGTTTAATTCGAAAGACTTTTCGTTTGTAGAAGATAGCCTGGTAAATAAATTACATCAATTATTTGTTGACATAAAAATAAGACCCAACCTCTCGCAGAATGGTGCCATTAGTTTGTATTGCTGCCTGGATGATAAACCGGAGAAGATTGAAAAACTGGCATTGGCTGCGAGTGAGTTATTTGATGTGCTGGTTGAAAAAAATATAGTGCTGCTCACCGTACGCCATTACAATGAAGCCATTGTTACAGAATTAACCGCCAATAAAATTGAATTACTCAGTCAGAAAACAAAGGAAACGATCCAGATTTTATTGAAGGATGTATAATTAGGGTCTGCCAGAAAACCCTAAACCCCATACTGGTTAACGGTTTGGTTACTTTTCATGGTATTGAATAGTTGTACACAGGATGTGCTTTAGTGATTTTGGTTTAAATATTGCCGTTTATTCGCTATTAAATTCCGACAATTATGCGTCAACGTTTTGAACAGCAATTGAGCTTGGGTTCACTACCCATCAGCGATATAAAAATCCCCACGAAAAGCCGTGACGAAATGCCCCCAACGGTAAGAGCGCTTCAACATATTTTTATTACCTCATCGCTGAATGAAAAAGAATTCAAACTACTGGAAGAAAAAATTTGTAACAATAAAAAAAAGAAAACGAAGTGGATAAACTGCTCTTGAAAACAGACAGCTATGCAGTAGAAACAAATGTACATTTTCCTACAGATCCGATAGCTATCGGGTTTACCCCGAATGTCATGTAAACAGTAATCAGGTTTCCTTTACACTCTTAATACCAATACGGGATTCGTAATAGTCCAATAAAAATTGGACCAACGACTACTCTATCGGCATAATACAAGCACAATCGTAACTGCTTGCTTTCGACATTACTATTGCCTAACGAGGCTTCATAGTCACTTTAATTTAATCTGCTCTGCAATACGCATCTACAGGAATCAAGTTCCCGTTTTTCCTTATCGTTCACCACAAAAAGAGTTTCCGCTTTATGCAGCAAGGTGTCCGCTAGCTAGCGGATACTCCTGAAAGTCGTCTGCGGAAGTTCAATTCTCTTCTTTGAAAAGTTTAAAGTCGGCCAGTCGGTTCGCTTGACCTCCGCACTTGTAAATCATTTCTTCGAAAAGTCTTCCATGTTTTGTACAACACCTGATTCCTAATATTACATCCGGATCAGTTCAAGACACACACGGTCGGGAATTTCGCAGGTACTTTTGTCACGGCAATATTTCTGGGTTTGTGATTTACCTGCCCGATGATGACAACAGGATATCCGGCGATATTATTATCTACAGCAATAACTATTTATTCATCTAGTTCTTAAAATCCGCTGTGCGATCAATGCTTACAATCGAGTCCATTTCGTTTACGCATTTCGGTTTTAAGTCTATTTTTATCCTGCTTCTCGACCATGCGACCATACCCACAATAGATTTCATACTAACAATATATCGCCGGTTAATCCGAAAAAATTGTGCAGGGTTAATAATGTTTTCCAGCCAGTCAAGGCTTTCATCTACGGGGTAGGAATTCCCTTCAAAAGTTTTTAAAACTACATTTTTTTCAAAGGCGTGAAAATAGGCTATGTCATTTATTTCAACTTTGCGAAACCTGTCTGAGATCTGAATTAAAAACCCCTGTCGAAATGCAGGCTTCATACCCTGCATTTCCATAGGTAAAGTATTGAAATCAATACTAAATGCCGATTTCAGTGAATGGTATTTTTTGGAGACTTTCTGACAGCTCATTTTTTCGTATGGGCTTTAATAAGTAGGCTATACTGTTTAACTGAAAAGCTTTTATGGCATATTGGTCATAGGCTGTTGTAAAAATGACGGGTGTATGAATTGATAGCTGTTCAAAAATGCTAAAGCTTAATCCGTCAGATAATTGTATATCGAGAAATATCAGGTCCGCGCTATTTTGCGCCAGCCATTTAACCGATTCTTTAATGGGGCCGGGTTTACCAATAACAGTAGTATCCGGCGCTATCTCCATCAATAACTTTTCAAGCCGTTCAGTCGCCAGTTCCTCATCTTCGATGATTAGTACTTTTATCATAGTCGCCGTGAATTAAAGGTAGTGTTACTATATAATAATTTGAGTCCACTGTAAACTGCGGTATGCTTTTACCAATCAGTGCATAGCGCTTTATTAAATTATTCTGGCCCATTCCTGTTGAAGCGTAGGCAGATAGCTTTGGTTGAATACTATTTCTCACCATCAACCTGTTTTTATCGATTCATACGGCTCTTTAAGGTGATGCATCGACCAATTGTCCACTGCTTCAACGTGTGTACGTCATCATTCTCGGTCTCTCTACTTCTAACATACCAAAAAATAAAGTTTCTAATTATGGAAACTAATTCTACATTTGCGAAAACGTTTTTAATTGCAATACTTTCAGACAAAATTTTTAGAAGAAGCGAATAAATTTATTGCCGGGCTTGACATTAAGGCGGCAAGAAAAATAATCTACAATATTGATCTGGCTGAACAAAGTAACGATCCAAGACTTTTTAAAAAACTGCAAAATGATATTTGAGAGTTTAGAACAAACTTTGGTGGACAACAAATCAGATTGCTTGCATTTTGGGACAAAGAAAAAGAATCTGAAACATTGGTATTTGCCACACATGGCTTTATAAAAAAAGTAGACAAAGTCCCTAAGAACGAAATTGAAAGAGCAGTTAATATCAGATTAAAATATTTTGAAAGCAAACATAAAGAATAGATTATGGCAAAGACAGCAATGAAATCATACTCACTTGCCGAAATGAAAGACAAATATGTCGGCAAAAAAGGTACCGTAATTAGAGACCAGTACGAATATGAACTTCGGATGGACGTTTTAGGTAAAATGATAAAGACTGCAAGACAAGAGCGTAACCTTACACAAGAACAGTTAGGGGAACTTTTAGGCGTACAAAAGGCTCAAATATCTAAACTTGAAAGTAGTGCTAACAGTGCAACAATTGACACAATTCTCAAAGTATTTAAAGCTCTAAAGGCTGATATACATTTTAATGTGACTCTTGAAAAAAAGCATTTAGTATTAGTGTAACAATAAGGCTAACGCCACCACTTGAGTAAGCAAGGGGAATTTCACCCCTGCTCCTCACAGAACTCCCGAATAACGGCACAGGCTGTACGTGAAAGGCTCAATCCGATAACTATCGCATCATACAATTTATCCCGTTATTCGGGTTTATCCCGTTATTCGGGAGCTCTTCAAGACAACGTTGTCAATTAATAAGCCGGCCATACGCTCCAATGAGCAAACAGGCTCGTATGCATCTTGTACAATTTATGGAGCCATTGACGGCTTTTGCGTAAAGACAACCGTTTATTCCATCCGATAGCTATCGGATTGCACCATTTTTCAAGTCGCTTGTTCACAAAGCGCCAAATGTCGTTCAGGTTTCTTTTTATAAAATGGCAGTAGTAGTTTTGCCAGCCTCGTATCAACGGATTTAATAAATTGTGGCCACCACGTAAATACTGCCCTTTCGAGCGTATAAACGAAAGCTGCGGATTTTAGCCAAGATTGATTTCTTTGACGATGGCGATGGCGATATCATAAGTTTCCTCCCGAGAGATTGGCCTTAACCTATTGGGCATATTCAACCATTAAATTTACCTGGAGCCACGTAGTATGTAACCAGTTTGATAATGAAGGTTGCTCGCTTTTCCCATGAGAAGCCTGTTCTGATCAAATAGCCAGCTTAACTGAACATACATTGTTTTGTGTTAGGGTGGGCTGACGAACAAAGGCTTATCTTTAGCCTTTGAATGGGCTTTTGGTTATGCTGGGTTGACGTTCCCTGATTCCCACCACAACACAAAGCCCTGATATGTTGGTGGCAATTTTCTATCCAAATCTTCGAATCACTTTTATGACAAAATACCCTATTTTCTGGTTCCTTATTATCATCGCAGTACAATCGTTTGGGCAAGGAGAGTTTATTCTTACAAAGGAAGGACGTCCTATTTTGAAAAGAAGGCAATTAATTGCAAATTGCTTAAAAACATTACATAAAGATAAAACGGACAAAACAGCTCTTTCAATTTGTGAATGTCAAACCGATAAATTTGATGGATACTTTACAAGCAAGCAGTATAAAAAACATTTAAGCAAAGGCATCATTAATTTATCAGGTTTAGTAGAAGAAGATTCACTTTTCGAAAAGGAAATACAGAAATGCTATACGAGCTCCGGAAACACACTTTTATTGCAAGCCGAAAGTTTTGAAAGTGAATTTATTTCGAACTGCATCAAATCAATTCAAAAAAACACAGAAAAAAAACTTGACATTAATCGTTTGTCAAATTTTTGCACTTGCCAACTTAATTTAGTAAAGACAAAAAAAATAAGCGATGCAGAAATGGAAACGCTCAGCAATCCAAATTCTCTGCTATTCTATGAAATAATGTATAAATGCGGAGACCCATTTTCTAATGAGGAGCCCCAGGATAAAAACTGGAATCGAAATTTAGAAAAAGATATTATTGGACCGTCAAGCGATACAATTAAAATCCTGACTTTAAATGGGATGACATATGTTAAGGTTAAAATTGGAAGCTCGACTCAATTTTGGCTTTTCGATACCGGGGCATCAGACTTACTAATAAACAAGGAGATGGAAAAGGATTTAAAAAATGAAAACATAATAATTGATTCTAACTATTTAGGAATTGGAGAATATGAAATGGCAAACGGAGTGATAGATACCTGCCGCAGATATAAAATTAATAATATTAAAATTGGGCAATTCTTCGTTAATAATATAGTTGTTGCTGTAACCGATAAGGGAAAACGAATTATAATTGGCAAGGGGCTTTTAAATAAGTTTAGCAATTGGGTAATGAGCAACAGAGATAACACACTAATTCTAACAAAATAATTGGCCGAAGAAAAACTGCCACCACTTGAGCATAACAGAAGTATTTTCATTACTGCGGTTTGCAACGACTTGTTATAATTTGACCATGCTTGTTGAGCTTGCGCTGTCTTGATTCGTTTCCCCACGGACCACGGTGATGAAATAAATAAAAGAAAAAGTTTTAAGTTAAAGTACAATGCTGAATAAAGCTATTTTCAGAGAAACGAACCACAGCTAAAGGAATGAAACAGTTAAGATAAGATCATTCAATACGAAGTTTCACAATGTGAAAACTATGATAATTGTATGCCGTGTGGCTGGTAATTTTTGCACCTTTTGCAAGTCCAATAACATAACTGATGATACCCTGCCCTCTTTGTAATGACTCAAAATCCATTATTTTATTTTGCGGAACTACTATATAGTTTTTTGTATCGCAAAGTGCTGAAGTGTTGGTAAAATTAATTTTGTAAAAATGATGCCCTTTAAGTTTGGTAGTATTAAATAGGGGGATTTGAGAAAAAGATGCCGTTGAAGTTGTTGTTAAATCACCCTTGTAATTGTATGGATCTACAAATGTAAATATGAGATACTCAACATGCTTCTGTAAGAATTACGCACACTCAGCAATGCGCCGGGTTGGCTACATATTTGACTGGTTGCAGATTTTACAGTTAAACAGATAATAATTGTAACCAACAACTTCAAATTTCTCACTCGATTGATTTCTATAAATATAAATATTAACTGTAACAAAATCGCAATTTTGTAGGTAACACCTTGACTTCGTAGCAAAGTGAAGAAGTCATGGGTATTTCAGCTCAAGTCTATCACAGAATTAATTGGAAGAAAGGCTGACAGCAGAAGTAAAAGACCTCAACCTATGCCAAGGCCTTTTTTTTTGCGAAACCTTTTTCTGGTATTAAAAAACGTGCTATTGATACCCACCGCCAGCAGCCCGATACAGCGCCACTATTGTTTGCAACTGTACTTTCTTCAACAGCGTCATTTCTATTTCTGCATCAAGCAAACTTTTTTGAGCCGTAATCACCTCCAGGTAGTTAGCATAGCCATTGGTGTACAAATCATTTGCCGTTCCAATTGCTGTGGCGAGCGAAGCTACCTCGCCCTCTTTTAAAATGAATTGGTTGTTCAAATTGTCCATGCCTTGCAGGCTGTTTTGCACCTCCATTACGGCAGTTTGCATCAACTTGTTATAAGTTAACCATGCTTGTTTGGCTTGTGCTTCGTTTATGCGGTACTGCCCCCTGATTTTTTTTCTATTAAAGATGGGGCCGGTAATATTGCCTGCAATACCGGCGGCTATTGAAGTAGCATCAAAAAATGAAGGCAATCTAAATCCCTGAAAGCCGATAAAGGGTGAAATATTAAACGATGGATAATACATGGCCCTGGCAGCAGCCACATCTGCATAGGCAGCGGTAAGTTGATGCATGGCGGCATTTACATCGGGTCGGTTGAGCAGTAAATTTGCAGGTATACCAGTACTCAATTTAGTAAGTACTGACAGCTCCATCAAAGAGGAGCCTCGAGTAATTTGCTGTGGATATCTTCCCAGCAACATATTCAAGCGGTTTTCTGTTTCTGCAATTTGTTGTTTTACCGCAAATTCAATACCCCGGGTGCGCTTTGTTTGGGCTTCAAATTGTAACACGGCCAGTTCTGTTGCCCTGCCACCTAATTTTTGCGCCCTTACAATTTCAAGTGCCTGCTCCTGTAGCCGGATGTTTTTACGAACTACCTCAATTTCGTAATCCAGCCCCAGCAACTCGTAGTATCGGTAGGCTACTTCTGCTACAATATTTGTTTGAAGAAAAAGCCGACCCTGAACAGTAGCCAGGTACCTGGAGGCAGCACTTTTTTTCATATTGCGCAGCTTACCCCACACATCAATTTCCCACTGGCTGCGTAAGCCAATCAACAAATCGGGTACCACATCAGGGATACGCATATCAGGTGTGATATTGCTGCTCTTATTAAGGTCTGCATTACCAACTCCATTCATCGTATAAAACGCATAACGATCTGCCTGCAGATTCACCACGGCATCCAATGTGGGCATTGTTAGTGCCTTGCTCATGCTTACATACGTGCCTGCTATATTTATCTGTTGAGCAGCACTCAACAAGTCGGGATTGTTTGCCAGCGCCGTGTCTATCAGTTGTTGCAGCATGCTTTCTGCAAAAAAAGTTTTCCAATGCTTTGTTGCGATGTTATTGCTATCTGCTGCAGCCTGTAGATAAGTAGCAGGTATTCTGCTAATATTATCAGGCTTGGCAATTTTTTGAGGAATGTTGCAACTGCTTAGCAACAACACAGCACTTGCAATTAAGGTGCAGGAATTTTTTATTAATAAAATTTTACGCATTGGTATGGTTGGGTTCGTTAGATAAATGTTTGTCTTCTTCAGTATGGCTTGCGACTTTTACTTGCGGCGCTTTCTTTATTTTAGATGCAATTGTTTCAAATAAAACAAATAACCCGGGAATGACTACAACGCCAGCCAGTGTTCCGATAAGCATGCCGAACAAAGCTGCAGTACCAATGCTTCTATTACCCATAGCTCCAGCCCCACTGGCTACACAAAGTGGAATAAGGCCGGCAATAAATGCAAAAGAGGTCATCAATATTGGTCGCAGTCTTGCAGCAGATGCTTCTACGGCTGCCTCCATAATTCCTTTTCCTTCTTTGCGCCGCTGTACGGCAAACTCAATGATGATAATGGCATTTTTGCCAAGCAATCCGATCAGCATGATCAGCGCTACCTGGGCATAAATATTATTTTCCAGTCCCATCATTTTAAGTCCAAGGAAAGAGCCAAACACCCCGGCGGGCAAAGACAATATCACGGGTAGTGGTAGTAAAAAACTTTCATACTTTGCTGCCAGCAGCAGGTACACAAACACCAGGCAAATAATAAAAATATACACCGCCTGGTTACCACTGATAATTTGTTCTCTTGTCATACCGCTAAATTCGTAACTAAACCCACGGGGTAATTCTTTTGCTGCCACTTCCTGAATCGTTTTAATGGCGTCGCCGCTACTGGCGCCGATTGCTGCATCGCCATTTACCAAAGCGGATGTGTACATATTGTACCGGGTAAGTTGTTCTGGTCCAAATACTTTTTCCAACCGAATGAATGTACCATAGGAAACTTGCTCGCCTTTGTCATTTTTCACAAACAGTTGCAAAATATCTTCCGGCTTATTCCGGTATTGCGGATAAGCCTGCACCATCACTTTATACATTTGACCAAACCGGATAAAATTAGTAGCATAAAAACTGCCCAGCAAGGTTTGCAATGTACTCATCGCATTCTCTACTGTAACGCCTTTTTTTGCCGCCAAATCATAATCAATGTGAATGAGGTATTGAGGAAAACTAGGATCGAAATTGGTGAATCCACTGCCGATTGTTTTTTGCTTCTTCAATGCTTCAATAAAGTTGTTGGTTACTGCGGCTGTTTTTTGTAAATCACCACTGCCTGTTTTGTCCAGAAGCCTTAGTTCGAACCCACTGGTGTTACCAAATCCAGGTACTGTTGGAGGCGGAAAAAATTCTATATTGGCATCCTGGATATGTTTTGTTTTTTCTTTCAGCATTTCTATTACTTCCGTAACCGACGCTGTTCTGCTTTTCCAGGTTGCCAAATTAATCATACCCATACCATACGATGCGCCGGCTACTTCACTTACCAAACTGTATCCTGCCAGTGTGGTTACATTCTCTACGGATTTTATTGTTGATGCTGCCTGCTGAATTTGATCCATTACTTTTTCGGTGCGTTCAAGCGTTGCGCCGGCTGGTGTATTTACGTTAACGTAAATCATCCCCTGGTCTTCATTGGGAATAAATCCACCAGGCAATACGGTGCTAATACCAAAAGTAGCCGCACAAAAAATAAGGAGTATGCTGATGGTAAGTATTCTGCGACCAGCAGTATTCCGCACAAGGCCTTTGTATTTATTTTCAATCTTTCCAAAACCCAGATTAAAAGAATTGAAAAACTTGTTGAGTAATCCTTTTCTTTTTTCTGGTGGCACCGGATTGTGTTTGAGCAACAAGGCACAAAGTGCAGGTGTAAGGGTTAAGGCATTGATACCCGAAATAACAATGGCAATGGCCATGGTGAGACTAAACTGCCGGTAGAAAATACCCACAGGGCCACTTAAAAATGCAACGGGAACAAACACCGCACTCATTACAAGCGTAATGGCAATAATGGCTCCCGTAATTTCTTTCATGGCTGCTATGGTAGCATCCATTGCAGACAAGTGTTGTTCTTCCATTTTTACATGCACCGCTTCCACCACTACGATGGCATTGTCCACTACAATGCCAATCGAAAGGACAAGAGCAAACAACGTAAGCAGATTGATAGAGAATCCAAATAGCTGCATAAATGCAAGGGTGCCTATCAACGCCACCGGCACGGCAAGAACAGGTATCAGGGTAAAGCGGAAATTTTGGAGGAAAATATATACTACAATAAAAACCAGTATAAATGCTTCTAATAATGTTATTAATACTTCCTTTATAGAGGCATCTAAAAATCGGCTTACGTCATAGGCAATATTAAACTTCATCCCTGGCGGAAACTGTGTAGCCTGCAACGCTTGCATCCGTTTTTTTACATTTTCAATTACCTCCTGTGCATTGCTTCCGGGGCGCTGCTTCATCATAATATTTGCAGATGCTTTTCCATCGGTTTTGCTTACCATACTGTAAGTGAGCGCTCCAAACTCCACATCTGCAATATCTTTAAGCCGCAAAATATTTCCACTCTCAAGGCTTCGCAACGGTAGATCTTCATACTGTTTTGCCTCTAAAAATTTTCCGGTATATCTAATTACAAACTGCATATCGGCGGGAGACTTGCCGCTGCTTTCGCCCGTTTTTCCAGGTGCTGCTTCCACATTTTGATTGCGCAATGCCTGCACAACTTCATCTGCACTAACGTTATAACTTACCATTCGTTCTGGCTTTAGCCACACCCTCATGCTGTACTCTTTTTGCCCCATAATCTCTGCAAAACCCACGCCTTCAATCCGCTTCAATTCCTGCAGGATATTAATGTCGGCAAAATTATAAATGAAGGCTTCAGTTGCAGCAGTATCGTCGCTGATAATGTTGAGATACATCAACATACTATTCACCTCTTTTTCGGTGGTAACTCCGGCTTTGATCACCTCTTCCGGTAATTCATCCAGCACGGTAATTACCCGGTTTTGTACGTTCACCGCTGCCATATCGGGATCGGTACCAACTTTAAAAAATACCTGGATGAGGGTGGTACCATTGTTACTGCTTACACTACTCATGTAAGTCATACCGGGTACACCGTTGATGGCTCTCTCTAATGGCGTGGTTACAGCTTTGGTACATACTTCGGCATTAGCCCCGGTATATTTTGCAGTAACCATTACGCTGGGTGGCACAATGTCCGGAAACTGTGTTACGGGTAGTGTAAATAGCGCAAATACACCCAGCAATGTTATGATGATGGAAATGATGAGTGAAAGTATAGGTCGTTGTATAAATGTCTTTACCATTAATATTTTTTTTATGGAATTGTGTGGCGAATGAATTGGTTAGGCAGTTGTAAATAATTCAATTATCAAATACCTGCAAAGGGAATTACTTTGGGCTTAATCTTTGTACCTTCCCTGAGGTTCTGGATACCTTCATACACAATTTTATCACCTTTTTTTAAACCTTCTTTTACCAAATAAAATTGGCCTAGCCGGCTGGTATATTCAAAAGCCTTTTGGCGGATGACATTATCTTTGTCAACTATAAAAACATAACTGCGATCCTGGATTTCAAAAACTGATTTTTGCGGAACCAGCAGGCTGTTATTTACGTCGGCTTTCATTACGACTTTACCGGTTGCCCCATGTTTCAAAAGTCCTTGTGGGTTAGCAAATCTGGCTCTAAACGTTAGCGAACCAGTGCTGGGGTCAATCTCGCCATTCATAGTTTCAATGATCCCGGCATATTTATATAAGCTTCCATCGCTCAATACCAGCGACACACTATCAAAGCTATGGCTGCCCTCATTTTTTAAACGGTTAAATCGCAGGTATTCATTTTCGGAAACACTGAAATAAGCAAACACAGACCGAATGTCGGTGATGGATGTTAGCATCATGCCTTCTTCAATCAGGCTGCCTTTTTTTAGTGGTAACCGGTTTACAATACCATCAAACGGGGCTCTGATAATAGCGTACCCTTTCTTTAATTTAGCCTCTGCTTCGATTGCCCTTGCTTCACTCACTTTTGCTTGTGCTGCCCTTAACTTAGCTTTAGCCAGGTCAAGTTCTGTCTGGGTAATCACTTTGCGGCTTACCAGTACATCTACTCTTTCCACTTCCAGCTCTGCAGTTTTTGCTTCGGCCAATGTTATATCAAGATTGGCTTGTGCTTTTGACTCTCCAATTACCAGTTCGCTGGTGCTTAGATGAAAAAGTGCCTGACCTTTTGCAACCATCTTTCCTTCATCTACCAGAATATCCTCCAAAAAACCATGTATCCTGCTGCGGATTTCAGTGTTTTGAAAGGCTTGTATATTGGCCACATAAGCTGTGTTAATGACAGTATCTCTTTGGCTAACTACGATCACTGGAATTTCGGGCGCTTCATCCTTTACTTTGTCTTTACTGGAAGAAGTGGAACAGGACATAAAGGCACACAGAGGCAAAGAAACTATGTAAAATAATTTATTCATTTTGGAAGGTAAAATTTAAAAAAAATGGTTGTAAAACGGGAATACTTATGCGTAAATAAATGATATTATTTAACGATCAATTTTAATGGCAGTGGATAGCCATCGTAACAGCAGATTGAAGATTTTTAGAAAACACTGAACCTGTAAAGTGAGGCAAAACAGGTATTGGATAACTTAGGGAAATCACGGGAAAAAGGATCGTCCTTCGGGATTTTTTTAATTACACCGTATGAAAGATCTGTAAAAACCAGTTTCGTTTTTTCTGATACAAGCCGCCTGTTTCTCGTATAAATTTTTTCATCTACCTCTTTATTACGGGTATCTGAATCTGACTTTTCTTCATTTGAATTTGAAAAGGGGATTGACTTTTTTGGATCAGTTTGTTTGGACGGCTCCTGTTGAGATTGTGTAGCTGTAAGTGAAAGGAAATCAACGATTCCAGCAAATATATTAGGAGTTGAAAAGTAGTTGAATGAAAGGAGACCTATAAACACAAAGACCCAGATTGCTTTGCGAAAAAGCAGGACTGCCTGATTTAAATGTGTTTTTTTCATCTGCGGTAAAACTAATCGTATTTAGTTTTAAAAGGAAAACAGAAAATCTGTTTTAACATATTCTTAGAATTAATTTTACCAAAAAAACAATAGCATTCTAAACGACCAGTAAAAGAAAAGGTGTTTCTGTGACCAGAATTACCACAGCGGTTCATACAAAAAAACACATTCTGCCAGGATGAATTTGAGGGTGTTTTTTGAAATAATTTCACAAGCTGGTTACTAAACATTTTTGAAGCATGTTAACCGTAAAAAGCTGAAGCCATTTGTAAAAATTTCCCGGCAACTGTCATTCGAACAAACAGCCAGGTATCCTCGTAAAATAAATGGAGTTCTTTTTAAAACAAACAAAAGAGTTTACAAGAGGTCAACAAAAAAATAAAGACTTCGGGGCAGCTTTATCATTCACTTTCCAAAAACTGCTGGTTCCCGATGGGGGACCTTCAAGAATATTAATACTTCGGAAAAGATGATTGTCATGGCACTTTATATCCACTTCTTTTTAAAGTATTTTTTCTTAGCCGGTAAAGTGGTTTACAGTTGAGCTATTTGCTTTGAAGAGTTTAGGACAGTGCTTTATCTATGGAGCTAACAGCAGATCCTGCTCAACAGCGTTGAACAGTGAATGAACCGGTAGCTATCCTGTGTAAAGCCCGATGGTAAACCGGATAGCGCTCGGGGAGAAAGTTTACTGGATGCGGAATGGGGGTGTAAAACTTTCGTATTTTAAATATTCTTGTTTGGATATTTAAAATATTTGAATTGTTGCAACGAACGTTTTTTGAATATTTTTTCTATATATCTTTAACGTCCAGACTTGTAAGTGCGATTTGGGTATTTGAGTAAAATAGAAACATTGGCATATTTATGAGTTGGCGGCAATTTTTAAACTTTATAACATAATATTCAATCATTAATAAAATAACGCATGGATTACGGACTATATTTAAACAATACAACAGCTAGAAACATACTTGACAATAAATGTTTTTTTGTAAAATAGTCGAAGAGGAAAAGTTGGAAGACGAGACAGAATATTTTAATATAGCTAGCTTTTCCAGCATGTCAAAACCAAGAATAAAAACTGGTAAATTTTTCTTTCATATTGATACTGTACTATCCGAAACGAAATTGCAATTAAAGGGATGTGGAGGGTTTAGCTTCAGTTAGCCGGGGGGAACGAGTTTCTATGCCTTCACTTCGCAAAGCCCTATCGTAAGCGGTAATTTTGGAACAACTTTTTATTATTTAAAAATTAATTAAAATGAAATTTAACCTGCTCTTTTCATTTTTGGCAATGGGAATTTCTTGTTTTGCCCAAACAAAAAAAAAGTTACCAGTAATTGATATGCACTTTCATGCAATTGGTGCTAATGAACAAGGGCCTCCACCGGTAAAAATGGGTGTTCCATTTGATAATTTTGGTTTCCATGACCCAAAGGAACCCTATGATGCCACTTTTATGCAGGCAATGAAAACAGGGCAATGGAACAAAAAATCTACCACGTCACCGCTTACTGATGATTCATTACGCATTCAAACGTTACGAGCCATTAGAGAAAATAATGTGTACGCAGTAACCAGCGGACAATTTGACTTAGTAAAAAAATGGCATGCTGAAGAACCAAAACGTATTATTAAAGCTATCCTTTGGGATTTTGAGTCTGTCGAAAAGATTGGACTGACAGTTGACTCATTGACAAAATTATTTAAATCGGGTGAGTTTAAGGTTTTTGGGGAAATCACCATACAATATGAAGGCTTTTCACCAAGCGATAGTGCTTTTGAACCCTATTTAAAAATGGCTGAAGAATTAGATATTCCTGTGGGGATTCATGTTGGCCCTGGGCCACCAGGTGTTATATATTTGGGTGCAAAAAATTACAGAGCATCACTACATAGTGCTTTTGTATTAGAAAATGCATTAGTAAAACATCCTAAATTAAGGGTCTATGCCATGCATGCAGGTTGGCCTATGATAGATGATATGGTGGCCACGTTGTATGCCCACCCACAATTATATGTTGACTTAGGTATCATTAGTTATCACATTCCAGAAAAGGAATTTTATTTCTATTTAGAAAGACTAGTGAATGCAGGATTTATTAAAAGAATTATGTTTGGTTCAGACAATATGGTTTGGCCAGAGACAATAAAAATTGCTATAGACAGAATTAATAATGCTAAATTTTTGACTGAAGAAGAAAAGAGAGACATTTTATTTAATAATGCTACTCGATTTTTGAGACTCACCCCTGATCAAATAAAAGCCATGTACTAAAAATACCGCTATTCGAGTAAGCAAGGGGGATCGCACCCCCCTACTCCTCACAGAACCGTACATGAACGGCTCGATCCGATAGCTATCAGATCATACAATTTATCGCGTTATTCCGGGCTCTTCAAGACAACGTTGGCAATTAATAAGCCGGGCATCCACTCCAATCAGCAAACAAGCCCGGTTGCATCTTATACAGCTTATGAAGCCATTTAACGGTTCTTGCGTAAAAACAACCGTTTATTCCCTGTCCGTCCCGGTCAGGCAGGCATCCGATAGCTATCGGATGGCACCATTTTCCAAGTCGTTTGTTTACAAAGCGATACAGGTCGTTCAGGTTTCTTTTGATAAAATGGCAGTGGTAGTTGTTCCAGCCTCGTATCAACGGATTTAATAGATTTGCAACTAC
>Ga0209181_10004380_pt1 | contig 21064 bp, 22 predicted proteins | sample MAT05_FD_187208 | JGI IMG/M metagenome (GOLD analysis project Ga0209181, IMG submission 187208) | Freshwater microbial communities from Lake Fryxell liftoff mats and glacier meltwater in Antarctica - MAT-05 (SPAdes) (version 2) | ecosystem: Environmental > Aquatic > Freshwater > Ice > Liftoff... | reverse complement strand
GTCCTCGGATCACCTCCGTCGAGGATGCTCCCCTGCGGTCCTCACCGTCGCCTTGCCCTCCGGGCGCCTCGACCGCGATCATCGATCGACTTGTCCACTCGCGAGCCCTTACAGTTCGCTACGTCGCGGCGAGGATGATCGCGACGAACGCGATCAGCGCGACCACGACGCCAGCCAGCACCGCGTAGCCGCGCAGGAGTGAGGGGCGATCGTAGGCCGAACGCTCGGCGGTGAGCCGGTCGATCTCCGTCGAGCGCGCGTTGATCGCGGTGCGCAGGCGGTCGATGCGCTGGTACAGCTCGACGAACTCGGGCTGGTCGACCCGGTGCAGGTTGATGAGCGTGCCGAGCGTGACCATGCGGCGCAGGATCTCGTTGTCGATCAGCTCGTGCTCGCGCAGCTTGCGGCCGTGCTCGGCGTCGAGCTCGGCGACCCGATGGCGATGGCCCTCGCGAGCGTCGGCGAGCGTGCGCTTGACCGCCTCGACCTCGGCCTTGGCGGCCTCGCCCTTGGCCTGGGCCGCCGACAACGGGCGCTCGAGGGCGGCCAGCTTGCGCTCGAGATCTTGGCGCTCGGGATCGAGCGACGCGGCCTCGCGGCGGTGGCCCTCCCCGGCGCGGCGCAGCTCGGCGCGGGCGTCGCCCATCGGCGAGCGCTCGGCCTCGGTCTCGCGCTGCTCGGCGGCCGACAGGTACGCCTTCTGACGGCGCTCGAGGTCCTTCTTCTTGTCGCGCAGCCCGCGCCGCTGGGCCTCGCAGGTGCCGAGCTCGCGCTGATCTTCGGCGAGCACGCGCTCGGCGTCGGACACCTTGGCGAGGCGCTCGCGCTCGATGGCCTCGAACTTGACGTTCTCGTCGTCGCGACGGGCCAGGACCTCGGTGCCCTGGGTGGTCGCGGTTTCGCGGCGCTGCTCGGCCTCGGTGATCGCGAGGTTCTCGGCGGCCAGCGTCCGGTTGTCGACGCCGCGGGCGCGCGCGCTGCGGCCGAGCGTCAGCAGCACGCCGTCGAGCGCGCCGGTGTCGCTCTTGATTTCGGCATGTAAGAGCTTCACGGCCCGGCGCCGCTGCCAGCGGGCGCGGTTGAAGCCGACCGCGTAGCGCGCGGCGTTGAGCAGCCCAGGCTCGGGCGTCTCGGGCACCGGCATGACGGTCGGCGGGATGAACGGCCGCTCGTCGCCGTCGATGCGGACGACGCGGGTCGGCGGCGGATCGAGGTGCGGCGCGGGCGGGGGCGGCGGCGCGACGCTGGTGACCAGGGTCGGGATCACCGGCTTCACCTCGGACGGATCCATCAGCCAGGCGTCGTCGACGGGCAGCGTGGCGTCGGCCGGCGCGGCGGCGACGTCAGCGTGGCGGCGCGCCTCGGCACCCACCGCGCGCGGCTCGGGCGGGGGCGCGGTGCGGCGTAGCGCAGCCGGCGCGGGCACCAGGGCGGTGGCGAGGGCGCGGCGGCTGTCGTCGACGATCGGCGCCGGGGCCGGCGGTGGCGGCGTGGGCGGCGCGCTCACGACCGGCGCGACCGGCGCGACCGGCGCGACCGTCGTCACCGTCGTCGTGACGTCCGCCGTCGGCGCGCCCGCGGCCTTGTGCCGACGATTGGGCAGCGGTGGCAAGCGTCGGCCGCACGCGGTGCAGCTCCCCGCGTCGTCGACATTCTCCGCGCTGCAAAACGGGCAGAACCTCATCGCGTGGCTACCGCGCGCCCCGCTCGTACACGACCTCGCCGCCCACGATCGTGAGGTCGATCTGGGTGTCGAGCAGCTCGCGCCCCGCCACCAGCGCGCGGTCGTAGATCGTCAGATCCGCGACCATGCCCGGCACCACCCGGCCCCGATCCTCGTCGACGAAGCCGGCCAGCGCCGGCCCGGCGGTGAACGCGAAGATCGCTTCGTCGAGCGTCAGCCGCTGCGCCGGATACCAGCCGCCGGCCGGCGAGCCGTCGCGATCGCGGCGCGTCACCGCGGCATAGATGCCGAGCAGGGGCGAGGTCTCCTCGACGGGGAAGTCGGACCCGGCGACGATGAACCCGCCAGCGTCGAGGATGCTGCGCCAGGCGTACGCACCCTTGATGCGCTCGGGGCCGAGCCGCGCCTCGGCCCACGGCAGGTCGCTCGTGGCGTGGGCCGGCTGCATCGACGCGATCACGCCCAGCTTGGCCATGCGCGCGAGGTCGTCGGCGGTCATCACCTGGGCGTGCTCGACGCGCAACCGGAGGTCCTCGCCCGGGTGGCGCGCGATCGCGTGGGCGTAGGCGTCGAGCGTGGCGTGGACGCCGGCGTCGCCGATCGCGTGCGTCGCGACCTGCCAGCCCGCGTCGGTCGCGCTCTTCACCGCGCGGTCGAGCTCGGCTGGCTGCGTGACCCACAGGCCGCGATTGCCGGGGTCGTCGCTGTAGTCGGCGGCCAGCGACGCGCCCCGCGAGCCCAGCGCGCCGTCGGCGAAGAACTTCACGCCGACCATCGCGAAGTAGGCGTCGCCCCCGTCGGGCTCGAGCGGACGCTTGGCCAGCGCCGGGGCATCGGCCGGCGCGACCTCGAGGTACGCGTTGACCCGCAGCGGCAGCTCGCCGGCCTTGGCGAGCGCGCGGTACACCGCGACGGTGTCGTCGTCGATGCCCATCTCGTGGACGCCGGTGAGCCCGGCCGCGACCGCCTCGGCGGCGGCGCGGCGGATGCGACGCTCGCGCACCTCGGCGCTCGGCTTGGGCGCGATCGCGTCGACGAGGTTCATCGCCAGATCGACGAGCACGCCGGTCGGCTCGCCCTTGGCGTCGCGCACGATCCGGCCGCCGGCCGGGTCGGGGGTGGCCCGCGTGATGCCAGCGCGCGCGAGCACCGCCGAGCTCACCCACAGCGCGTGGCCGTCGACGCGGCGCAACGACACCGGGCGATCGCCGAGGACCGCGTCGAGGCTGGCCTTGGTCGGAAACGCCCCGCCCCACGGATTCTGATCCCAGCCGCGGCCCTCGAGCCACTCGCCGTCGGGCCGCGTGCGCGCGGCCTCGACCACCACGGCCACCGCGGCCGACTCCGACGCCAGGCCCTTGAGCGCGACGTTGTCCTCGGCGCTGCCCAGCCCGTACAGGTGGCAGTGGCCGTCGACCAGCCCGGCGGTGACCGTGCGGCCGTGCAGCTCGACCACCCGCGTCTCGCCGCCGACCAGCGCGCGCATCTGGGCGTCGTCGCCGACCGCGAGGATGCGCGAGCCCCGCACCGCGATCGCCTGGACCCGGGGCTGCTCGGGATCGTTGGTGATCACGTCGCCGCCGATCAGCACCAAGGTCGCCGGGTCGGGCCTCGACTCCTCGGTGGACCGCGGCACGGCGGTGCCCGCGCACCCGGCGACCAACGCGAGCAGGACGGTGAATCTCGACATCAGGCGGGGCGCACGATACCCAAAATCGGCCGACTTGCGTGTTATGACGCGACCATGAACCCGGCCGAAGTAGCCACGTCGCTTCTCATCGAGCAGACCCTGGAGAACAGCCCGGCGTACCGCAAGGTCGACGACTCGCTGTACGTCATCAAGCAGGGCTCGGCCTACGTGATGATCAGCGTGCTGCCGTGGGGCGCCGACCGGGCCTGCCTGCGCTGCACCGCGCAGCTGGTCAAAGGGATCGCCATCGACAGCAAGCTCGCGCTCGAGCTGCTCGAGCTCAACGCGTACCTGCGGTTCGGCGCCTTCGCGTACGACCCGCAGCAGGAGACGGTGCTGTTTGTCCACTCGATGCTGGGCGGTCACACCCTCGATCGCGACGAGCTGACCGCTGCGCTCCACGACGTCGCGCTGATCGCCGACGAGTACGACGACAAGCTGGTCGCCAAGTACGGCGGCCAGCGCATGCTCGACCTCCTCGAGGAGGCCGCCATCGAGAACCTGATGGACAAGCACCCCGACAAGTTCGACCTCAAGAGCTGATCTCCTGAACCCGGTGCGTCGCGCGCACCCTCGGCGCACCGTCGCGCGGGGCGCCGCGACGCGAACTCTCCGAGGATAACTATGGCCACTCACGACGACACGTCCCTGGGCTTTGGCACGCGCGCGATCCACGCGGGCCAGGTCCCTGACGCCACCACCGGCGCGGTGATGACGCCCATCTACTACACGTCGACGTACGCGCAGGCCGCGCCCGGCGTGCACAAGGGCTTCGAGTACTCGCGCACGCACAACCTCACCCGCTTCGCGCTCGAGGCCAACCTGGCCTCCCTCGAGGGCGGCAGCCACGGGCTGTGCTTCGCGTCGGGCCTCGCCGCCACGTCGACGATCCTGCAGCTCTTCGACAGCGGCGCGCACATCATCGCGTGCGACGATCTCTACGGCGGCACGTTCCGCCTGTTCGACAAGGTCTTCCGGCGCCACGGCTTTCAGTTCAGCTACGTCGATCCGGTCGTCGGCGCGTCGGCGGTCGAGGCCGCGATCCGCCCCGAGACCAAGCTGGTCTGGATCGAGACGCCGACCAATCCGATGCTCAAGCTGTGCGACATCGCGGCCGTGGCCGAGGTGTGCAAGCGCCATGGCGTGCTGCTGGCCGTCGACAACACGTTCCTGACGCCGTTCCTGCAGCGCCCGCTCGAGCTGGGCGCCGACATCGTCTGCCACTCGATGACGAAGTACCTGAACGGCCACTCCGACGTCGTCGGCGGCTGTCTGGTAGTGAAAGACGACCATCTCCACGAGCGCCTCGCGTTCCTGCAGAACGCGGTCGGCGCGGTCCCGTCGCCGATGGACAGCTTCATGGTGCTGCGCGGCACGAAGACCTTGCACATTCGCATGGAGCGTCACGAGGCCAATGCCCGGGCCCTGGCCACCTGGCTGGAATCCCACGCTCAGGTGGAGCGTGTCATTTACCCGGGCCTGGAGTCACACCCGCAGCACGACCTGGCCAAGCGCCAGCAGCGCGGCTTCGGCGGCATGATCTCCTTCGTGCTCAAGGGCGGCCTCGACGAGTCGCGCCGCTTCCTGTCGGCCTGCCAGATCTTCACGCTGGCCGAGTCGCTGGGCGGCGTCGAGTCGCTCATCGAGCACCCGGCGATCATGACCCACGCCAGCGTGCCCGCCGAGCGCCGGGCCGCGCTCGGCATCTCCGACGGCCTCATCCGCCTGTCGGTCGGCATCGAGGACCTCCAAGACCTCGGCCACGATCTCGAGCGCGCCTTCGCCGCCGCCCGCTAGCAACGTGGCGTGACCGGGTTAGCCGCGCTCGGCGCGGGGCGCGATCATGAGCGTGAGCTTGGCGTCGGCGAGGCGGTTGAGGCTCTCGACCAGCTCGGCGTAGTCGTCGCCCAGCGTCTGGGGATCGGGGATCGAGATGCCCTCGATGCCCTGGGCGGCGTTCTCCGCGATCATCACCAGCAGGTCGGCGAACTTCTTCTCGTAGGCGGCAAGGTCCATCGCACGAGGGTATCGTGTCCGGCATGCGCCTCGCCATGCTGGTCCTCACCCTGTCGTTCGCCACCGCCGGATGCAAGAAGTCGGCACCGAGCACGCCCGCCACGCCCACCGTCGATGAGCGCCAGGCCTGCGGCGCGGACGAGGACTGTGCGGTCGTCGAGACCGAGTGCTGCGATCACTGCAACGGCGGCGCGATCGCCGCCGTACACCAAGACGCGGCGGCCGAGGTGCGCGCACAGATCGAGGCTGCGTGCGGGCCGACCACGTGTACCGAGCTGGCGTGCGTCGAGGAGCCCACCGCGATCTGCCGGTCCGGGCGCTGCGGGGTGTCGTTCAACGGCGCGGAGACGTTCGGGGAGCTCCCGCGCTGACCCGCCTTCAGTCCCACGCGCCGCTGTCGATGCGCTCGACGAGCCGGGTCCGCAGCTCGGGCGGCGGCTCGGGCTCGGGTAGGTTGCCGTAGATCGTCGCGATGTCGCGCTGCGGCGCGTCGTCGCCAGCGCGACCCGCGCCATACCGGCCATAGGGCACGGGCGACTTGCGCAATGACACGGTTCTTGGGCCACTGGCGATGAAGCCTTTGCGCAGCGCGGTGCCGACGCGGGCCGGACAGCGGCACGGGTTCATCGGGTCGATGTGCTCGCAGCGCGGCGCCAGGTAGTCGCCGATCTTCTGGCGCGCGCGCGACAGGCGGACCCGGTACGCGCTGACCGTGACCCCCAGCGTCTTGGCCGCATCGTCGTCGGTGAGCTTCATGATCTGCGCGGCCACGAACGCCGCGCGCTCGCCGGGGCCCAGGCAGTTCACGACGCTGGTCATGCAGCCCTGCTTGAGCTCCCACAGCAAGAAGTCGCGCTGGGGGTCGGTCAGCGAGCGCACGACGTCGGTGCGCGTGGCCTCGCTGCGCAGGGTCTCGTCGAGCATGTCGAAGCTGACCTCCGGGCTGCGCGGCAGCCGGGTGGTCACGACGTGGCTCGTGATCTTGAGGAGCCACAGCTGGGCGCGGTGGTCGTCGGCCGGCAGCTCGTCGAGGGCCGAGGCCGCGCGCTGGAAGGTCTCCTCGACGACCGCGCTGGCGCGCGCCGGATCGAGCGCCATGCGGAGCGCGAAGTTGTAGACCCGCTCCAGATGCTGCTCGATCATCGTCCGCGCCCGCGTCCGTCGAGCTTGGGCTGTCACGCGGGGGCATGGTACCACGCGACCATGCGGCTCTGGCTCACTTCGCTCGGCGCGCTCGCCCTCGCCGCGTGTAGCCCCGACGACGGTCACCCGCCACTCGCGCGCATCGTGCTGACGCCCGACGGTGTCCTCGAGAACGACGGCTTCCAGACCGCGGTCACCCTCGACGCCACGACCTCGGCCGACCCCATCGACGACCCCAGCGGCGACGCGCCGCTCCGCTTCGCGTGGACGATCCTCGACGACGAGGCCCGGTTCGAGGGCCGCACCACCTCGCCGACGCCGACCGTGCGGTTCCGCGGCGACCGCCCGGCCACGATCGAGCTGACGGTCACCGACGAGGACGGCGCGTCGACCACCGCGACCGCGCACCTGCGACTCACCGTCCGCTGAGCGTCGGCGTTAGACCGTCGCGGCGGCCTTGGCGGCGGTGGTCACCTCGGCCGGCGTCGGTGGGGCCACGGGCTTGCCGTTGGTGGGCTCGACCACGCGGGCCAGCTCGGCGCTGATCTCGGCGAGCAGATCCGACTTCTCGCGGTACGGCATGAACGCGCTCTTGAAGCCGAAGATGATGATCTCCTTCAGCGTCTTGAGCGGCCAGCCGTAGTGCGTGTGACACAGCCACAGCTCCTTCGACACCGTGGTGTTGGTGATGAGCCGGTTGTCGGTGTTGATCGTGACGCGCAGGCCGTAGTCGACGAAGAAGTCGACCGGGTGACTCTCCCAGCTGGTGGCCGCCTTGGTCTGCAGGTTCGACGACAGGCACACCTCGATCGGGATGCGATGGTCGTTGACGTAGTTGAGCAGCTCGCCGTTCTCGATGAGCCGCGTGCCGTGCCCGATGCGGTGGGCGCCACACTTGTGGATGGCCTGGTGCACCGAGTCGGGGCCGAACGACTCGCCGGCGTGGGCGGTGCAGTTGATGTTGTTGTCGATGACGAGCTGGAAGGCCTGGCGGTGCAGCTTGGCCGGGTTGTTCACCTCGGAGCCGGCCAGATCGAAGCCGACCACGCCGCGGTTCTTGAACGCGACGCACAGCTCGGCGATGCGCAGGCTCTGATCGGCCGGCAACGATCGAATTGCGCACAGAATGACGCCGTAGCGGATGCCGAGCTGGCGCTTGGCCTGGCGCAGGCCGCGCATCACCGCCTCGACGACGGTCGCCGGACGGAGCCCGAGCCGGGTGTGCAGCAGCGGCGAGTAGCGCACCTCGAGGTACCGCACGTTCTCGCGCCAGGCGTCCTCGGCCAGCTCGTAGGCGCAGCGCTCGAGGGCGTCTTCGGTCTGCATGACCGACAGCGTGATGTCGAAGGCCTTGAGGTACTCGTCGAGCGATGACGTGCGCTCGCCGGCGTAGAGCATGTGGAACAACCCGTCGCGATCGGTCGTCGGCAGGCTCACGCCCTGCTTGCGCGCCAGGTCGAGGATGGTGTCGAGGCGCAGCGAGCCGTCGAGGTGACAGTGCAGATCGGTCTTGGGCAGCGTCTCGATGAACTCGAGGGACAGCTCGGGCGCCATCACGCGACTATCGCACGGCGCGTCGCTCGAGGCGATCGAGCACGTCGCCGGCGACGTTGCGCTGCTCGAGCTCCTCGATGTGCCGGATGCCGGTCGGCGAGGTGATGTTGACCTCGGTGAGCCGCCCGCCGATCACGTCGATGCCGACCAGGATCTGGCCAAACTCGCGCAGGGTCGGCGCGATCGCCGCGATGATCGCCCGATCGTCGTCGTCGAGCTCGCTCTTCACCGCGCGCCCACCGACGTGGAGGTTGCCGCGCGCCTCGTTCTTGCCGGGCACCCGGAGCACCGCGCCGATCGCCTCGCCGTCGACGAGCAGGATGCGCTTGTCGCCGTCGACCGCCTCGGGCAGGTACTTCTGCGCCATCGTCCAGCGCGCGCCGGCCCCGGTCGAGGTCTCGAAGATCGACGACGCGTTGGGATCTCCGTCGCGCACGACGAAGATGCCGAGCCCGCCGAAGCCATCGACCGGCTTCACGACGATGGTGCCGCCCTGCTCGCGCTGGAAGGTCGCGAGGCGGCGCGTGCTGCGGGTGACGATCGTCGGCGGCGTCAGCTCGGGAAAGCGCAGCACCGCGAGGTGCTCGTTGAGCTCGCGCAGGCCGCGGGGATCGTTGACGAGCAGGGTCTTGCCGCGGGCCTGCTCGAGGATCCAGGTCGCGTGCAGGTAGTTGACATCGAACGGCGGGTCCTTGCGCATGAGGACCATGTCGAAGGCCTCGAGCGGGATCGGCTGGCGAGCCTCGACCGAGAACGCCTCGAGATACGTGGCCGCGCTGCGCACCAGCGTGAGCTGGGCGTCGGCGACGGGGTCATCGTGCTCGAGCCCGAGATGCTCGATCTGACAGGTCCACACCTCGTGGCCGCGGCGCTGGGCCTCGACCATGAGCGCGTACGACGTGTCGCCGGCCAGACCAAGTCGCTCGAGCGGATCGACGATGAACAGGAGACGCACCGCCGGACTCTAGCTCGATCCGCGGCGACGATCGGCCGATGGGGCGCGACTACGCCGCGCCCGGCGTGGCCCAAACCGCCCACGGGACGCCCGGATGGGTCGTTACGGCCCGACTCACTTGGGGGGCATCAGCACGGTGTCGATCACGTGGATCACGCCGTTGGACGCCGGGATGTCGGTCTTCACGACGTTGGCGCCCCCGACCTTCACGCCGTTCGAGGTGTCGATCGACACCTCGGCGCCCTGCACGGTCTTGGCGGACTTGAGCCCGACGACGTCCTTGGCCATCACCGCCCCGGACACCACATGATAGGTGAGCACCGACGTGAGCGCGGCCTTGTCGGCGAGCAGCGCCGCGAGATCCTTGGCCGGGATCTTCGCGAAGGCCTCGTCGGTCGGCGCGAAGACGGTGAACGGTCCCGGGCCGCTCAGGGTCTCGACCAGCCCGGCCACCTCGATCGCCTTCACCAGCGTCGTGAACGAGCCAGCCGCCTTGGCGACCTCGACGATGTTCTGGGTGGCCATCGCGGGCGGCTCCATCGGCTTGGCCGGCTCCATCGGCTTGGCCGGCTCCATCGGCTTGGCCGCCTCGGGCTTGGCGGGCTCCGCCATCGGCGGCGCGGCCTCGTCTTTCTTTTTGCAGGCAGTCGCCACGGTGGCCAGCGACAGGATCAGGATGACAGACAGTTTGGTGCGCAGCATGAGAGTGAGACGAGCGCCGCGTGCTACCGGTTACGCGCCATGCGCGATGCTACGGCGATGTCCCCGGCTCCCGCGCACCCCGCCCGCCTGGTCGGCAGCGCGTGGACTCGCGGCGACGACGCCTGGCGCTATTGCCACTGGGAGGTCGTGACCCGCGACGGCGACGACGTGGTCGTGTGCGCCACCCTCGACCGCGCCCGCACCCACCGGCTGCCCTGGCGGGCCCTGCGCGACCGCGCAGTCTGGACGCCGGGGTGGCGCTCGGTCGTCGTCGCCTAACGCCGAGCCCGGTACACCGCGACCGCCTCGTCGTAGTGATCGTCGAGCGCGCGCAGCCGGTCGCGCAGGTCGTACTCCCGCAGCATCTTGGCGCGCGCGGCGGCGCCGAGCGTGGCGCGCAGCACCGGGTCGGCGAGCAGGCGCCCGAGCCGCTCCGACAAGATGGTCACGTTGCGCTCGGGCACCAGGAAGCCGGTCACGCCGTCGTCGATGATCTCGTGGATGCCGCCGTGCCAGGTCCCGATCGGCACGACCGCGCTCGCGCTGGCCTCCTTGACCGCGAGGAGGCCGCTCTCGCGATCGCCATCGCTGCCGGTGACGCTGGGCGCGAGCAGGATGTCGGCGCCGCGCAGCCGGGCTTGCACCTGCACCGCGGGCAGCGCGCCGGTGAAGGTCGTCGCCGCGCCGAGGCCGAGCTCGGCGACCAGGCTACGCAGCCGGGCCTCGCGATCGCCGTCGCCGATGATCGTGAAGCGCAGGCGCGCGCCGCGTCGGACCTGCTCGCCGACCGCGCGGATCGCGTACTCGAAGCCCTTCTTCTCGACGAAGCGGCCGATCGCGATCACCTCCGCCACGTCGCCGTCGCGCCGGCCCGGCGTGAACGCGTCGACGTCGATCCCGAGCCGGTACACCCGCAGCCGCGCCGCCGGGACGCCGTAGTCGCGCAGCATCTCGTACAGCTCCTCGGACGCACACAGCCCGAGCGTCATGTCCTCGCGCACGGTGCGGCGGGCGGTGAGCGCGTAGCCCAAGTGCTCGGGCCGCCAGCGATGCACGCTGGTGAGGAGCGGCACGTCGTAGCCGTGGAACGTGATCACCAAGGGCAGCCGAGCGGCGCGCGCGAAGGGCGCCGCCCGACAGCCGGCGAGGCCAAAGTGCGCGTGCACCAGATCGAACCCGCCGTCGCGCAGGCGCCGGGTGAACCCGGGCGCGAGGTTCAGCGTGCGATAGCGCCAGTCACCGACGTGGACCGGCTCGAACGGGAACCGCTCGGCGTGCTGGCGCGCCGCCGCGAACACCTCGACGCCGTAGCGGCGCGGACGCGAGATCTCGTCGAAGATGAACGTCTGCGAATACGGCAGGAACGTCGACGCGAACAGCGCGACCTTGGGCACGGACGCACCTTAGGGCCCGCGAATGGACAAGTCGATCGATGATCGCGGTCGATCCATCCCGGCTGGCTGCGTTGCCGGTTCCGGTCCTCGGGTCACATCCGTCGAGGATGGTCCCCTGCGGTCCTCACCGTCGCCTTGCCCTCCGGGCGCCTCGGCCGCGAGAACGGTCGACTTGTCCACTCGCGGGCCCTTAGCGAGGGTCGCCCGCGCCGTCATCTGTCGAAGATCCACCGCCCGGGGTGGCGTGCCCTCAGCGGTTGGGCGCGAGCTCGTCGATCATCTGCAGGAGGCCGTCGTCGAGGTCGGTCTTGGCCGAGAAGCCGAGCCGGGCCTTGGCGAGGTCGACGTCGATCGCGACGCGGAAGGCCTCGCCCTCGCGATACGGACGCTGGCCGACGTCGAGGAGCGCGATCGCCGACGGGCGGACGTGGTTGGCGATCGCGAGCGCCATGTCCAGCACCGAGGTCTCGACGCCGGTGCCGATGTTGTAGGTGCCGTCGGGCGCGTCGTCCTCGAGGCTGCGCACGACCGCGCGGACCACGTCGTCGACGTAGACCAGATCGCGGGTCTGCTGACCGGCCGACATCGAGTAGCGGCGGCGATTGGCCAGCGAGTGGATCAGCGTCGGCAAGAACGTCGACGGCGCCAGGCCGGGTCCGTAGACCCAGCACGGGCGCAGCACGACGAGGTTGGCACCAGCGGCGGCGGTGGCCGCGGCGACCGCGTGCTCGCCGGCGATCTTGGCCTGGCCCAGCGGCGACGCGCCGAGCAGCGCCTGGTCCTCGCGGAACGGCACGTCTTGCAGGCCGTAGACCTCGGCCGACGACATGTAGACGACGCGCTTGAGGCCCGGCATCGCCGTGATGGCCTTGACCGGCGCGTGGGCGTGGTCGGCGAGGCACTGCTCGACGGAGATCGGGCGGCCTCCGGCGGCCCAGACCAGGGCGTCAAAGTGCTGGGGCGCCAGCTCGGCGGTGTCGCGGCGACCGCTCGCGACCGCGTCGTGGCCGAGCTCGCGCAGCTTCGCGACCACGGCGCGACCGATGAATCCGTGACCGCCAGCGACGAGAACGCGCATGCGGCCTTGTATCAACCCGCGTCGGTCGTCGCAACTTGCGGAGGCCGGGCTCGGCGGCGACAATCGCCGACATGCACTTCTACGGGTCGGGTCTTGCCGTGCTCCTGGTCGCATGCAGCGGCTACGACCGCCCCACCGTCGCCGACGCGACCGCCACCGACGCCCCCGCCTGGGATGCGCCGGGCATCGACGCACCCGCCGTCGACGCCCCGATCGACGCCGTTCCCGTCGACGCCTGCACCGTCCTCACCCGCCTCCGTGGCGGTAACGACCCCGGTCAGCAGGGCTGGGACGTGGCGTTGCAGCCGCCGGCGAGCCTGACCTACCCGACCCCGACCACGACCCAGCTCACGACCTCGTCGTCGGGCAGCACCGGCGGCCAGCTCCTGCTCAGCCTACCCGGCGCCGTGACGCTGCCGTTCACGCTCGAGGTCACGCTGCGCGTCGACGCGGTCACCAGCCACAACCACTTCGACGCGCCGGTCGCGATCATGGGCTCGTTCACGCCACCGTTTGGCAACTCGGTCGACCGCGCGCAGATGATCTACGTCGACGCCGGGTTCATCGGCTGGGCCGACGACAGCCAGCGCGCGCCCCTGAACGCCCTCGACGGCGACTTCCACGTCTACCGGCTCGAGGTCGACGCCGCCGGCACCGCCACCGTCCGCCGCGACGGCCAGGCCGTGCTCAGCCGCGCCGGCTACACGACCACCGGCCGGATCGCGGTCGGCGATCAGACCAACGACGTCAACCTCGACTCGACGATCACGATCCAACAGGTGACGACGAACTGTCGGTAGCGAGCTGCGCGGCCAGGGCCTCGCCGGCGCCCGGGCGCTTGCCGAAGTCGACGCTGAACAGCTGCTTGAGCGCGTAGTACGGCAGCGCGAGCGAGAAGCCGAGGCTGCCCCACAGCCGCTTGGCCGTCGTCGGATGGGCGTGAGAGTCGGCCCAGATCCACGCCACGGTCCACCACCAGCCGGCCGCCACGTAGAGCGGGTACAGCGCCTTGACCCGCGGGCCGTGATAGCGGCCGAGGATGTGGTGGACGAAGGTCATGAACCGACGGTAGAAGCCGGCCGAGCCGGCCTTGCGCTTGGCCAGGCCCCCGCCGAGATCGAGGCGGCGCCGCAGCCGCGCGGTCGGGTCAAAGCAGATGTACTCGTCGGGCGGCAGGCCGCTCGACACCCGGATGCCGAGCGAGGTCTCGTCCTCGATCGGGGTGTCGGTGTCCCAGCCCCCGAAGCGCGCGAACACGCTGCGGCGATAGGCGCCGCCGGTGCCGTGGACGTAGTCGACCCGATCGACCGGCCGATCGTAGCGCGCATAGGTCGACGGCAGCCGCAGCACCGACGTGAACTGCATGCAGCGGCGCGCGCCCAGCCAGCGGTACGTGCGCGAGATGGTCTCGACGTCGCCCCAGTAGTGGCGGCAGGTGAGCCCCATGCACTTGGGGTCGCGCCGGAAGCGAGCTTCGATATCGGCGAGAAAGCCGGCCCCGACCGGCACGTCGTCGTCGTCGACGAAGACCACGACCGCGCCCCGCGACGCGACCACGCCGGCGTTGCGGGCCTTGCTGCCGCCCAGCGGCCCCGACCGGATCACGCGCAGCCGCGGGTCGGCTTCGTGCTCGACCAAGCGCGCGGCCGCGGCCGGTGGCAGCTCGGTCGACTGCTCGACGACGATCACCTCGAACGAGTCGTGGTCTTGGCCCAGCAGCACGTCGAGCAGCTCGGTCAGCGCCTCGAGGCGGTTGTACGACCGCACCACCACCGAGACCCGCGGCGCCAGGTCGCTCACGCCGGCGTCGCGTCGCCAGGCCCGGGCTCGTCGCTGGCGAGCTTGGTCGGCAGCAGGTGCTCGAGGCCGTGCTTGCGCAGGCGGTAGTACAGCGTCGAGCGGTTGATGCCGAGCATGCGCGACGCGCTCGCGATGTTGCCCTTGCTCTTGTCGACCGCGGCGATGATCTCGCGCTTCTCGCTGTCGAGGAGGCGCTCGGCGAGCGAGCGGCCGTCGTCGGAGGCCGGCGCGATGTGGGACGGCTGCGACGGCGCCTCGCTGGCCGTGACCGGGAAGCTGCCCGAGGTCTGGTGCGCGCGCCGGCCGAAGTCGAGGTGCTGGGCGCCCAGCTCGCCGCCGCGGGCCAGGATGGTGGCGCGCTCGATGATGTTCTCGAGCTCGCGCACGTTGCCGGGCCACGGGTACTCGCGCAGCTTGGCCACCGCGTCGCCGGTGAGCGTGACATTGCGCGAGCCCATCGTGCGCGCGAACTTGGCGACGAAGTGCATCGCGAGGAGCGGCACGTCGCCGTCGCGCTCGCGCAGCGGCGGCAGGGTGATCGGGAACACGTTGAGCCGGTAGTAGAGGTCCTCGCGGAACTCGCCGTCCTCGATCATCTTCTCGAGGTTGCGGTTGGTGGCCGAGACCAGGCGGACGTCGACCTTGATGGTCTCGTCGCCGCCGACCCGCTCGAACTCGCGCTCCTGCAGGGTGCGCAAGAGCTTGATCTGGACCTCCATCGGCAGGTCGCCGATCTCGTCGAGGAACAGGGTGCCGCCGTCGGCGAGCTCGAAGCGACCACGCCGGCGCTCGACCGCGCCGGTGAAGCTGCCCTTCTCGTGTCCAAACAGCTCACTCTCGAGGATGCCGGGAGCCAGCGCCGCGCAGTTGACCCGCACGAACGGCTTGTGCTCGCGCGGCGAGTTGATGTGGATCGCGTGGGCGACCAGCTCCTTGCCGGTGCCGGTCTCGCCGCGCAAGAGCACCGTCGAGCCGGTGGGCGCGACCTGCTCGACCTTGGTGAGCACCTCGCGCAGCGCGACCGACTCGCCGATGATGTTGCCGAAATCGAACTCGGCGTGCAGCTGGTTGTTGAGATAGCCAGCGTACTCGGCGAGCTGGGCCGCCATGCGCCGGTTCTCGCGTTGCAGGTGGAAGCGATCGAGCGCGTACTGCAGGACGCCGCGGACCTCCTTGGCGTCCCACGGCTTGGTGATGTAGCGGTAGACTTGCCCGAGCGTGATCGACTCGATGAGCACGTCGACGTCGGTGAACGCGGTGAGGATGATGCCGACCGCGTCGGGCCGCAGCTCCTTGGCCTCCTTGAGCAGCTCGAGGCCGGTCATCTTGGGCATGCGCTGGTCGGTGATGATCACCGCGATGTCGCGCTGCTTCAGGATCTCGAGGGCCTCGGCGCCACTACCCGCGCTGACGATGTCGAACACCTTGCGGAAGTTGAACCGGAACGCGTCGAGATTGTCCTGCTCGTCGTCGACGACCAAGATCGGATATTGCTTGGGGTCGAGGGGCTGCGTCACCGCTTGGGGCGTACCACGGCCGGCCCGGGGCTGTCGACGGGCTGCCGGTAACCGCCAGCTCGATCCGAGCGTCGTAGCACCGATGAAGATCGTCGTGACCGGAGCCACAGGATTCATCGGACGCGCGCTGGTGCTGCGGCTCCTGCGCGATCGCCACGACGTCACCGCGCTCGTGCGCTCGGTGGCGGCGGCACCCGGCAAGCTGGGCGCCGGCGTCGCGGTCGTCGATCTCGCGGATCGTGCGGCGCGCACCCGGGCGGTCGAGCAGGCCGACGCCATCATCAACCTCGCCGGCGAGAACATCCTCGACGGTCGCTGGACCGCGGCCCGCAAGCAGGCGCTGCGGGCCAGTCGCCTCGACACCACGCGCGCCCTGGTCGACGCGATCGCAGCCCGCGCCACGCCGCTGCCGGTGCTGGTGTCGGCGAGCGCGGTCGGCTGGTACGGCGACCGCGGTGACGACCTCCTCGACGAGGACGAGCCGCCGGCGACCAACTTCACCGCCACGCTGGTCCGCGACTGGGAGGCCGCAGCCCACGCGGCGCGCGCCCACTGCGGGCGCGTGGTGCTGGCTCGGATCGGCGTGGTCCTGGGCGCCGGTGGCGGCGCCCTCGCGACCCTGGCGCCGTTGTTTCGCTGCGGCCTGGGCGGCCCCATCGCCGGCGGCAAGCAGTGGATGCCGTGGATCCACCTCGACGATGTCGTCGAGGCGCTGGTCTTCGCGCTGACCTCGTCCGCCCTCGATGGGCCGGTCAACCTGGTCGCGCCCAACCCGGCCACCAACCGGCAGGTTTCGGCCGCGGTCGGCGCCGCGCTGCATCGGCCCTCGTGGCTGCCCACGCCCGGCTTCGCGGTCCGGCTCACGCTGGGCGCGCGCGCCCACGTCGTCCTCGACAGCCAGCGCGTGCGACCGACCGCGCTCGAGCGCGCCGGGTTCGAGTGGCGGCACCCCGACCTCGGCGAGGCGGTGACCGAGGCGCTGGTCGGCGAGGCCGACGCGGTCCAGATCACCGGCGCGCCCGGCCACCTGCCCGACTCGGCATACCTGGCCGAGCGCCGGCCTCGCTACACGCTGCGCTCGACCACGATCGTCGATCGCCCGCTCGAGGAGGTCTTCGAGTTCTTCAGCGCAGCGCAGAACCTCGGCGCGATCACGCCGGCCGACATGGCGTTCACGATCGCCGGCGCGGTGCCGGCGATGGCGCCCGGCGCGGTCATCGACTACCGGGTGCGCGCGCTCGGCGTGACCCTGGCGTGGCGCACCGTCATCGACGCGTGGGAGCCGCCGGCCGCCGACGGCGCCCGCTTCGTCGACTCGCAGATCCGCGGGCCGTATCGCTGCTGGTGGCACGAGCACCGCTTCGAGCGCGCCGGCGAGCGCACGATCATGCACGACACCGTGCACTACGCGCCGCCCTTCGGGCCGCTCGGCGTGATCGCCAATCACGTCGTGGTCGCGTCGGAGCTGCGCCGCATCTTCGCGCAGCGGGCCCGCGCGATCCGCCTGCGCTTCGGCTGACTTACAGCTTCGCGGGATCGACGTAGAAGGGCGCGCCCAGCTCGAGCTGGTTCGGGCTGCTCGGGCAGATTTTGTAGGTCACGACTCGCGGCGAGATCAGCTTCAGCTCGCCCTTGACGAAGCACTGCTTCATCGCCGGAAACTTGGCGGTGAAGGCGGCCTCGTCTTTCAGCGTGCTCCAGGCATCTGCGACCTCCTTGTAATAGCCCCTCACCTGCACCTCGCCGCGCCGACGAGCCTTGTCGGTGTCCGGCTTGATCTCGACGAGCTGACAGGCTTCGATGCAGTCCACGAACTGGCCGCTGGGCAACCGGACCTCCTTGAAGTCGCAACGTCCGCTCGACTGATACTCCTTGTGCATGCGCTTGCCGAGCTCGATGCGCGAGCGAATCCAGGGGTTGTTGCTGCCCTGTGCCAACACACTGATCTTCACCGCGTTCGCCAGCGACCTGCGCGTGCTCGCGACCGCGGCTTTGATCTTGGCCAGTTGCTTCGACTTCGCGGGGTCGCCGTTCAGGCTGGCCGCGAGCTTGGCGATGCCGGCGTCGAGAGCCACGTCCTCCCGCTTGATGCTCTGGAGGTTTTGCTCGAGCTCGCGCTTGATGCGGTCCAGGACGCTCTTGAGCGCAGGCGCCTCGAGGTCGCCCCGCCCGTCCTCCTCGAGCTCGCACATGGCCTTCATCACGTCGTCGACGTCGTCGTCGTAGATCTTGCGCAGGCCGCGCACCGCGAGCTGGTAGCGCTCGTACTCCTCGAGCAACCCCTCGAGGCTGTCCAGGCGCTGGCCCTGGACGTCCTTCAGCTCCTTCACCACGAGCAGGATCCGCGGATGCTCGGCGCCCTGCGCGAGCGACCCGCACTCGCGCTTCGCCTCGGCGCTGCCATCGACGAAGTCGTCGTAGCTGTGCTGCGCGACCTCGGCCAGCGCCGACGACACCTTGGACCAGTCGCCCGCGCGGTCCAGACGCGTGGCGACGCGCACCTGATTGTCGAGGATGCCACGCGCCTTGGTGAGCTTCTCGAGCTTCACGCCGATCGGCTTGCCGAGCTTGTCGCCGAGCTCAGGCAGCGCGACCACGCCGGTGACGTCCTTGGCCTTGGCGAACTTGTCCGCGGCGTCAGTGAGCTGCTTGCCGACCTTCTTGCACTCGTCGACGAGCGCGCGCGGCTCGTCTTGCACGTGCTTCAGCATGCCCACGGCGAGCAGGGCGGTATCGAGCTCCTTGAGGACCGCGTGCCCAGCCTTGCCGCGCTTGATCGCGTCGGCCGCGTCGGTCGCGATCAGGTCGTCGTACAGCTCGTCGAGCTGCTTCGCCGTGGCCTCGGCGCCGTCGGTCGCGCCGTCGACTCGACCGTCGGAGATCGCCCCGAGCTGATCGGCGAGGTGCGCGAGCGCGACGTCGATCTGCTTGCCGATCGCGGCGGGGTCGGGAGGTGACGCGCTGGCCGGCGACGCCGCCGCGAGCAGCAACGCGAGCGTGAGCGTGGAGCGATTCATCATGGCACCTTCTTCGAGCTGGCCCCGAAGCCGAGCAGCTTGCTCGAGCTCGGTAGCAGGGTCGGGTTGAACGGCATGCGGGGCGCGAAGTTCTTCACGACGCCACCCTCGGTGTAGTCGGTGGCTTCAATGGACGTGTCGAGCTCGACCGCGGCGGGATCGGCGAACAGGCTGTCGAGCTCGTCCTTCGCCGACAGCGTGGCCGGCGCCGCGGCGGCTTGGTTGTGGGCGCGCAGCTTCACGATCGGGATCGCGATCGCCGGATCGCGCGCGAGGTTGCCGCTGACCTTCCAGCCCCGCGCCTCGACCGCCTCGGTGATCTCGAACGTCTCGCCCTTGGCCACCACGGCGCCATCGGCCGGCGTCGTCGGGGTGAACAGCTCCCCGTTGCGCCAGAACAGGTTGTGATTGACCACGATCGCCGGGCTGTGGGCGGCGTCCCACTGCGGCACGATCGCGCCGCCGAGGTTGTAGGCGAACAGGTTGCCGCGCAGCTCGACGGTCACCGCCGCCGACTTGCTGCCGAGCTCGACCGCGCCCGGGTTGCTGGTCGTGGTGTCGGCGGTCGCCGGGAAGTTGAGGACGAAGCTGTTGTCGGCGACGACGATGCGCTTCACCGTCAGCTTGCCCGAGATGCCCTTGAGCGAGATCGCCTGGACGTTGTTGGCAAATAGGTTGTTACGAATGACGATCTCGGCATTGGCGCTGATCGGCCGCACCATCGGCGCGAGCGCGCCCGACGGCGCGTTGAAGAACAGGTTGTCGGCGATGATCAGCCGATCGGTCGTGAGGCTCGAGAGCCCGAGCAGCGGCGACGACGGGGAGCGCCCACGTTGCAACGAGCTGGACGCCGCGTCGTAGCGATTGCCCGGTCCGGCGTCGATGGCCAGTCCCGAGATCGTCAGTTCACGTACGGCCAGCGTGCCGGCGTCGAGGACCGCCCCGCTGCGCCCCGCGACCACCGCGAGGCTCGACGGCGTCGCCAGCGGCGTGCGCGCTTGGAAGTCGTCGGCGTAGCCCCCGATGAGCCGCAGCGCGGCCTTCGGCGCGGTGGTGTCGGCGAGCTTCCATTGCCCGCCCCGGTTCGCGTAGGTCCCGGCGGCGAGCTTTACGGTCACCGCGCACGGGCCGCAGGCGGCCAGGTGGGTGGCCGCGCGGATCAGCGCGTCGTCGAGGCTGGTGGTCGCCACGACCGCCTTACCGTCGGCCGCGGCTGCGGCCGTCGCGAGCTTGGCGGCGGCGCTGTCGGGCGGCGCCACCAGCACCGTGAGATCGCCGGCCGCCGCGCTGGTCGCGGTCGCGCACACCAGCCCGGCCAGGATCAAGCGTCTCACAGCGCGTCCGCCGGGTCTTCGGCGCCGGGCTCGGCCGCCATGGGCTTGCAGCCGACCAGCACCGACGACAGCTCGTCGGCCTTCCACAGCCCGCGCTTGTTGACCGTCATCGTGATCGGGCGGCACGAGTCGGCGCCGCTCGAGCACACGAAGATCTTCTGCGTGGTCGCCGCCGGGTCGGCCGGCGTCGTGGTGACCGGCTTGTAGAAGCGAAAGCTCACCGCCGCCGGATCGTAGGCGTAGCGGTTGGCTGGCGTCGCGCCGATCGCGTAGCTGCGGGCGCAGTGCTTGTAGCGCTCGGTCATGCGCAGGTAGCCCTTGAGCGAGGTGCCCAGCACGTAGCCGTTGTGGCTGCCAACGCCCTTGCCCTTGGCGACGTTCTTTTCGCTCACCGCCAGCACCAGGAGCGGCTCGCCGACCTTCTCGTCGGACTGCCAGGCCATGAACGAGAGCAGCGTGACCGCGGCGCCGCCCCAGGGATCCGTCGCGATGGCGTCGCGCAGCGCGATCAGCTCCGCTGGGGTCTTGGGCACCGCGAAGGGCCCGACGTCGGTGCAGCCTTCTTTCGTGACCTTGTTGCAGTCGACCAGATCGCCGGCCGAGGCCGGGCCGGCGAGCGCGGCGGTGGTGGCGAGCGCGGCGAGGATGAGCTTCATGCTCCGACCACTCAGCAGATCGCGGGCCAGCCCCCGATCGCGCCGCTGACGCGCTCTCCAGGTGTCGCCACTGAGCAACTTCTGCTCACTGCGCTCTGGCTGCGCAGAACCTGCCCGCGGCGATGGTGATGGTTTCGGCAAAAACGATGGCGCGTGCGATGCAGAGCGCGGAGCCATGCCCAACCTCGCTCGCTCGATCACGATCGCCGCCCTCTTCGCCTTCGCCGCCTGCGGCAAGTCCGACGCGCCCAAGACCGCCGACTGTCCCGCCGTGGGCGCCGCGCTCGGCCAGGGTCTCAAGAAGCTGTCCGACGAGGAGCGCGCGACCGCCATCACGCGCATCGTCGAGACCTGCCGCAACGACGGCTGGACCGGCGCGCAGACCGCGTGCTTCGCCAACGCCAAGTCGGGCGCCGACGCCGGCAAGTGCGCCGGCACCCTCACGCCCACCCAGGCCTCCTCGTTCAAGGTCGCCCTCGGTCGCTAGCGCGCCCCCGCCGGCTATCAGCGCTTCGAAGGGCTGC
>Ga0209181_10004379_pt1 | contig 21067 bp, 19 predicted proteins | sample MAT05_FD_187208 | JGI IMG/M metagenome (GOLD analysis project Ga0209181, IMG submission 187208) | Freshwater microbial communities from Lake Fryxell liftoff mats and glacier meltwater in Antarctica - MAT-05 (SPAdes) (version 2) | ecosystem: Environmental > Aquatic > Freshwater > Ice > Liftoff... | reverse complement strand
AAATTTTTGATGCTATAATTTCTTTTACCACCGCTTCGGTTAAATAACTGGTAACAGTAGCCGGTTTAACAATACACGGCATACCGGCCAATAAATTCACTGCTATTTTTTCCAACATGCCCCACACCGGAAAATTAAATGCATTGATGTGTACTGCAATTCCTTCTTTGGGTACAAGGATATGCGTTCCCATAAAACTGTTGTTGGTACTCAGGTTATGGCTGTCGCCATCAACCACAAAAGTTTCGTTAGATAGTTTGCGTCGTAGCGATGCATTTGCAAACAGGTTACCAATGCCGCCTTCAATATCAACCCAGCTATCTGCTTTGGTGGCACCTGTTTTATAACTGATGGCATAAAATTTATCCAAATGATTTCTTAAATGCATGGCAAGTGCTTTCAGCATATTGCCACGTTCGTGAAAAGTCATTTTGCGTAGTGCCGGGTTACCAACGGTTCTGCCGTATTCAAGCATCTTTTTAAAATCAAGTCCCTTGGTGGTTGCAGTTGCAATGGGTTCGCCAGTTACTGCATTGTATAATTGTTGTCCGTCGCCGTCGCCGGTTATCCAGTTTCCGCTAATATAATTTTCGAGTTTGTTCATTTGTAAAATCGTTAAGAGAGTGATTCGATTATTTTAAGTTTCAGTTCCTCTGAATAATCTTCTTCATAGATTATTGAAGTAATAATTTTAAAAAGTAAATCTTTATCCATTTTGTTATCCGCAACATATACCGCAATATTCTCCATTTCAATAATAAATTTTTAGACCATGCTATCAAGCCCGTTTAACTCAAGAAAGAAAGCTCCTAAAGCAATGGACGACCTTTTATTGCCGTCTGTAAAGGCGTGATTCTTATTAATAGAAAAAACAAGGTGGGTTATCTTATCTTCAAAATCGGGATAGTAATCATCATTCTGAATATGCTCTAAGGGGCTTTCCAAGTTACCCAGGTCTTTAATCCCGCTTGCCCCGCCAGATATTTCAATAATTTTATCGTGCGTTTTAATTGCATACTCTGTAGTAAAATATAAAAATGTCATTTTATCTATCTTTTAAACGTATAAAAACGTCTTTGTTTTCTTCAAGTCTTTCTTCAAATGTTTTACTTTTTTCGCCAAGAAAACGATCAAAGTCACTAAGTGGAACACTATTTAAATATTCCCTCAATCTTTCATGTAACACTTGTCTAAAACCATAATCCCGTGAAACCATTTTGGTGCATGCATCATAAATTAAGGGCTGATAAAGCGGATGTTTGGAAAATGTATCAATCAATTCTTCTGTCTCTGCTTGTGTTAATTTTCGGTTACTTTCTTTTGATTTTTTTTCTATTTCGTGAGCCAATCCATTTTCAAAAGATGCGATTATTTTTATAACTTCTCCATACATTGTGTCCCTTGGGTTTTCGCTATCCTCAAGTTGAAGTATATGTTTATATTCTTTTGCTTGTTCATCAAAAATTGACTTATAGATTTTATCGGTGAAAAAAGAATATTTAGAGTTATCCATATCCACATGCCTATTTAAGGCGCTTGTAAACTTTTTTCTGTAATGCGGTTCTTTCAATATAGCTGTAAAAAAATCCTCGTCTCTTTGATTTATATATTTTGTTGATCCTCCAAGTTTGTTATTTATAGTATCAATTACTATATCCAGCATTTTACTCCGCAATGCTTTTGCTTTTTCACTCTCGGATAATAACATGCCTAAATTCAATAGAGCTCTAAAATTAAAAACACCAAGTTGAGGAGCTTTTATGCCCTCTTCCAGCATATGACCGAATTGAATTTTAAACTCTTTAAGCTTTTTACCTTTTAATACCTCATAACCATTATGTTTTAATTCATTTTCAAACTGATTTAAATAACGAATAATTGTCCCTCTATCAACTACATAAAAATCTATTACCTGTTGAATTGTAAATTTATATTCCTCATTAAATAACATGCCTGTTAAACCTAAGTATTCCTGTAGTTTTTCAACTGCATATTTATTGTTTAAAACATTCTGTCTGTCTACTGTCGATTTGGTTAAATCATTCATGGCTTCTAAAGTTTATTATTCAAATGTGCATAACCTGTTAATTGTTTGTTGCACCAATGCAACAAACAATTCTTATTTTATTGATAACCAACCTATTGTGATAATAAAAAAATATTTTTTTATTATCGAAATTAAAAAAATGTGTATAATTTTTTATCCCATCCCAAACTGCCTCAGATGGTGCCGCACATGTTTATAATGCAGCAGCACCCATTCTTCAAAATTCAATTCCCCAAAAACCGGGTGCAGGGTTGTTTTTGATGCATCTTCTTTAAAATAATTTTCAAAAGCAGTTTTTGATTCTTCCAGGTTCTCCAATGCTTCCTCCATGGTTGTATACCGCAATGGCAAAGCTTCTTCGCCAATTACACTGGCTGGAGCCTTTGTGTTTTCCCTGAATTCTTTATCGCTAAGCAAAAACTCTCTGTACTTTGGCAAATGCTCAACCGGTGTTACCAGGTCAAACTTTATTTTCCCGGCAGATACCGCAAAGAATGCCGCCACATGCTCCACCGTTTGCTGGCCGTTCATTATGCCCCAGCTACCAATTGCGTCAGCTTTTATGCTTTTAAATAACGGCAGGCAATCTTTAGTTACAAACTGTAGTTTTTGAGTATCCATGTATTCGTTTTGTATCACAATATAAAACAAAAAAGCACCCCATAAAAAGGGTGCTCAATACTTTAGTGCTTTATAGACTTCTTAGGCCCTTTGATCAATTTCCTTGCAAAGCCTTTCAAAAATATAATCAATGGTTCCTTCCCCTTTTATCATCACTACCTTCTCAAATTTTTGGTAATAATCTGCCACAACTGCGGTTTTGGTTCTGTATTCAATAATACGTGCCCTTATTACATTTTCGTTATTGTCGTCACTTCTGCCACTTGTTTCACCTCTTTTCAACAGGCGTTTTACCAGTTCCTCTTCACTTACATCCAATGCCAGCATAACAGCAATCGGTGCATTCTTAAGTTCCAGCAAATTATCAAGTGCCTCTGCCTGCGCAGAAGTTCTGGGAAAACCATCAAACAAAAATCCTTTTGCTTCCGGGTTTTCATCCAGTGCAGAGCTGATCATGCCAATCACCACTTCATCGGGAACCAACTGGCCTTTGTCCATAAAATTCTGGGCTTCTTTACCCAAGGGAGTTTCCCGGCAAATTTCGTTACGCAACAAATCGCCTGTACTCAGGTGCTTTAAGCCGTAACGGGCTATCAATTTTTCACTTTGCGTTCCCTTGCCGCTGCCAGGAGGGCCAAATAATATTAAATTAAACATAAGCTAGTTGTGCTTGTGAAGATAGCAAATATAAGAATCGTACTTTAAATTTTCATTAACAGTACCATGAATCTATTTAAAATCTTAAAATTCTCGTATATCGTACATTAAGAACTATTTATCACGAAATTTGTTAAATCAAATGCGATCATTCACTTACATATCAATCATTGTCTCGTTAATTATTACCGGCTGCAGTAATTCGCCGGTTAAACAAGCTAATACAACCACCATGGATTCAACTAAAAAAGAAAACCCCGTTTTCTCTAAAACCGATACCGCCAAAGTAGAAATAGGCAACGAAGAATGGAAAAAGATCTTACCAAAAGACGTTTATGAAATTGCCCGTGAAAAAGGAACCGAACGTGCTTTTACCGGCAAATATTGGGATAGCAAAGAAGGCGGTACTTACTACTGTGCGGCCTGCGGCAACCCTCTATTTAACAGCAACGGCAAGTTTGAAAGCAGTTGCGGATGGCCCAGTTTTTTTGAACCCATCAGCAAAGGCAGCATTATTTATGCGCCCGATAATACATACGGCATGAAACGTACCGAAGTAATGTGTGGCAAATGCAAGGCACACCTCGGCCACGTTTTCGACGATGGCCCACCGCCAACCGGTCTGCGTTACTGCATTAATTCGGTAATCCTGGATTTTGAAAAAGCAAAGGATGCCGAAAAGAATTTTGATGGCAGGCAATAATTAGTCAGGTTTTCTTACACAAACCAAGTGGCAGAGATCAACTTTTTGCACATTGTAAAAAGCGCCGCTGTAAAAATATTTTGTTACTGCCTGTGTGCCGTTCGCTTCGGTTCAGCTCCAGATGGTCATCTTTTCATCTAACTTAAGTTTTTCATAATTTAAATGAATGATGTCCGTTTCATCTTTACACGGTAAATACCAGTCATTATTCCCTCCGGCTGTAAGCGTGTCGCAAACCTTGGCTGCATATACTTTTCCGTCATAACCGCTGTTTTTTCCTACAGCCGCCACAATGGCTTTTGTGTTAGCCGGGCCATCAGTTTCGCTTTGTGCCGCTTTGCCAACCTGTTCATATCCGCCCCAGGTAATTCGATCCATAAAAGTCATATCGGCTACTGTTAATTTTTTTCCATTGCCTTCAATGGTTGATATTTTTTGTGCCGCTGCGCTGAAAGTAAAGAATAAAACAAGGAAGAGTATATTTTTAAAAATGCTGTTTTTATGGTGCAAATAAAATATAAATTCTCTTAGTATCATTATAGTTTTTACTTTTTTCTTTTAATTACCCATTCGGCCATTCATCAATTGTAATTTGCCTTTTCGTGTTTTTTATGCACCTTCATTACTTAAATATTTATAATGAGAATAACACAACTGTTTATTTTAAGTTTATCGTTGATTTTAATTTGTAACAATTCAACTGCGCAGAAAATTTCGTTAGATCAGTTTAAAAATTTAAAACCCCGCAGTATTGGCCCCGCCGGTATGAGCGGCCGTGTAACTGCCATTGATGCTTTATATACCAATCCCGATCTGATTTACATAGGTACCGCATCGGGTGGCGTTTGGAAAACCGAAAACAGCGGCAGCAACTGGACCCCCGTTTTTGATGACCAACCTACATTAAATATTGGCGCAGTTGCCATTCAGCAAAGCAACCCATCGGTTGTTTGGGTGGGCACCGGCGAAGGCAATCCACGTAACTCCATCAATATTGGCGAAGGCATTTATAAAACAATGGATGGCGGCAAAACCTGGAAAATGATGGGGCTTGAGAAAACAAAAAATATTCACCGCATCATCATCGACCCTAATAACCCCAACACGGTTTATGTGGCTGCTATTGGAAATCCCTACAGCATCCACCCCGAACGGGGCGTTTACAAAACAGCCGATGGCGGCGATACCTGGAGCTTAATTCTACATACAAACGATAGTAGTGGTTGTGCCGACCTGGTGATAGATCCAACCAATCCTAATAAATTAATTGCCTCTATGTGGCAGCACCAGCGTACGCCCTGGAGTTTTTATAGCGGCGGAAAAGGAAGTGGATTGTATGTCACGGTTGATGGTGGCCGCAACTGGAAAAAACTGGGTAAAGCTGATGGAATACCTGATGGTGAATTAGGTAGAATTGGTTTAACCATGGCTTACAACGAACCTTCCCGTGTGTACGCATTGATTGAAGCAACGAAAAATGGTTTGTATAAATCAGATGATGGTGGTTTTAAATGGGAACTGGTTAACAGCGATAAAACAGAAGTAACCAACCGTGCTTTTTATTTTCAGGATATTCGTGTTGACCCTAAAAATGAAAATCGGCTGTATAACATCAAGCAAACCATCACCATGAGTGAAGATGGCGGCAAATCTTTTAAAACAATTATTCCGTACAACGGTATTCATCCAGATCATCATGCCTTTTGGATAAACCCACTTGACCCAAATTTAATTATAGATGGTAACGACGGCGGCATTGGCATCAGCCGCGACCGTGGCCGCAACTGGAATTTTAATGAACGTATTCCGGTGGGGCAGTTTTATCATATTGCTGTTGATAACAAAATTCCTTACAATGTTATGGGCGGTATGCAGGATAACGGAACCTGGCATGGGCCGTCCTATCTCTGGCGCAATGGCGGTATCAGAAATTATTACTGGAATAATATTGGCGGTGGCGATGGCTTTGATGCATCACCCGATCCGGATAATAATGACTGGGTTTACAGCATGAGCCAGGGTGGTGAGTTGGGCAAACAGAATACTGCAACCGGCGAACGCATGGGTCTACAACCGCCCATGCCCGATTTAAAAACAAGATTACGTTTTAACTGGAATGCAGCTTTTGCACAGGATCCCTTCGATTCAAAAACAATTTATTACGGCAGCCAGTTTGTACACAAGAGCAGCAACAAGGGTCTTAACTGGGAAATCATCTCGCCCGATTTAACAACCGATAACAAAGTACAGCAACGTCAGGATGAAAATGGTGGACTGTCTGTTGATATTACCGGTGCCGAAAATTACAATACCATTCTTTGCATTGAACCATCGGCCAAAGATAAAAATGTAATTTGGGTTGGTACCGATGATGGCAATGTACAATTGAGTAAAGATGCCGGGAAAACATGGACCAGCTTTCGTGGAAAAATACCTGGCATGCAGGCTGGTGTATGGATACCGCAGATACGTGCCAGCCGCTACAATGCTGGCGAGGCTTTTATTGTTTGTAACGATTACCGCCGCGGCGATTTTAAGCCCTACATTTTCCGCACAAAAAATTTTGGCCAAACCTGGGAGCGGATGATTGATGAAAACAAAGTGAAAGGTTATGCTTTGTGTATGATACAGGACCCGGTAGAGCCTAATTTAATTTTTGTGGGTACCGAACATGGCCTATGGATAAGTTTTGACAATGGAACCAGTTTTCAGCAATGGAAAAATGGTTACCCATCAGTGTCAACATATGATATGGTTATTCAGGAAAGAGAATCTGATTTGGTGATTGGTACTTTTGGCCGGGCCCTGTATGTTTTTGATGATATTAAAGCCTTAAGAAAAGCGGCTGCAAATAGTGGCAATGCCTTCTCAAAAAAATTAACCGTGTTTCAGGCACCGGCTGCTTACATGGCCCGGTACAAACCACAGCCGGGTTACGACTGGAGCTCCTGGGGGTTGTATGAAGGAGAGAACCGTAACCGTGGAGTTTCGTATTCTTTCTTTATAAATCCAGGCGATAAATCAGATACTACTAAAAAGTTAAAAACAGATTCTGCTACCGTAAAAATTTATACGCAGAGCAATGATTTGATACGAACCATAAAAATGAAAGTAGATACCGGCTTTAACAGAAAAAGCTGGGGCTTCGAAATGAAAGGTGTTCGTCAGCCCAACTCGCCTAAACCAAAAGCCGATGAAGCCGAGCCAAGGGGTAATACGGTTTTTCCGGGAACCTATAAACTGGTTCTGACTGTGGGAAAAGAAACGGACTCGACAATTATTGTTGTAAATGCAGATCCTAATGTGCAAGAGAATAAAGAAATATACGATGCAAAAATGGCAATGCTTAAAAGACTTGAGAAAAGTACCATGCGCTTAACTGAAATTACCGACCACTTAACGGAGGCAGAAGAAACCATTGCCAAAGTAGAAGCCCAGTTAAAAAATGAAGAAGGTAAAGAGGCAGACAGTTTGCGTAAAACCGGCAATGCCATGAAAGATTCCATCAAAAACATCCGGAATTTTATTTTTGGCAAGCCCCAGGAAAAACAGGGCTATGGCTCACCATTTCAGATTACCGTAAGTGCTATATTAAATAATGCCGCTGGCGAAGTTCAGCAAAAGAACAAAATACCCGATCAGCAGGAAATGCGTATGGCCAATGAAGCCGAGGGCCTGGTTACTGAAGCGGTGCAAAAAACAAATGCTTTTTTTAATGGTAAATGGGAAGATTATAAAAAACTGGTGGAGCAAACACAAATCAATTTGTTTAAGCCTTATAAGGTTATTGATTAAATAAACTTAAATGTCTGGTAAAACGGCTTCTGTAGCCGCTTTTTCTGTATATTTATTTTAACCAATATCGGTAAAAGCCATTGTATTCATTTTCTGTACAGTAAAATGATATAAATGTATAAGATATTTACACTTGCCGTTGCAGTTTCTTTATTGCCGGTTTCGCAAAAAACATCAACGGTTCACCTATCGTTGAATAATAGCATAGCAATACCTGAGTATACATTTTCTTTCAAAAATAATATTACCACAAATCCTTTTGAGCCAAAAAAAGAAAAGCCTGCCGACGTATGGAGCCAAAACTGGATGGCCACAGCGCAGGAAAATATCCACAAAAGCGAATACCATTTTACCTGGAAGGAAAAATTAAAAGCCTATTGCACACCCAACCGCAAAAACAATCTCCGGTTTTTTTATACTGATAAAGGTTTTGCTGTTGAGCCACGTACCACACAAATACCTTTAGAAGAATTTGATCCGTTAAAAAGGCTGGAGGTAACAAAATATAAAACTATCTCCAATTGGAAAGTCAGATTCAACCTTGATAAAAAGCAGGTGGGCAATGGTAAATGGCAGATTGTAAATAACAAAGCTGAGTATATAACTGAAAAAATAACTGTTCAATATATCAACAACGATGAAGGCATGCGGCAGAATTTTATTGTACACGCACCATTAACAAATAATGATGATGATCTAAAAATAAATTTAAGTATTAAAACAAAACTTAAAATACAAGTAAGCAATAACCGGTTGCAATTCTTCCATAAAAAAAACACGGTTTTAAATTATGAAGACTTAAAGGTTTGGGATGCAAATAACAAACCGCTGATTGCTTCTTTTCAAAAAAGAAGAAAAGGAGGTTATTACATTCAGGTAGATACAAAAAATGCTGTTTACCCAATCACCATCGACCCCATCAGCACTACGCCTGCAGCCATTGTTGAAAGCAACCAGGTAAATGCAAACCTGGGCTTTTCTGTTGCCAGTGCAGGCGATGTAAATGGCGATGGGTATAGTGATGTAATTGCGGGAGCAACCGGCTACGACAGTGGTGAAACAGATGAGGGAGCTGCATTTATTTATCATGGTTCGGCAGCAGGTATAAGCACTACTGCCGCTACGTTTGTACAAAGCAATCAGATAAATGCCCGCATGGGCATTTCTGTTGCCAGTGCAGGCGATGTAAATGCTGATGGATACAGCGATGTAATTGTTGGCGCCATGCTATACGATAACGGAGAAACGGATGAGGGCAGGGCTTTTATTTATCACGGCTCGGCAAGTGGCATCAATAATGTTGCTGTAACAACGGTAGAAAGCAACCAAACGCTTAGTCAACTTGGTTATTCTGTAGCATGTGCAGGCGATGTAAATGGCGATGGGTATAGTGATGTAATTGCGGGTGCCTGGTTATATACTAATGGAGAAGGCGCTGAAGGCAGGGCTTTTATTTATCATGGCTCGGCAAGTGGCATAAATAATGTTGTCGTAACAACGGTAGAAAGTAACCAGGTAAATGCCAACCTCGGAATTTCTGTAGCCAGTGCCGGTGATGTAAACGGAGACGGGTACAGTGATGTAATTGCAGGCGCCCAGTTGTATGATAACGGAACAACCGATGAAGGCGTAGCTTTTATTTATCATGGCTCGGCAGCCGGTATAAATAATGTTGCAGTTACCACGGTTGAAAGTAACCAGGGGTTTTCCCAATTTGGCTTTTCTGTTTCAAGCGCAGGCGATGTAAATGGAGATGGATACAGTGATGTAATTGTAGGTGCATACACATTCGATAATATCGAAACCAATGAAGGTGCTGCATTTATTTATCATGGTTCGGCTTCGGGTATTATAAATACAGTTGCAGCAACAGTTGAAAGTAACCAGGCCGGTGCCAGTTTTGGAACATCGGTTGCCTGTGCCGGCGATATAAATGGGGATGGCTATAGCGATGTAATTGCAGGAGCCACTCTGTACGATAATGGTCAGACCAATGAAGGTGCTGCCTATGTTTATTTTGGTTCGGCCAGCGGTTTAAATATTATTCCTGCTGCAATTTTAGAAAGTAACCAGGCCAATGCACAAATGGGCCGGGGTGTTGCCAGTGCAGGAGATGTGAATGGCGATGGATATAGTGATGTTGTTGTAGGCGTGTATCAATACGATAATCCGGAAAGTAATGAAGGTGGTGTTTTTGTTTATCATGGCTCCGCAGCAGGATTATCAATAATACCCAATAATACGCCAGATGATGCCGACCAGACCGGTGCCACCTTTGGAGTTTCTGTTGCCAGTGCCGGTGATGTAAATGCTGACGGATATAGCGATGTGATAATCGGCGCAAATGATTATGACGATGGAGCCAATACCAGTGAGGGACGTGCCTTTGTATATCATGGCTCGGCAGCAGGTTTATCGGTCACTCCTAATAGCACACCCGATGATGCCGACCAGGCTGGGGCCTTTTTTGCTAATTCTGTTGCCAGTGCCGGCGATGTAAATGGCGATGGGTATAGTGATGTTATTGTGGGTGCATTTGGCTATGATGATGGAGCTAATACAAATGAAGGCAGAGCCTTTGTTTATTATGGCTCGGCAGCAGGTTTATCTGCCAGCCCCAACAGCACACCCGACGATGCTGACCAGGCTGGTGCCAGTTTTGGAACATCGGTTGCCTGTGCCGGCGATGTAAACGGTGATGGATACAGTGATGTGATTATTGGGGCTCCTCTTTATAATGATGGAGCTAATGCTGCTGAGGGCAGAGCCTTTGTTTATTATGGCTCAGCAGCAGGTTTATCTGCCACGCCCATCAGCACACCCGACGATGCTGACCAGGCCAACGCATTTTTTGGATATAAAGTTGCCTGTGCCGGCGATGTAAACGGAGATGGATATAGTGATGTGATTATTGGGGCTTACCTCTATGATGATGGTTTTACAAATGAAGGAAAGGCTTTTATTTATCATGGATCGGCTACTGGCTTGTCGGCCACTCCAAACAGCAGCCCCGCTGATGCCAACCTCGCCAATGCCCTTTTTGGATTTTCGGTTTCGGGTGCCGGCGATGTAAATGGCGATGGGTACAGCGATGTAATCATTGGGGCATCTGGCTATACCAGTGGCGCTAATGCAAGTGAAGGCAGGGCATATATGTACTATGGTTCGGCAGCAGGATTAAGTGCTGCACCCAATATTACCCTTGATGATACCAACCAGGCTTTTTCTTATTTTGGAGTTTCGGTTTCGGGCGCCGGGGATGTAAACGGCGATGGGTACAGCGATGTAATTGTTGGGGCATCTAACTATAATGATGGTGCCAACAACTTCGAAGGCAGGGCTTTTATTTATTACGGCTCTTTAGTGGGTTTATCTGCCAGCCCCAACAGCACACCCGACGATGCTGACCAGGCTGGTGCCAGTTTTGGAACATCGGTTGCCTGTGCCGGCGATGTAAACGGTGATGGATACAGTGATGTGATTATTGGGGCTCCTCTTTATAATGATGGAGCTAATGCTGCTGAGGGCAGAGCATTTTTATATAATGGTAATGAATTAACAGCAAACAAACGCAATAATCTCCGGCTCTACAATTCTGATCTCAGCACACCCATCAACAGTAGTAATTTTATCTTTGGCAATTTTGGCGCAGGATTCTATGCCAAATCTTTTTTAGGAAGAAGCAAAGGAAAACTCGTTTGGGAAACAAGATTAAATTATAATGCTTACAGCGGTTTGCCCATTACCAACAGTACTTTTTTTACTGCACAACAAGCTTCCTATACAGACATGGGTTTACCAGGAATTGAGTTAAAAAACCTGGCTAATAAAATTGGAGGCGGCAGATATACTAAGCTAAGGGCAAGGGTTAAATACGATCCTGTAACTGCCATCACAGGCCAGGTTTACAGTCCATGGCGCAATGTATCATCAATCCTTGATGCAAATAACCAAGGGGCTTTACCAATCGATTTAATTTCCTTTAAAGCCGCCTGGAAAGAAAAAGGCAAAACTTCCCGGCTGGATTTTACAACTGATAAAGAAAGCGGCATCTGTTGTTTTGATATTGAGAAGAGTGCTGATGGTTTTAATTTTTATTCCATTGGCACATTGCCAGCAAAAAATACCAGCGGCATACAATCTTATTCGTTTATAGATGCCAATGCAACAGGGAAAAATCAATTTTACCGCTTAAAAATAAAAGGCATTGCCGGGCAGGTTGATTACAGCAACTTGCAGCACCTGCAAAACGATAAAGCAATAGAAATCCTCGTTTTTCCCAATCCAACAACCGATGTGCTGCAATTGCAATTGAATAAAGTGTATGATAAAATGAATGTGCAGATTATAAACAGCGCCGGGCAATTGGTAAAACAAATGCAGTTTGCAGCAAGCAATCAAACCATTACCATACCTGTAAAAAATTTAGCTGCGGGTAAATATTGGCTGCGGCTGCAAAGCGGCAATGAAAAACAGGTATTGCAGTTTATGAAGCAGTAAAAGTAATTTCCACTAGCAGGCTTTGTCCCCTCTCCCTTGGAGAGAGCCTGTACCGATTTTATCGGGAGGTTGGGGTCAGGTCGCCCTTTTTTATTCTTTGCCATCCCCTATTAAGTTTTTACTTTTGCAGCTTAACTTCAAGCTTATGGGTAATGTTAAATTGAGTCTACTAGCCGAAACTTTGCAGCCTTCCGAAATTGTCCGCCTCGGCGCAACCATCAAAGAAAAGATGAAACAGGGCGCAAAAATTTATAATTACACCATTGGTGATTTTGATTCTGATATTTTTCCCATACCAGCCGAACTTGAGGCGGAGATTATTGATGCTTATAAAAATGGTTTTACAACTTATCCTGCAGCAGAGGGCAATCTCGATTTGCGTGAAGCGGTTGCTTCTTTTATGGGGGCCAGGTGTGGCTTGAATTATGCTGCAACTAATGAAATTCTAATTGCTGCCGGTGGCCGGCCGCTCATTTATTCTTTGTACAGGGCTATTGTTGATAAAGGCGACAAAGTTATTTACCCGGCACCAAGCTGGAACAATAACCATTATGTGCATTTTACCGAAGGGGAACATATTATGCTGGAAGCTAAGAAAGAAAATAATTTTATGCTTACGGCTGCGCAAATTGCTCCACACATAAAAGGCGCAACCTTGCTTTCGTTGTGCTCGCCTTTAAACCCTACGGGCACCACATTTGGCAAAGAAGAATTAAGCGCTATCTGCAACCTGGTTATTGAAGAAAATAAAACCCGTGCTGAAGGTGAAAAGAAACTATACCTGATGTATGATCAGATTTACTGGACACTTACATTTGGCGATACGGTACATTATAACCCGGTTACACTAAACCCGGCAATAAAAGAGTTTACCGTTTTTATTGATGGCATAAGCAAAGCTTTTGCTGCTACAGGTGTACGTGTTGGCTGGGCAATGGGGCCAGCGGAGGTTATTGTAAAAATGAGGTCTATAAACAGCCATGTTGGCGCCTGGGCGCCCATGGCCGAACAAAAAGCCGTGGCTAATTACCTGGTTAAAACGGAAGCTATTGATAAATATTTTCTTCATTTTAAAGCAGAGATAAATGAGCGTTTACAAAGCATCTTTGCCGGTCTTCAACAAATGAAAGCTGCCGGTTTTACGGTAGATGCTGTTGCCCCCGAAGCCGCCATTTATCTTACCATACAAATAGATTATGCCGGTAAAAAAACAGCCGAAGGAAAATTATTAGAAACGCAGGCCGATGTTACTTCTTATATTTTGGATGAAGCCATGATTGCCATTGTTCCTTTTTATGCATTTGGCGCAGACCGTAACAGCAGTTGGTACAGGCTTAGTGTTGGCACTTGCAAAAAAGAAGAGATTGGAGAAATGCTGGCTGCGTTACAAACAGCATTAGAAAAGTTGAGTTGATTCTGCGAAAATAAAATTAGTCATCCCGATAGCTATCGGGACTGCTATTAGTTCTTACAATTTAAAAAAACAAAACGCTTTAATTCTCTCTGGCGAAAAACTTTTCGAAGCAGGAGGGGTTTATTGCTGACCTTGTATTTATTCAGGTCAATTATTTCGTGGGCGGTAATTAAATTTTCTACTCGTTCTATATTGTACAACAACTGATGAAGCATTTCAACTTCATGTTCAATAGACTGCGGAGTCATCAACTCCTGGTTGAACAAAACCAGTAAATCCCGGTTAGCGTTGTTCATAGTTTCTGTCTGTTAATTTAAATGCTATTTATAACCAACCATACCTTCGCACCCGCAATGACCCTTTTTAGAAGCAGCACAACTTGTGGTGAGAGCTACGGTAGCTATAATCAATAGCGCTAATGTTAATTTACTTATTTGTTTCATAATTTCTCAGGTTACTAAATTAAACTATTTTCACAAACAATTATTGCATTGTTAAGTGAAAGATAAAAATTTTAACATCCCGGGTCACAATCCCCGTATATTAATTGCTCCGCTGGACTGGGGCCTTGGACATGCAACACGTTGCATTCCAGTAATCTCTACATTAATAAAACAACATTGTACAGTAATTGTTGCAGCCGAGGGCCAAATAAAATTTTTATTGCAGAAAGAATTTCCTGATCTGCAGATTATTGAGTTAAGGGGATACCGGGTAAAATACAGCCGGCATAAATTCTGGATGCCTGCAAAACTGTTGTGGCAGTTGCCGAAAATCATGTATCGCATTTATGCAGAAAACCGGTGGTTAAAGAAAGTAATTAAGGAACATAATATTAATGCTGTTATTTCCGATAACCGGATGGGTTTATACCATAAATTTATTCCCTGTGTTTATATTACCCATCAATTAGCTATAAAGACAGGCCATCTTTTAACAGAAAGTATTGCGCAAAAAATTCATTATCATTATATAAATAAGTTTAAAGCCTGTTGGGTTCCCGATTCCGAAGGAGCCTTAAATTTAGGCGGGGAATTATCGCACCCCTCAACGTTGCCCAAAGTGCCGGTGACTTATCTTGGTTTTTTATCAAGGTTTCAAAAAACAGCCTTTCAACCCAAATACGATCTGTGTATCATCTTATCGGGCCCCGAGCCGCAAAGAACTGTTTTTGAAAATATTATTTTGAAAGATATTGACGGGATGCAGGAAAAGATCTGCCTCGTTCGCGGACTTCCGCAGGAAATTCAAATTCCGGATTTGAGCAATCCTTCAATAGAAATAAAAAACCATTTACCTGCCGGTGAATTGAGTAAAATTATTCAACAATCAAAAATTACTATAAGCCGCTGTGGTTACTCAACTGTAATGGATCTTGTAAAACTGCAGAAAAAAGCAATCCTGGTGCCAACTACGGGCCAAACAGAACAAATGTACCTGGCTAAATATTTACAGGAAAAAAAAATATTTTATAGTGTGGGCCAGGAAAATTTCTCGTTAGCAGATGCTTTAAAAAACGCTGCAACTTTTGATTACAGTACCCGGCCCGGCGTAAATGATGAATATAAAAAAGTGATAGAAAATTTCGTAGTATCGATCACAAACTAGTAATGCAGGTATTTAAACCCCCTGCCAATTTTTTTAAGGTCGGTCATTAAAGTATAGCCGGATGCATACCAGGCGTCGCTTTTTTGTAAACTTTCAACCGGTAAATCATTCAATGCAGCGGGCAGGGTTGTACTGGTAATAACGGCAGGTTTAAGTTTAGGTAAATCGTTCGTTTGGGCTGCATATCCAATCCATGTTTTTTTTCCGATCAACACTAAAAAAACATTTTTATAAAACACAGCCACCCTTTTTTTAATAAAGATAATTACCGGCACAGCCAGTAAAAAGAGAATTGAAACAACAATATCAAGCAGTCTTTTATTGCGGCGTTGCAGCGGTATTTCAATACTGTATTGAATTGAATTTGATATAAAACCGCCGCTTGTATTTTTACTGTCGCTGCCAATAATACTGTTACTTCCCGATGCATGAAATTTATTTCGGGTGGTGCCTGGTAGTGCATTAATACTGGCAATAATATCTTTGAAACTGAACCCGTTTTCGCAAAAAATTATTTCTTTAATCTGGTATTTTTTTATAAGTTCAGGCAGTTGAATTAAAGTACCAAGTGCCAAAGTGCTGCCCGGTACATCGTAACCTACACGGCCCAGCACCCTGTCTTTCATACCGGCCATGGCAAGCATTTCTGAAATCATTAAAAAATCCTTTTCGGCAGCAACTACAATTGTTTGTCTGCGCTCTTCATAATCGCTGCCGGTTTCCAAATAATGCCATTTAATAAAAAGCAGGCGCATCATATTCATTAATACAAACGCCAGCACGATGCCCAAAACGAGTATACCCCTTGAAAACCGGATATTTTCGGGCAACAATGCATATACACTAAATAGAACCAATGCGGCAATAGCGTTGGAACGCACAAGTTGTGATTGTTTATACCCTTTATCATAGAGGCCACTATAAAATGCCGTAACCAAAAACAAAGCTGTAAATGCAGGAAACGCAATCAATAAAACGTTGGGCGAATAATTTACTTCGTGCCTTACAAAATAACTCCACAATATTCGTGTTAAACCAAATGACCCTAATATTAATCCTGCATCTAATACTGGTAAACCAACTTTTTTAAGCAGACTGCCCAATGCCGAAAAAAAAGCCCTGATGATAATGGCAGCTTGTATCAAAAAAATAAAAAAGCCAGCCTTGCTGCCGCTGTAATGCTTTTTTACAAATAAACTCATGGCTTTATAAAAAAGCCGTACATAGTTCAGGCTCCCTCTTTTAGTACTTTCGCCTTTAAAATGTATGATGGTACTTTCTGCAAAATAATAATTCTTGTAGCCTGCCTTCTGTATGCGGTAACTCAGATCAACATCTTCGCCATACATAAAAAACCGTTGGTCAAAATTTCCGATCTCATCCAGTATTTTTTTAGGTATCATCATAAATGCACCAGCCAGTACATCCACTTCGTGATTTTCATTTTCGGACAGATGCCCCAAATGATACCTGGCAAATATTTTTGACCGGGGGAACAATCCTGACAGGCCCGATAGTTTAAATAAAGAAGTTAATGGGGATGGAAAAGCCCGTTTGCTTTCCTTTAAAAAATTTCCAGAGCCGTCAACCATTCTTATACCAATGGCTCCGGCCGCTTTATTTAACTCAAAAAAATGCAGGCATTTTTCAATACAATCTTCTGCAACAATTGTATCGGGGTTTAAAAAAAGAATAAAATTGCCTGTTGCTTTTTCAAGCGCCAGGTTATTGGCTTTGGCAAAGCCGATATTGTCGCTGTTCCAAATAAATTTTACGTTTATAAAATTATCTTCAAGGTAAGCCCTGCTTCCATCGGTTGAATTATTATCGGCAACAATAATTTCCACATCAATCCCCGCACAGGATTTTTGAACCGAATGCAGGCATTGCTCCAGAAAATATTTTACATTATAGTTTACAATGATGACAGACAAAAGCATATTCAAATATAGTAAAGAAGCCTTTGTATCTTTGCGGCATGTTAAAAACAACCCTTTTAAATGCCGTTGAGGCTGGTGCAAAACAACTGAGACAGTATTTTAATAACGAAGACCTTAAAATAAGCGACAAGGAAGGAATAAATAACTGGGTTACCGAAGCAGACCTTGCTGCAGAAAAAGCAATTATTGAAACCATTAAAGCCGATTATCCCGATCACTTTATTTTAAGTGAAGAAGTTGGTGAAATAGCAACCGGTAGCGATACCAAATGGATCATTGATCCCATTGACGGCACCATCAATTTTGCCAGCGGTATTCCACTTTGTTGTGTAAGTATTGGTGTGGAGCATAATGGCGAAATGATACTGGGTGCGGTTTACAATCCTTTTATTAACGAATTATTCTTTGCAGAGAAAGGGTTTGGTGCTTCGCTGAATGATAAAAAAATAAGCGTAAGCAAAAAATCAGAAGTGCTGCATAGTTGCCTGGTAACAGGTTTTCCTTATACCTATCTTGATATGGAGAACGGCCCGCTGGAAGTATTTGAGCGTTTGGTACGCAAAGGAATACCGGTACGCAGACTCGGAAGTGCCGCCATTGATTTGTGTTGGGTTGCTGCCGGCAGGTTTGAAGGTTTTTTTGAACACAGCCTAAGCCCCTGGGATTCGGCTGCAGGTTATTTAATTGTAGAGGAAGCAGGCGGCAAAGTAACCGATATGAACGGCGATAAATATTCACCTTATCAAAAAAAGATTGTGGCAACAAATGGATTGATACATGATGAGTTGATTGAAGTGATTCATAACAGGAAGCAATTGTAGATTTTAGATTGGCGATTTTAGATTTTTTTTATTGCAGGAAGTAAAATTATTTTGTCTCGGTATGAATACTATAAAAGATGATATAATGAAAAGGCTGAAAGCTCTTGCGGTAAAAACCGGAAAGCTTTGTCTTAAGTTGCCATACAATATTGTTAATAAAATATACATCGGTCAAATAATAAGATGCTCTAGTTCTGCATCTGCAAATTACCGGGCTGCATGCAGAGGAAAATCAAAAGCGGATTTTGTTAATAAATTAAGAATTGCGGAAGAGGAGCTTGATGAAACCATGCATTTTTATGAGTTATTGGCTGAGTTTAATGACCCGTTTAAACAGGAATTACGGGATTTATATGTTGAAGCAAATGAATTGCTATCTATAATTGTTGCTTCAATCAATACAACATTAAAAAATATGCTTGCTGAAAAGGAAAAAGAAAAGCGACCAGATAAAATCTAAAATCGGCAATCTAAAATCTAAAATCATGGATCGTACAGAAATATCCTCTCTCGGTGAATTTGGTTTAATTGACCACCTTACCAAAAATAATGAAACTAAAAACGCATCCACAATTTTAAGTGTGGGCGATGATGCTGCAGTGATTGATCATTTTGGCAGACAAACGGTTATTACAACCGATCTGTTGGTTGAAGGGATTCATTTTGATTTGATGTACACACCGCTGAAACATTTGGGGTATAAATCGGTGATTGTTAACATCAGCGATATTTATGCCATGAATGCCACGCCTACACAGATTGTCTTAAGCATTGCCATAAGTAATAAGTTTAGCGTAGAAGCGTTGGATGAATTTTACGATGGAGTATATGCTGCCTGCGATAAATACAATGTGGACCTGGTTGGCGGAGATACTACCACATCGCAACGGGGCTTTGTAATAAGCATTACTGCTATTGGCGAAGTGGCACCGGATACTTACGTAAAAAGAGATGGCGCTAAAGTGAATGACCTGATTTGTGTAAGCGGCGATTTAGGCGGCGCATTTTTAGGTTTAACAATTTTAGAAAGAGAGAAAAAGATATTTGAACAAACCGGTGCACAACCCGATCTGGAAAACCGGGCATACATTGTTGGCCGTTTATTAAAACCAGAAGCCAGGAAAGACGTGATTGAATATTTTGCTGAGCATAAAATTGTGCCCACAAGCATGATGGACATAAGCGATGGACTAAGCAGCGAGATGCTGCACATTTGCAAACAAAGTAATGTTGGCTGTGTTTTATACGAGGATAAGCTGCCGCTGAATGAAGACAGTAAGGATTTTGCTTACAAGCTTGAGCTAGATCCAACAGCTTGTGCATTAAGTGGCGGCGAAGATTATGAATTGTTATTTACCATTGCCCAGGCCGACCATGAAAAGATAACACAGAACAACGGCCTTAGCATTATCGGTTATATTACCGAAGCCGCCGAAGGAAAAACTTTTATTACCCGTGGCGGCAATAAACATAAGTTGGTGGCGCAGGGGTGGAACCATTTGAAGTGAAAAACTTTTGCAAATTAATTGTATATTCCTTTAGTTTTTCAAGTCTTTCAAGATTTTCATCCCAATATTTTGAACTATAAATATTTACCGAAGAGTTGTCAGGTGATATTTTTTCTTGCCCCAGGATATGTAAATGGGCAAGAAAAATAATTAAAATTGTGGCCAAAATCGACTTGAGCTATAATTCACTGTAAGTAAGATTAAGTCTCTACTATTTCAAGCAATTATTATTTATATTATTCAATTAACCCTAGTTTTTCTAACAATACCGTAAAAACAAATACTGTAACCAACATAAGGTATATCCAATTTTTTGTGTCTACTTTTTCCTTATACCTTATTATTTCATAGTATTTAACACACAAAACTATGGCAATAATTATTGCAAATATTAATCTAAACATTAAGATAAATTTAAAAATAAATAATTTAATTTAACCCCACATACAATCAATAAAGCTACCTAAGGCTATAGCAGCCCCAAACCAGCCTAAGTATCTCGATGCCAATTTGCCAACAGCTTTTAAAAGATATTGCCTTGATGCAGTTGCCCAGTTTGCTGATAACTCTGCAATTGCAGCGTATCCAATCGCTTGAAGGACACAGTTTACAGCCCGTTCCTGTGAACCTCTTTCTGCTAAAGTACCCATTTGATATTTTAGCCAAACTAGGGTATTTGCTGCATGTACAATTTTGAACCCGGCATTTACTGGATCATTTTCTTCAATTTGACCAACAATATCATGATAACCATTGCCATAAAGATAGTTACGAGCATTGTTTACTATATTTTGGGTTGCAAAACAGTTTGCTGCATTGCTTTCGTAAGTATAAGAAGATGCGGAAATATATGAACCATGAACAATAATATTTTCGTCATCATAAAAATAGCCATATGTGTTTTGTCCTGCGGAATTCGCACACGGGTTAGTCGTTTGAGGAACTGCTTCTGAAGGATTATTATTAGCATTATTTAATTGGGCGTATCCCTTTAGAGCACTAATATACACTGAATCTGAATTATTAAATTTAAATTCAGAATTTCCAACCAACTTTTTAGAATTTACTTTAATTTTTTCCTCATTACTTAGATTTTCATTGACTTCATGAGATGATTTTGTGCAAGAAAATAAAGTTAGGCCGAATAAAAAGAATAATCCCAATTTGACGAATAGATAATTTGATTTCATAAAATTATTTTTTGTTGGTAATCTTACCTTTATAATTTGTGCCTACTCTGTTTTATATCCGGTTTTCAGCTTTCCCGTATCATTGGCCTTTGATAATGCAAACCTCTGGTTAATAAATCAGCTTAAAAAACTTTAGCCCTAACCTTTGTTACACATTCTTACACTTTTGTTTACTATACCTAAGTAATTTTACTGTTTTTCTTGCTGTTTACGTAACTCAGTTTTATTAACAATCAAATGGGAAATAATTAGTCTATCTTAGC
>Ga0209181_10004378_pt1 | contig 21068 bp, 16 predicted proteins | sample MAT05_FD_187208 | JGI IMG/M metagenome (GOLD analysis project Ga0209181, IMG submission 187208) | Freshwater microbial communities from Lake Fryxell liftoff mats and glacier meltwater in Antarctica - MAT-05 (SPAdes) (version 2) | ecosystem: Environmental > Aquatic > Freshwater > Ice > Liftoff... | reverse complement strand
TCTTCTGGTCCCGATCTTCTGGTCCCGATCTTCTGGTCCCGATCTTCTGGTCCCGATCTTCTGGTCCCGATCTTCTGCCGGTCCGAACTTCTGCCGACTATGTAATTTTTTCAAAAAGTTCGGGCTTTGCGGCGCGCGCGTCGAGGGCGTGGCGCTTCGCGCGCAGGAACCTCAGAGGACCGGGCGTCTCGTCAAGGATTGCGAGCACAGACAGCGCCGCTTGCGGCATCGCGATGTCCCAGCGCAGGTGCCTTCATTTACGTGGGAAAGATCGGGACAGCGAAAGATCGGCGAAAGATCGAAATAGCCATCAAAGCGCTGGCGCGGCGCCGCAATCGGGACAGGCATCATTCTGGGCACCCTTCAGTGCCTGTCCCGATCTTCTCTCCGATCTTCTCTCACCGACTGACCAGCAGGCTCGCGTAACCCTGCGGCTGCCCGTGAAGTGACAGGTTATACACCGCGAGCTGCAGCGCGCCGTCCCGCCACCGATACACGGTCGTTTCGCGCGCTTCCCCGTCTTTGTGTTGCACGTCATAGTGCCGCCACAGGCGCCCATCGTCCGCGATCAAAGTAAGCTTCTGTGTCGAGAGCGTGGGGCCCAAGCGCTCTTGCAACCGCACGAGTTCTCGTTCGATGGCGGCACGATTGGTAAGCACTCGTCGTTGCGGATGAGCGCGGCCGGGAACGTAGTCGGCGATGGACGATTGATGGTTGGCCGATGCGAGCATTTCGGCTACAACGCCCGCACGCTCGGCCACCGGAAGCGCGCGGAGGGCATCTGCGGCGATCGCGCGATCCCGCCGCAAGAGCACTTCGTCCGTTCGCGCACGGCCATTGATGAAGGCCACAGCGATCGCAGCCAGCGCGACTCCCCAGGCCAAGACGACCGTGACCCTGCTGTGCCCGCCTCGCGTTGGGTCCACCACTGCCGAGCCGGACTTCGGCGCCGATCGCCAAGGGCGCGCGATGATGGCCGCCAGCGCACCCGAGACTGCGCCGGCAATTGCCGCGCCGATGCCCAACCTTGGCGCCCACGCCGCGCCGGTGTGGAAGACCTCGGGAGATTGAAAAGCCACGGCGGTGGCCACTGCCGCCAACGCGCCCCACAAAGCGCCAACGCCAGCCCGCAAAATGCGCGGCGAAAACGTGAGCGCCAATGCGCAGTACAGCGATGTCGCAATCGCCGCCAGCGGCAGCGCCGCCGCCCAGATGATGGGCCAGTACATCACGACGCCGGCGAGTAGGAGGACAATCGGCGGCGGCAAAAGCATTTGCTCTTCAGTACTCCACGTGTCGCCGGCGTTCGAGGACAAAATGAGATATAGCATAAACACGATGGAGCCAACCAGTACGAAGCAGGCGAGCGAGGCAGCATAAAGCTTCAACAGGCCCCATCCGCCGTGTAAAGGCGACGGAGGGTGTGATCGAGGGGAGCCAGGAGCGGTAGCGCAGTTGGTCACGATCTGATCTCCGCCTTACGTAGGTCAATTTCCTGCGGCGGCGGACATCTACAGGCGGGTCGCCGGTGGCGTACCCGAATCGTCTTGAAGCTACGTCCGCTTCGATTGTCCGGATACAGCGATACAGGGGTCAGAGTACCCGAGACAGGGGTCAGGGTACAGTTTCTCCGACCTGCCGGGGCTGCGCGCGGGTCAATCCCAGGAGCAGGTGCCGGGCAATCCGGGACATGCAGAATTCGCGAGCCCGAGGTCGGGCACCCGCACGCTTCGGGGCCTGTCTTACGTTTCGGTGCCTGTCCCGGTCTGCCTGTCCGGGCCTGTCTTACGTTTCGGTGCCTGTCCCGGTCTGCCGTACTCAAATTTGCGTGGCTTGCGGCAAGTCCGCCAATTGATGCGCCGTCGCTGGCCAGTAAAATCGGGATATCGTTGCTTGCGAGTATGGTGCTGGAGAAGCCGATCGAGCCGCCGAACTGATTGCCCTGCAGCACATGTTTGGTGCCGCCGGTCAGTTGCACTGTGTTGTTAAAATCTTCAAACGCCAAACCCTTGATCGCGATCGATTCGCCGATAGCATCGAGTGCGTTATCGGCGACGATGCCTGCATGTGTGCGGTTCGTGCCATCCAGCAAAATGCAGGGCTCGCCATTGAAAAACAACAGACCACGCGTCTTGGGTTGGCAGAAAACAGCGCGGCGGTCGCAAGCTACTCCAAACACTGCGCCGCCCCGAAGTCGAATCCGTTCTTGAACAGCGTTTCACCATCGCTGACTGCTAACACGGTCCGCGCTTCCAAGTTCATTCTGATACCGCGAATGATGGGATCGGTGCTGCTGCTGAACTCGACGTCGACGGTGCCCTGATTGACGGATGGAGATGTCCGCGCGCGGTACAGCGCACGCAGGTCGCAAGACTCGTTTGGCGCCAGCACCAGGCCGATTGCACAGGTGCTGCTCAGCAGCGAAAAGCTGCTTGTGCCCATCTGATTGTTAACGCTTGCTCTGCTGATAGTGGCCGGGAACAGCGACGTGTTGCGCACCACCAGCGGCGGCGTCACCGCAGTGCCGTTGACCGGCGTATCGGTCAAGAAGCAGACGCGCGGCGCAAATTCCAGTCGCGTAAAGGGGCCGTTCGGCACCCCTGCGCAGCGCAGGACGGAATACAGCTCGCCGGTGTAGTTGGGGCTGGGTGGCACTTGACGCCAGCCTACCCTGACATCGGCGCTCGGCAGTGAGTCAGCAGCGCTGCCAACCGGCAGTGGTGGGCGGCAGGCAATATCAAAGCTACAGCTAGAACCCGGCGCCAGCGTTTGACCGCTGCAATTTTGCGCCAGCACGCGATACCAGTTGCCGGAAGAGACTGCGATGTCAGAAGTCAGGAGCGGAGCGGACGGGATTGCAATCGCATGCGGCAACAGATTCGTCAAGGTAAAGGTTTGCGTTGGGCTTTGTGCCAATCGAATCACGTCACCGAAATCATGCAGGCCCGGGCTAAGCATTGCGGGTTCTTCGACCGGCGCGCTCACGACTTGGGCCATCTGAAGGCTCACGCAGTCGCCCGCCAGGCTTTGAGATATCTGCGTGATGTAGCGGTTCGCGCGCGTGAACTGCATCGACAGTGGCACACGGCGAATATCCCAAAGCCCTGCACTGCGCCCGCCCGCGCGATTCATCGAGGGCACGCTCAAGCCTGCGTACTTTGCAAGGCCGTCTGCGAAAACACCACCATCAAGCCGGTGAATGGCGGGGCTGCCAGCGCGCCTGCCGGGACGCGTTGTGAACACCGTTTCGCCGTCGAGGATGAAAACTTGCTGACCGTCAGAAACATGCACTATCAGCTCCACCGAACCGCCGATGTAATCCAGCGGGAATTCAAAATCCCAGGTGCCTTCGGTGTTGCTCAATTGGCCTTCGTATTGATCGATGCGGCGATCGTTGGCGCTATTGCCGTCGTCGTAATAAATCAGTAGCGATAGTCCATTCGCCGAATGCGCGTCGCTATCGTTTGCAACGCTCTCAAGGCCATTGGATAACCCGGAGAACGCATAGCTGCCGTTGCCGCGTGCCTGCACAAAGGAAGTAACGTCCGCACGATAAAGCGCGCCGCTAGGGGGAAAGTTGTCGGACGTTGGATGACAGTCGACACTGCCGTTGGCGGCCACCAAGGTGCCGCTGATGAGCTGGCCGTCGAAGCGAATTTCCGGCTCGTCATAGGTGCCGTTGCCGCCAACGAATCCGTTCTGTGGACTCACAAATTCAATCCCTTTCCAATACAGCCAAGCCTTGTTGACCGTGCCACTGAGCCCGGCGACCTCAAGCGTGCCCTGGCCACCGGCGGGATTGCCCGTCGACAGCGCCCCGATGGTGTTCGCCCCCACATTGATCACATCGGTGCGCGGAAAGCTTTCCGCCAAGCGCATCGGGGTCGGTGCTGCGAACGCGGATGCGGGCAGCAGGCTGGCTAGGAGTGCGAGTAGAGCGATGGGCTTGGACATGGGGCGATCTCGGTTGACTGTAAACTGACTAACGAGAAAGCTGGCAGTCAGGGGCCATTTAGTGGGTGTCCAGGAATAGTCTTCCACGGATACAGGGGTCGGATACAGGGGATACAGGGGTCAGAGTACAGTTTCTCCGACCTGCCGGGGCTGCGCGCGGGTCAATCCCAGGAGCAGGTGCCGGGCACTCCGGGACATGCGGGCACTCCGGGACATGCGGCACTCCGGGACATGCAGAATTCGCGAGCCCGAGGTCGGGCACCCGCACGCTTCGGGGCCTGTCTTACGTTTCGGTGCCTGTCCCGGTCTGCCTTTTCGGTGCCTGTCCCGGTCTGCCTGTGGGACCAGATCGTGGCGGCGGGTCATTGGCGGGTCAGTTGCACGTCGATGTCGGCCCAGGCGGTAAGCGCCTGGTTGCGCAGCCGCACCAGCCGGTCGAATGCAAACATTGCCCATATTGCCAGCGTGAGCGCGGGCGCCAGCACCGCGGTCAGCGCAATCGTGAAAGTTACGGTCGGGGATGCACCTTCAATCGCGCGACACGTATCCTCGATCCAGCAGGGGTGCGTTCATCGATCAGGTCCATCGTGCCGATCAGCGGCGAGTTCAGTTGGACCACCCGGATGATGTCGGCGATGGGGGTCGAGTCGAAGATAGTCAGCGTCGCGATATAGCCGTCCTCCGACGCCGCGACCGTTTGCACGTTGCATCCGCAGACGCGCTGCAGCTCAGTTTCGATCCGGAACGCACTGTACTGCACGGCGGAGCCCGCGACTGCGCCCGCTGGCCGGATCAGCAGCTCCATGTGGTATTTCCTGTCCCACTCGATCGGCTCACTCCGCGTTTCGTACACGATGGAGGCTGCGTGCAGACGGTCCTCGAATGCCACGACGTCATTGCGGCTCAGCGCCTTCAATATCGCAAGCGCCCCATCTCCGCCGAGCTTCAGCTCGTAGAGCATGACGCCTCCCCCCAACTGTGGCGTCAGTCGGGCGCGCACGAGGCGTTCGGCTTCGGGCATGACCGGTTCAGCCGGTATCAGCGAGAAGGTGTCGGAAAAGACAGGCCAAAGATAGCTGTCGCCGAGCGTGGTCCGCGTGCCCGGCTCCGGCAGGCTGATGTTGGCGGACGCGTACGAAAACAGCACGATCCGCTCGCTGCCAGTGAAGCGCACGTCGACTGAAAGCACACCGCTGGCGAGCCGCGCCATCGACACGGTGGACGTGCCCTCGTACCACTTTTTATCTTCGGTCTTGCGAGAGACGTTCGCAACCGGCGGGCTGAACGTCAGCCGTCCACCGCTGCAATTGAAGTCGGTGCCTGCACGCAGCACTGCCTCCGGGCGGGCTGACCAGCTCCCGCTACGCCCGCGTTTGATGCGCACCGTCAGCGTGCCGTTGGCCGCACCGGACAGCTCAATGCCGCTGTCGAGAGAGACGGCGCCCTCGGCTTGCATCGCGGCAAGCGCATCGACCAGGCCCGATCCGAGGCCAGTAACGTTGTAACGGCCGGAAACGTCCGGACATGCCGCTGTGGTGGCTGAAGCGTTCGGGATGCCCGCCCAGCCAGCAAGTGCCGGCAATATCATCGCGGTCACCAACCATCGGATCGACGTAGAACGGTTCTGAAACATAGACATCGCCACGGATCGTAGATGCGTTGATTCTCGACCTGCCTGGATGCCGTGGATACGACTGTTCATCGTGTGCGCAAGCATGGGAAATTCAAACATCCTTTTCGAGCAGTCTGGCGAGTAGGCGGTGGTCGCGCAAGCGCCGGTTTGGGCGCGGATCGGACGTTTGCGAGTGAGATTTCGGCATCGCGGGGCCGCGCCGTCCGTGGCCCTTTATCGCCGATTCCCGGCAGCGGGCCGAGCACGGCCCTGCGGGTTCGTTGCCGCTTCGTCTTGTCTTCCTGGTTTCGGCTTCGGCGTCGTGGCCGGCGGGGTGTCACGCGGCCACAGCGGGCGGTGCGCGCGGGGCGGGTCGGTATTGCGCTTGCTCCAGCGCGCCGTGCTTTGCCAATTGGTCTGGGTGCCGGTTGCTACGACCGAGCAGGCGCCCGGCGCCGATGTTCGCGCTTATCCGAGTTTCGCCTTCTTCGGGCCTTTCGATCTTGAGCGCGAGGGTTAGTCGACCGTGATGGGCGAGCCCGCGCGCGCGCTTTTGCGTCGCAAGATGGAATCGCGCGGTTACCGGCTCGATCCCGAGCAGCCAGCGCCACGCATCAATCTGATTGCGGTAGCCGCCCAGCGTTCGCACGAAGGCCCACCAATCAGCTTGGGCCTGGGCATCGGCATTGGTGGCGGAAACACTCGTGGCGGCATTGGCCTGGGCCTTCCGATCGGCGGTGGTGGCTCGCGCGGGCGCTCACGGCTTCCGGGCGCCATCGCCATCGACGTGGTGGACGTGCAGGCCAAGCGCGTGATCTTAAGCGGCAACGTGGGTATTGGCCGCGTTAGCCGCAACGGTGAGCGCGAAGCGCTGGAGGCAGCGCTTTCGAAGGTGATCGCGGCATGGCCGCGGCGGTAGCGCGCGCTTCGGCTCAGCCTTCGGCGATGTCGAAGGTGAGCCCAGCCTTCTCACGAAGGCGCGACACCAGCGTCATTCCCATTGCAGCACCGGGAGTCCACACGCCACCGGGCGTTGCGCTGCGGTCGATGTCTTGCACAAGGCACACGGCGGTCTCGGCCAGCATCTTGCAGGTCGAGCCGTAGCCCGGATCGCGATCGCCGGTGACGCGGGTGGTGAAGCGGCGACCGTCGCTGGTCTGGCCGAAGAACAACACTTCGTAGCGGCCTTTCTCGCGCTGCTCTGCATTCGGGCCTTCGCCAGGCTTGGGCAAGGCAAATCGGCGCAGCAGCGCGCGCGTGGGCGCGAAGGCCAGCAGCATCGTGAGCACTTTGGATTGCCGTGCCATCGACTTCGCGCGCTTCTCGCCGCTCTTGCCGTCGCCAGTCAGCATGCGCTCGCTGTAAACGAACCCATCGCCCCACGGGTGGCCGAGCAGCGCGTGGCTTCGATGCACGTTCTTGGTGTTGATGGTGGCCATCACGAACGGCGCAGTCCAGGACGTGGCCAGTTCGTCGTAGGCGGCCGTGTTGTCGTTCGGTTGGCGTGTGCCTTTGTAACCGGGCACCAGCGCGAACGGATCGGACATCGTGCGCACCAGCGAGCGGTCGCGGCCGATGGCTTCCATGGTGGCGAGCATGCTGGCCACGGTGCCGCCCGAGAACTTGCCTTTCATGACCTTGACCCGGCCGTGCACGCGCGCCAACGGCGCGCCAAGGCGCTGCTGCGCTTCGGCCTGCGCGTGCACCACGCCCAGATCGAAGGGGATGGAATCGAAGCCGCAGGAGAACACGATGCGCGCGCCGCTGGCCTGCGCGGGCGCCTGCAGTTCGGGAATCATTTTGGCCATCCAGACCGGCTCGCCGCACAAGTCGACGTAATCGGTGCCAGCCTTCGCACAGGCGCGGATCAGCGGCTCGCCATACTGCTGATAGGGGCCCACGGTGGTGATCACCACTTTCGTGCGCGCAACGAGTGCGGCAAGCGCCGCCTCATCGCTGGCATCGGCCACCAGCAGCGGCAGGGACGCCGGCACGCCAAGGCTGTCGCGGATCCGGGCGAGCTTTGTCGCGCTGCGCCCGGCCATGGCCCAGCGCACGTTGCCCGCGGCGCCGTAAGTCTTGTGGAGATACTCCGCCACCAAACGGCCAGTGAAGCCGGTGGCGCCGAAAACGATGAGGTCGAAGTCTTTATTCATGGGCCATGCACAGCTTGCCAATTGACGGTCGGTTGCGCGTTACCAGCTTGCGTTGAAGCGTACGTGTTCCAACTCGCTTCCCTTTCGCCACAATCCTGGCCTGGTTTCCCGCAGCGGTGCATCTTGCGGCAGGCCTCGTGCATCTGCGCTTCCGGGCACTGCTTGCGATGTGGCGCAAGCCCGCAGGGCGAGTCGTCCCGACCCGTCGCTGTGCGGACGCAGTGACCATCATAGTCGCGAGCGCACCAAGCAGGGTCGTCGCGATCGTGGTGGCAGGTCGGGGCGACCTGCCCTACGGCATGCAACGCAGCGCAGGCCTTGCCCGCAGGGCGGGTCGGCGCCGAATTCGGGGCATTCGGGCTGACGCGGCGCGCGCGGCGCACGGCGCGCCGCAGTGCGCTACTTCAGCGTGTTCCACAAGAACGTATACGCCAGCGCCGACATGAATGCGGCCTGCTCGTTGTTGGCCGCACCGCCATGCCCGCCTTCGATGTTTTCGTAGTACAGCGCGTCGTGGCCTTGCTCCATCATCAGCGCCATCATCTTGCGCGCGTGACCCGGATGCACGCGGTCGTCGCGGGTCGAGGTGGTGAACAGGGTGCGCGGATAGTCCTTGTCCCTGGACATGTTGTGGTACGCCGAATAGCGACGCAGGAACTTCGCCTCCTCGGGGTCTTCCGGATTGCCGTACTCGCCGACCCATGAAGCGCCTGCGAGCAGCTTGTGGTAGCGCAGCATGTCCAGCAGCGGCACCTGCACCACGATCGCGCCGAACAACTCGGGCCAGGTCGTGAGCATGTTGCCCATCAGCAGGCCGCCGTTGCTGCCGCCCTGGGTGCCCAGGTGTTTGGGTGAGGTGACCTTGCGCGCGATCAGGTCCTTAGCGACCGCCGCGAAATCCTCGTAGGCCTTGTTGCGGTTGGCCTTCAGCGCGGCCTGGTGCCATTTCGGTCCGAACTCGCCGCCGCCGCGGATATTGGCGACCACGTAGGTGCCGCCCTTCTCCAGCCACGCAGAGCCCACGCCGGCGCTGTAGCGGGGCAGCTCCGAGACTTCGAAGCCGCCATAGCCGTAGAGCAAGGTCGGGTTGCTGCCGTCGAGCTTCAGATCATTGCGGCTGACGATGAAATACGGCACTACGGTGCCGTCCTTGGAGGTCGCCTCGCGCTGCGCGACGTTCAAGCCCTCGGTTTCGAAGAACGCGGGCAGGCTCTTGAGCTTCTCCGGCGCCTCGTTGCCGATCGCGCCGTGATACAGGCTGGTCGGCGTGAGGTAGTCGGTCACGGTCATGAAGAAATCGTCGGACTCGTCGGCATCGATCGCACTGGCGCTGACGGTGCCGAACTCCGGCATGCCGGGCAGCGCTTCGCGCGACCAGCCGTCCTTGCCATGGGTCAGCACGTAGACGCGATTGCGCACGTTGTCCAGTTCGTTGAGCAGGATGTGGTTGCGGGTCGGCGAGAAACCAGCCAGCGACTTGCGCGCGGTCGGTTCGAACAGCACGTCGAAGTCGCGGCCGCCGTCGAGGAAATCCTCCAGACGGGTCGCGATCAGGGCGCCTGCGGGATGCGTCTTGCCGCCGGTGGTCCAGTCGTCGCGCAGTTCGATCAGCAGCCATTCGCGGTGCAGGCTGGCGTTGGCGCTGTCGGGCTTGTCGATCTTGATCCGCTCGCCATCGCGCAGCAGATACAGCTCGTTGGTGAAGAAGGTCAGGCCGCGATAGAGGACATCGCGTTCGAAGCCCTCCGTGTCGTCGTGCGCAGCGCTGATCCAGATGTCTTCGGGCTTGCCCTCGTAGACCACGGTGGCATCGGCCAGTGGGGTACCGCGCTTCCACAACTTGGAGATTCGCGGGTAGCCCGACGCGGTCATGCTGCCGGGGCCGAAGTCGGTGCCCACGTACAGATGATCTTCATCGCGCCACCCGGCACCGCCCTTGGCTTCCGGCAGCATGAAACCGTCGGCGATGAAGGCGCGCTTGGCGGTGTCGAACTCGCGAATCACATTGGCATCCGCACCGCCGCGCGAGAGCGAGATCAGGCAGCGCGTGTACTCGGGCTTGAGGCAGTTGGCGCCGGCCCAGACCCAGTTTTCATCCTCCGCCTTGCCCAGCGCGTCGAGGTCGAGCACCACGTCCCAGTCGGGCGCATCCTTGCGGTATTCCGCAAGGCTCGTGCGCCGCCACAGGCCACGCGGGTTCTTCGCGTCGCGCCAGAAGTTGTAATAGTACTCGCCGATCTTGCCGACGCTGGGGATGCGCTCGTTGGAGTCGAGGATCGCCAGGATGCGCTGGTTGAGCGCCTTGAACTTGGCGCTCCGCGCAAGCTCCCTGGTGCTCACCGCATTGCGCGCCTTGACCCAGTCGAGCGCCTTGTCGCCGGAGACATCTTCCAGCCACAGGTAAGGATCGGCGGCGCTGTCGGTGGCAGTCATCTCGGGCTTGGCGGTCTGTGCAAAGACAACTGCGGACGTCATGGCGAGCGCCACGGCAAGGGCGATTCGGTTCATGCGGGACTCCCGGGTCAATCGCCTACTTTAGCGGGTCGGGCGTCAAGCCGGCATAGGCAGAAAGTACCGCTCAGCGCGGCAGGTAGGCGCGCAGGAACAGTTCGATGACGCTGACCATGTGCTCGCTGCTGTCGGCGTGGCTGCAATAGCCCTGGCAGCCCCACAGCAGGCGGTTCATCGCCTCGCCCTTGAGCATCACGAAAAAATGCTCCGCAGCACGCGGGATATCGGGAATCTGCAGCTGGCCGGCAGCCACCGCGCCGCGCAGGAACGCGCTGAAGCCGTCGAGCAGGCGCTTGGGTCCTGCCTCATAGAACATCGGCCCGAGCTGGCCGGACAAGCGGGCATCGGCAGCCATCATGCGGTGCACGGCCTCGGACTCGGGGCTGTGCATGAGCGCGCTGAGTGCCTGCGCGATAAACAGCAGCTGTTCGCGGATGTCGCCTTCGCGGGAGGCGGCGAACACGCTGTTCGGCAGGTACTGCTCGGCGACGAAGACCACCGCCTCACGGAACAGATTTTCCTTGTCCGTGAAGTGGTTATAGACGGTCAGCTTGGAAACCCCTGCTTCGGCGGCGACCGCATCCATGCTTGCCGCATCGTAGCCGCGGGCCACGAACAGGCGCGCGGCGGCGGCCAGGATGGCGGCGCGTTTTTCCAGATCCTTCGGCCGGCCGGGACCGGGGCTTGCCAGCTTCACGAGTTCGTTCATGGGTCAATAGTAATACTGGACCGTACAGTTTTGTTGGATTAGTATACCGATGCGTTCATTAATCGGGGTCGTGCGACCCAGGGAGTTACCCATGCAGCGCATCGCCGTCCGCATATCAGCCGTGATTGCCGTTCTCGCGCTCGTCGGCTGCGCCAGCGAGGCCAACGTCGAGATCAATGCGCGTCCCGCCGTGGTCGAACAGCCACTCGTGGCCAGGGCCGGCGCGACCGAAACCTACGCCGGCGAGGTGCGCGCGCGGCATGAGGGCACGTTGGGGTTTCGCATCGCCGGCAAGCTGCTGACCCGCAATGTCGACGCCGGCGCGGTGGTCAAGCGCGGCGCCGTGCTCGCAACCCTGGAAGCGCAGGACCTGCAGCTGCAGGTCGAGTCAGCGCGCGCAGCGGTTGCCGCCGCCAGCGCCGATCTGAGCCTGACCAATGCCGAGTTGGAGCGGCATCGCGAACTGCTTGCGAAGAAGTACATCAGTCAGGCGCTGTTCGACGCGCGGCTCAACGCACACAAGGCGGCGGAGGCGCAGGTGGCGCAGGCGCGCTCGCAGCTTTCCATCGCACAAAACCAGAGCGGCTACAGCGTGTTGCGCGCAGATGCCGATGGTGTGGTCACCTCGACCCTGATCGAAGCAGGACAAGTGGTCGCTGCCGGCATGCCGGTGCTTCGCCTTGCCCGCGACGGCGATCGCGAGGTGCTGATCGCGGTTCCCGAGAATCGGATATCGCTGTTCGCGCTCGGCATGCCGGTACTCATCGAGGTGTGGGCAAAGGACAACGCACGCTTTCCCGGCAGCGTGCGCGAGCTGTCGCCCGAGGCCGATCCGCGCACCCGCACCTACGATGTGCGGGTCGCGCTGGCGGGCACCGATGTACCAGTGCAGCTGGGCATGACCGCGCGCGTGTTCCTCGATGCCGGCGATGCGCCACCGGCGCTGATGCTGCCGCTGTCGGCATTGCATGAGCTGGCCGGCGCGCCGGCCGTATGGCGTCTGGATCCGAAATCCAAGCAGGTGCGCCTGGTGCCGGTGCAGGTGGGCAGCTACCGCGAAGAGGGCGTGGCGCTGCTCGCTGGCGTCAGCGCCGACGACTGGATCGTGACCGCCGGCGTGCACAAGCTCAGCGAAGGCCAACTGGTGCGGCCGATCGACCGCAGCAACCGCCCTGTCGTGCTCTGAGCCACGACTACGTCACCCGCGCGCAAGCCCGATCCGATGTCGCCTCTCTGGATTCCCGTGTTGCCCCTGCTCGCATTGCAGGGACTCATCGCGCGACGCCGCGCCCTGCGCTTGCCGGAGCCCACCGGTTCGCGCGAGGGCTGCGAGGGCGCGGGCCCGCGCCTGAGCCTGCTGGTGCTCGGCGACTCTGCTGCTGCCGGAGTCGGGGTATCGAACCAGCGCTGGGCGCTGAGCGGGCAACTGGTCGCGGCGCTGGCGATCGATCACGCGGTGCAATGGCGCCTGCTGGCCAGGACCGGGGCCACCACTGAAGGAACCCTGCGCGCGCTGCCGCAGCTGGGGACCACGCATTACGACGTGGTGGTGACTTCGCTCGGGGTCAATGACCTGACCGGCGGCGTTGGCGCGCCGCGTTTCGCGCAGCTGCAGTCGCAGCTGTTCGATACCCTGCGCGCGCAGCATGGGGCGAGCCTGCTGCTGGCCAGCGGCATGCCGCCGGTACATCGGTTCCCGGCACTGCCACAGCCACTGCGACGTTTTCTGGGCTTGCGCGCGCAGCAGCTGGACGCGGCGTTGGCGGGGCTGGCCGCGCGCCGCGGCGACGTGGTGCACGTGCCGCTTGCGTTCCATGCCGATCTCGATGCGTCGGCCATGGCCGAGGACGGCTTCCATCCGGGCATGCCGGCCTATCGCGAATGGGCGCTGCGGCTGGACGCTCGCATCCGCAGTGCGCCGGAACTGTTCAACGCGCTGCCGACGCCGTCTGCAACGCACGCGGGGCAGCGCGCGTGAAAGGCGTGAATCTGTCCGAATGGTCGCTGCGCAATCGCACCCTGGTCGGCTACTTCGCGATCGTGCTCGGCATCATCGGCAGCTGGTCGTATTTCCAGCTTGGCCAGTCGGAGGACCCACCGTTCACCTTCAAGGTGATGGTGATCCAGACCTATTGGCCGGGAGCTACCGCCGAACAGGTGTCGCTGCAGATCAACGAGCGGATCGAGACCAAGCTGCAGGAAACCGGCGCTTACGATTTCATCCGCAGCTATGCGCGGCCGGGCGAATCGGTAGTGCTGTACGTGGCCAGGGACAGCCTGCCGACCAGCGAGAATCCGCAGCTTTGGTACCAGATCCGCAAGAAGGTCGGCGATATCCGCCACACCTTGCCGCCGGGCGTGCAGGGGCCGTTCTTCAACGACGAGTTCGGCGATACCTACGGCAACATCTACGCGCTGGCAGGCCAGGGCTTCGACTATGCGCAGCTGAAGGACTACGCACAGCGACTGCAGCTGGAACTGCTGCGGGTGCCGGATGTGGCCAAGGTGGAGTTGATCGGGCTGCAGGACGAGCGGATCTGGATCGAGCTTTCGAACGCCAAGATCGCCACCCTCGGGGTGCCGTTCGATGCCGTGGTGCAGGCACTGGAGGCGCAGAACGCGGTGGTGCCGGCGGGCTTCTTCGAGACCGGCAGCGACCGCATCTACGTGCGCGCAACCGGCGCCTTCGACTCGGTCGAGTCGATCGCCAATCTCGCCATCCGCGCCGGCGATCGATTGTTCAAGCTCGGCGACGTGGCGACGATCAGCCGCGGGTTTTCCGACCCGCCGGCACCACGCATGCGCTACATGGGCGAGGAGGTGATCGGCATCGGCGTGTCGATGAACGCCGGCGGCGACATCATCCGGCTCGGCGACGCGCTGGAAGCGGCCACCGCAAAGCTGCGCGAGACCCTGCCGATCGGCATGGAGCTGTCGCAGGTAGCCAACCAGCCGCGCGCGGTGCGCGACTCGGTCGCCGAGTTCGTGCGCGCGCTCATCGAGGCGGTCTTGATCGTGATGGCGGTGACCTTCCTGAGCCTGGGCTTGCGCACCGGCATGGTGGTTGCACTGTCGATTCCGCTGGTGCTGGCGATGACCTTCGCGGGCATGCACTACTTCAACATCGGCCTGCACAAGATCTCGCTCGGCGCGCTGATCCTCTCGCTCGGCCTGCTGGTCGACGATGCGATCATCGCCGTGGAGATGATGGCCGTGAAGCTCGAGCAGGGCTACGACCGGATCAAGGCCGCGGCATTCGCCTGGGACAGCACGGCGTTCCCGATGCTGACCGGAACCCTGGTCACGGCGGCCGGATTCCTGCCGATCGCCACCGCGCAATCGGGCGTTGGCGAGTACACGCGGGCGATCTTCGAGGTGGTGACGCTGGCCTTGCTGATCTCGTGGGTGGTCGCGGTGATTTTCATTCCGTGGCTCGGCTATCGCATCCTGCCCGATGGCCATGGCGCGCGGGCGGATGGTGATGGCGGCCATCAAGACCCGTATTCGACCCCCTTCTATCGCCGCTTCCGCGCACTGGTCGGCTGGTGCCTGGATCGTCGCGGACTGGTGATCGCGGGGACCGCCGCGCTGTTCGCGCTGTCGCTGCTGGGCTTTGGACTGGTGCAGCAGCAGTTTTTCCCGAGCAGCACCCGGCTCGAGTTGATGGTGGACTTGAAGCTCGGCGAAGGCGCTTCGCTGGTCGCTACCGAAACGGTCGCCAAACGCTTCGAGGCGGCGCTGGAAGCCGACCCGACGGTGCGTGCCGACATCCGCAATTACGTGGCCTATGTGGGCACCGGCTCACCGCGCTTCTACCTGCCGCTGGACCAGCAGTTGCCGCAGGCCGGCTTCGCGCAATTCGTGCTGGCAACCACCGATGTCGCCGCGCGCGAACGCTTGCGCAAGCACCTGATCGCGCTGTTCGAGAATGATTTCAGCGACGTGCGCGCGCGCGTGACACGGCTCGAGAACGGGCCACCGGTCGGCTTCCCGGTGCAGTTCCGGGTCACCGGCGAAGACATCGCCACGGTGCGCGGATTCGCGCGCGAGGTAGCTACTGTGCTGCGCGATGATCCGAACCTGTCCAACGTGCATCTGGACTGGGACGAACCGTCGAAGATCATGCGGCTGGAGATCGACCAGGACCGCGCGCGGGTGCTCGGCGTTTCGTCGCAGGATCTGGCCAACTTCGTGCAAGGCTCGCTGACCGGCAGCCGGGTCAGCCTGTTCCGCGATGGCGACGAGCTGATCCAGATGGTGTTGCGCGGCCCGGCCGAGGAGCGCGCGCAACTGAGCCTGCTGGAGAGCCTGTCGGTGCCGACCGCCTCCGGTCGCAGCGTGCCGCTCGCGCAGATAGCCAACGTCGAATACGGCTTCGAGGAAGGCGTCATCTGGCGCCGCAACCGCCTGCCGACGATCACCGTGCGCGCCGACATCTACGGCCAGATGCAGCCGCCGACGGTCACCGCGCAGCTGTTGCCGCGTCTGGCCCCGATCCGTGCCGCACTGCCGCCCGGCTACCGGCTGGAGACCGGCGGCACGGTGGAGGACTCCGCGCGTGCGCAGCATTCGGTGGTGGCGGGGGTGCCGCTGTTCGTGCTCGCCGTGACCACCCTGCTGATGTTCCAGCTGCGCAGCGTCTCGCGGGTACTGATGGTATGGCTGACAGCACCGCTGGGCATGATCGGGGTCACGCTGTTCCTGCTGGCATTCGGCCAACCGTTCGGCTTCGTGGCGATGCTGGGCACCATCGCGCTGTCGGGCATGATCATGCGCAACTCGGTGATTCTGGTCGACCAGATCGAACAGGACATCGCCGCCGGGCACCACCCGTGGCAGGCGGTCGTCGACGCCACGGTACGCCGCTTCAGGCCGATCGTGCTGACCGCGCTGGCGGCGGTGCTGGCGATGATCCCGCTGTCGCGCAGCGCATTCTTCGGGCCGATGGCGGTAGCGATCATGGGTGGCCTGGTGTCGGCCACCGCGCTGACCGTGCTGTTCCTGCCGGCGCTGTACGCGGCGTGGTTCCGGATCCAGCGGCCGCCGCATCCGCTGCCACCGCCGCGCAGCATCGACGCCTGGCCCGGCGACGAGATCGAGGCGCCACAATGACCAGAATTTACGTGTCGCGGTGACTTCCGGCACTGCGCCAACGCAAGCACAATCGGCGACCTTGCGGTTTGCCCGAAACCCCCGCAGGCCTTAGCCTAGCGGGCCCTGCCGCTGCCTGGCCCCGTCCCATGCCCCTCGATTTCGAACGCGCACGCTTCAACATGATCGAACAGCAGGTGCGCCCGTGGGAGGTGCTCGACCAACGCGTGCTCGGCGTGATGGCGCAGGTCCGGCGCGAGGATTTCGTGCCGCCGCGCTATCGCAAGATGGCGTTCGCCGACGTCGACATCCCGCTCGATCATGGCGAGTCGATGAGCAAGCCGGTGGTGCAAGGCCGGATCCTGCAGGCGCTGGAAGTAAAGGCCGAGGATTCGGTGCTGGAGATCGGCACCGGCAGCGGCTATCTGACCGCGTGCCTCGCGCATCTGGGTCGCGAGGTGCTCAGCGTCGATCAGCATGCCGACTTCATCGACCGCGCGCGCGCGCGGATGGCCGAGGCGGGTCTTGCCAACGTACGTCTCGACGTCGGCGACGCCATGCGCGGCTGGCAGCCGGGACGCAGCTTCGATGCGATCAGCGTCAATGGTGCGGTCGCGCAGATTCCGCAATCGTTCCTCGGCTGGCTGGCACCCGGCGGGCGCATGTTCATCGTGCGCGGCCGCTCACCGGCGATGGAAGCGGTGCTGGTCACGCGCATCGGCGAAGACCAGTTCGTCACCGACAGCCTGTTCGAAACCGACCTGGCCTATCTCAACCACGCCGCGCCGCCACAGCGCTTCGCGCTGTGAATCGCGGCGTTCCGCATCCCACAAGGATTTTCGCCATGCGCTCCATCGTTCGCAGCAACCTCACCACACTGGCGCTTGCCATCGGCCTTGTACTTTCCAGCCAGGCTGTTGCTGCCGACCTGATGGAGGTCTACACCCAGGCCCGGCAGAGCGATCCGCAACTGCAGGCTGCGGACGCGCTGCGCTATTCGGATGCCGAAGGCGTGGTGCAGTCGCGTGCCGCGCTGTTGCCGCAGATCTCGGGCAGCGCCTCTTACGGAGACGATGAAGGCGCCTCCAGCTTCGGTGCGCCGCGGCCGTTCGAGCGCCCCGACGGCACCCTCGGCTTCGGCCCCACGGTGTCGCAGTCCAACTTCAACTCGCGCGCCTACGCGATCACCCTGCGGCAGTCCATTTACGACCATCGCAACTACACGCGACTGGGTGCTGCACGCGCGGTGCGCTCGCGCGGCGAGGCCAACTACGACACCGCGCTGGACACGCTGTTCATCCGCGTCGCCACCGCCTACTTCGATGCGCTGACCGCAACCACCAACCTCGACGCGGCACGCGCCGAAGAAACCGCCGTCGGTCGCCAGCTGGAGCAGGCCGACCAGCGATTCGAGGTGGGCCTGACCGCGATCACCGACGTGCACGAGGCTCGCGCCCGTTACGACAGCGCGCGCGCTGCGGTGATCCTGGCCCAGAACCAGCTCGATGACGCCTACGAGGCCTTGTCCGAACTGACCGGCCAGCCGGTCGGTACGCTCAAGGCGGTCGAAACCGACATTCCGCTCAACATGCCCGAGCCCAGCGATCCCGAACAGTGGGTCCAGGTCGCGCTGGAGCAAAACCCTGCGCTGGCGGCGCGCCGCTACAGCGTGGATGCGGCCGAGTCGGACATCGCCACTGCCTTTGCCGGCCACTTTCCGACCCTGAGCTTGGATATCAGCCGCCGCAACAGCGATGGCTGGGGCTTGTCGCAACAAAACGGGGTGCCCAACAGCGCCCGCCAAGGCGGCCTGGATACCAGCATCGGCGTGCTGCTCAACGTGCCGATCTTCGAGGGCTTCGCCACGCAGTCGCGGGTGCGCCAGAGCGTGCACTTCCGCGACGCGGCAGCCGATCAGTTGGAGCAGGAGCGTCGCGCCGTAGTTCGCGCCACCCGCAACGCCTACCGTGCGGTGATCGCCGGCATGAGCGAGATCGAGGCGCGCAAACAGGCACTGATATCGGCGCAGTCCGCGCTGGAAGCCACCCAGGCCGGCTTCGAAGTCGGAACCCGCACCATCGTCGACGTGTTGTTGAGCCAGCAGCAGCTGTTCGTCGCGCAGCGGGAGTACGCGCGTTCGCGGCACAACTTCATCGTTGCCGGGCTGCGTCTGAAGCAGTCGTCGGGCGTGATCGACATCGCCGATATCGAAGCGGTGAATGCGCTGCTGACCGACATCGTGGCGCCCGCGCAGACCACGCCGCTGCCGGAAAACAGCAACGGCTGATCCGCACCGGCAGCCGCGCGATCAGGGATAGGCGGGCGATTCCGACAGGTCGCCTACCGCGTCGTCGATGATCGCGATCACGCGGTCGACCGCGCCGCGCTCGCTCTGCACCACTTCCAGCCCCGATCGCCCCATGCGCTCGCGCGCAGCGGCATCGCCGAACAGGCGCACCACCGTGTCGCCGAGGGCCGACGGGTCGGCAACCCGCAGTGCTGCGCCCGAGGCGAGCATGCTCTCGGTGATCTCTTCGAAGTTGAATGTGTGTGGTCCGACCAGCACCGGGCGCGACAATGCTGCGGGCTCCAGCACGTTGTGGCCGCCGATCGGATCGAAGCTGCCGGCCACGAAGGCCACGTCGCAGCCGGCGTAGAAGGTCAGCAACTCGCCCAGGGTGTCGATCACGAAGCACTGCGTGTCGAGCAGTGCGACCGTATCTTCGCTGCGCACCATGGTGCGGAAACCGTACTGGCGGCACAGCTGCACGACCGGACGAAAGCGCTCGGGGTGGCGCGGCGCGAGCAGCAGAAGCGCATCCGGATAGCGCTTGAGCACGCGCATGTGCGCCTCGACGATGGCGGTCTCCTCGCCCTCGTGGGTGCTCGCCGCGATCCACACCGGGCGATTGCGACCCCAGTAGTCGCGCAACATCGCGGCCGCCTGGTCGAGACCCTTCGGCACCGGCATGTCGAACTTCACGTTGCCGGCGATCGACAGCCGCGCGGGGTCCGCGCCCAGCTGCAGCAGCCGATCCGCATCCTGCCGCGATTGCGCGGCAACCGCGCGCGCACTGCGGATCGCCGCACGCGCCAGCGGTCGCACCGGTCCGTAGCCGTTGAGCGAGCGCTCCGACAGCCGCGCATTGGCCACGATCACCGGGATGCCGCGTTCAGCGCAGGTCAGGAACAGATTCGGCCAGATTTCGGTTTCCATCACCACCGCCATGACCGGATCGACGCGATTGAGGAAGCGCTTGACCGCGGCGGTGAGGTCGTAGGGCAGGTAGACATGGAACACGCGGTCGCCGAGCAGCTTGCGCACGCGCGCCGAGCCCGTCGGCGTGACCGTGGTGATCACGAACGAGCGCCCCTCGTAGCGGCGCATCAGGGCCGCGATCAACGGCACCGCAGCGTTGACTTCGCCGACCGATACCGCATGCACCCAAATCGAGTTGCGGAAGCCCGGCGAGGGAAAGAAGCCGAAACGCTCGCGCCAGCGTCCGAAATACTCCGGATAGCGCATGCCGCGCAGCGCCAGGCGATACAGGATCACCGGCGTGAGCAGGTACATGGTCAGCGTATAGAGCGCGCGGCCGAGGAACATCGGGCGATTGTAGGGCCTACAATCGCGCCTGCATGCGCCCCGCCGGACTCGAACCCCCACCGCGTCACCCGCGCACCTGGCCGTCATGGGCGGGAATCGGCGTGCTGTGGCTGATCGCACAGTTGCCCGCTGCATCGGCCGATGCGCTGGGACGGATGATCGGCGCACTCGCCTTTCGCCTTGCACGAGGTCGGCGGCAGATCGCCGAGACCAACATGCGCCTGTGTTTTCCCGAGCTCGATCAGACCGAGCGAGCGCGCCGCGTGCGCGCGAGCTTCCGCTCGATCGGGGTCGGGATGTTCGAGTTCCTGCGCGCGTGGTGGGGGCCGCTGCGCGAGCTGCCGCAGCGCAGCCGTTTCGAAGGCGTCGAGCACATCGTGCGTGCGCGCGCTGCCGGCCGCGGGGTGATCCTGCTGTCCGGACATTTTCTCACCCTCGAGATGTGTGGACGCCTGCTGTGCGCGCACGTGCCGGTGTCCGGCATGTACCGCAAGCACGGCAATCCCGCCTTCGAATGGGCGGTCAAGCGCGGTCGGTTGCGCTATGCGCACGCGATGTTCGCCCGCGGGGAACTGCGCGCGTGCGTCAAGCACCTCAAGGCCGGCGGCATCGTCTGGTACGCGCCCGACCAGGACATGCGCGGCAAGGACGTGGTGTTCGCGCCATTCTTCGGCGTGCCGGCAGCGACCATCACCGCGACCCATCAACTGGCTCGACTATCGGGCGCGGTGGTCATCGGATTCTTCCATCGGCGACGCGCCAATGGCGGCGGCTACGACATTCGCATCACCGAACCGCTGGCCGATTTTCCTTCGGCGGATGCGCAGCAGGATGCTGCGCGGATCAATGCGCTGATCGAGGCGATGGTGCGCGAGGCGCCGGATGAGTATCTGTGGATCCATCGGCGCTTCAAGCGCCGACCGGATGGCGAGGGATCGCCCTATTCAGGCGAGTAAGCGTTCCGCAGTCGCCGGCATGCCGGCTCCCACAGATTGCATGGTTGGCGATGGCAGCAATTGTTGGAGCTTTCATGGCAGCGCTTGTGGGAGCTGTCATGGCAGCGATTGTGGGAGCTGCCATGGCAGCCCTTGTGGGAGCTGCCATGGCAGCGACGGGAGTCGCGGTTGCAGCGGAGGGTGCCGTCGCCGGCATGCCGGCTCCCACAGATTGCGCGGCTGGCGATGGGAGCAATTGTTGGAGCTGTCATGGCAGCACTTGTGGGAGCTGCCATGGCAGCGACGGGAGTCGCGGCAGTAGCGCAGGGTGCCGTCGCCGGCATGCCGGCTCCCACAGATTGCGCGGCTGGCGATGGCCGCAATTGTTGGAGCTGTCATGGCAGCACTTGTGGGAGCTGCCATGGCAGCGACGGGAGTCGCGGCAGTAGCGCAGGGTGCCGTCGCCGGCATGCCGGCTCCCACAGATTGCGCG
>Ga0209181_10004377_pt1 | contig 21076 bp, 14 predicted proteins | sample MAT05_FD_187208 | JGI IMG/M metagenome (GOLD analysis project Ga0209181, IMG submission 187208) | Freshwater microbial communities from Lake Fryxell liftoff mats and glacier meltwater in Antarctica - MAT-05 (SPAdes) (version 2) | ecosystem: Environmental > Aquatic > Freshwater > Ice > Liftoff... | reverse complement strand
GCTCACCAGCAGCAGCGGCGGTATCCTCGTCAAGAGCGGCAGCACCTCCACGATCAGTGGCGGCGTGATCAATCAGCCGTCAACGGCCTCACCTCTCAATATCTGGACGGTCGGCGACCTGACCATCTCCAGCCTCCTCATTGGCGGTAACGGCACGTCCAACGGCAACACCGGCTTCATCAAGGCGGGCGCGGGCACGCTCACTCTCTCGACGCCAGTTTCAGCAGTCCCAAATCTCTCGGGCATTGGCGTCAATACCTACAGCGGCCAGTTGGCGATCAACCAGGGCACCCTCAAACTCGACGGCGGCAAGAACACCATTGCTCCGAACAACTTCCTCTCCATCCAGGGCGGCACGCTCGATCTAAATGGCAATTCGCAGCAGGTGCTCGCCCTCTTCGGCGACGGAGTGGTGGACGGTGCCGGTGGCATCATCACCAGCAGCACCGGCACGGGCAACCTCGTCATCAACCAGGACAACGCCGGCCGCAACTGGGCCGGCTCCATCCAGGGCAACGTGAACCTGACCCGCTCCGGCCAGAACACCCTGACGCTTTACAGCGCGCAGACCTACACCGGCACCACGCTTCTCAACGCAGCCACCACCACCCTGCGCGACAATGCCACGCTCTCCGGCACCACGGCGATCACGCTCAACTACGCGACGCTCCTCGCCGACAACAACGCGGGCACGATAAATCTCAACGATCGGATCAACGATTCGGCGGCGATCACGCTGCGGGGTTCGACCCTGGCCATCACCGGCCGGGCGCAGACCGCGACCTCCGAAACACTCGGTGCCGTCTCGGTCGCGGAAGGGTTCAGCGTCATCAACTCCAATGTGGGTGGAACCGGCATCAACTCGATGGACGTGAGTCTGGCCAGCCTCTCGCGTCCCGCGAACTCCGCGGCCACGTTCTTTGCCAACGGCACCAACCTCGGCACCATCGGCAGCAACTCCCGGATCACCGTCGGCACGCTCAATGGCGTCACCACCACCAACCCGGCCTACAGCGCCAACGGCAGCGGCCTGACGAACAACCTCGTCGGCGGCTGGGCGATCACGAACAACGACTTCCTCACCTACATCCCCGGCCTCGGCCTCGCCCCGCTCAATCAAGTCGGAGCGCCGCAGTATGACATGACGAACACCTTCGTCGGCGGCACGGGCACGAGGAATGTCCGCCTCACCGCCACGACCAACATTGGTGCCGGTGGCATCAACGTCAACGCCGTCAGCATGACCGGCTCGGCCATCAACCTGACCTTCACCAACGCGTCCGACACGCTGAACATCACCAGCGGCGGTCTCATCGGGCCGAACAACAACCAGACCATCGGTGCGACCCTCGACAGCGGGCGCCTCACGGCCGGCGGTCTGACCCCCGGGGCAAACAGCGACCTCTACGTCTATAACCGGGCGAACACCCTGACCGTCAACTCGCGGATCATCGATAACGTCAATGGCGGCACCTCCGCCGTCCGCGCGGTCCTCACCGCCGCCGGCGGCGTAATCAACTTGGTCAACCCGAGCAACAGCTACACGGGCGGCACGGTCGTCCAGGGCGGCACCCTCACCCTGACCAACACGGCGGCCACCGCCGTCGTCCCAGCGGGCGGGCTGACGATCAACAACGCCGTCGTAACGATGAACAACTTCGCCGGTCAGATCGCCGCGGCGAACGTGGTCACGCTCAACGGGAGTTCCGTCCTCAACCTCTGGGGTGACAACACCCTCGCAGGCCTCGTCTTCAACAACAACGGCGGCACCGGCAACCCAACGGTCAACACCTACTCGATCAACGCCCTCGCTGGCGCGGCGGCCAATGGCGTCCTGACCATCGGTGCCTCGGGCATCGTCGCCACCTCTTCGAACGTCGGCACGACCAACCTCATCGAAGGTCGCGTGGACCTCGGCGCGGCGCTGAACAGCATCAGCGTCGATACCATCAACGCCAACGGCACCAACGATATCAGCCCGCTCCAGGCCGGCTTCCTCCTCCGCGGCATCGCCGGCACCTCCGGCGGCTTCGACAAGACGGGCGCGGGCGTCCTCGGCCTGGCGGCACAGTCCTTCTACACCGGCCCCACCAATGTGAACGCGGGCTCCATCCGCATCGCCTCGGCCAATGGCGGTTCCCGCTTCTCGACCTACACGCTCGCCTCCGGCACCCGCCTCGACCTCGCCGGCAGCAGCACGGCGCTGGGATCGATCGCTGGGTCCGGTACGATCTTTAGCAGCGCAGGCGGGCCGACGCTGACCACCGGCTTCGACAACACGAGCACCTCGTTCTCCGGGGCGATCAGCCGCTTCAACGATGCGACCCTCACCGCGGTCAACCTCCAGAAAATCGGAACGGGCACCTTCTCGCTCACGGGGGCGCAGTCCACTGCCAACGGCACCACCGGGGCCGTGGCGGTCAACGGCGGCACGCTCGCCTTCAGCGGAGCGGGCGCCTGGTTCACCGGCACCACCGCCCCGGCCTTTGCGGGCACGTTCAACCTGAACAACGGCGGCACGCTCTCGCTCGACAACAGCGGCAGCAACCTGAACAACCGCCTTGGTCTCAACGCGATCGGCACGCTGAACGTCCAGGGCGGCAGACTCGCCATTGCAGGCAACAGCGCCGCAGCGACCACCGAAGCCATCACCACCTTCAACGTGGTCAACGGTGGGGGCCGCGTGGAGTTGACCTCCGACGTGGGTCAGGCGCTCACCTTGACCCTCACGAATCTGAACAATGCCAACGCCACCGGCGCGTTGGTCGTCGGCGGCATCACGGGTGCCTCGACCGGCACGCTCGGCCAGGGAGTCCTCTCCATTACCAACCCCAACCTCATCGGCGGCCAGGGCGGCGGAGCGAATGGCTCAACGAACATGTCGGTTCGCCACGACATCCTGGGCGACGCGAACATCAGCGGTCTCGGCACGGGCTTCCTCGTCCGCGATACCGTGGCCACGGGCAACTCCTACCGCGCCCTCGCCTCCAGCGAACTAGAGGCGGCCATCCTGACGCCGCTCACCGCGGCCGCAGGGACCCGGAATATCGGCCTCACCGGGGTGACGCAGTCGCTCGCGGTCAACTCGGTGGCGAACACGCTGACCTTCAGCGGCACCAGCACCGTGAACTCCGGTCTCGGCGCAGCCTTCGGCAACTACGGCCCGGGCGGCAACCTGCTCGGCCTCACCCTGTCGCAGGCCGCAGCCTCCCTCACGCTCAATGGCGCGACCGCCAACGTGAACGTGGGTAACTTCGGCTCCACCAGCGGTGGCACGACGATCTACGCTCAGGTCGTCGGCACCGGCGTGTTGAATGTGAACAGCGCCTTCGGCGTCGGCAACTCGGGTGGACTCATGAAGGGCCAGGGCGGCACCCTGAACCTGAACCAACCGGCCTACTACACCGGCACGACGACGGTCAACGGCGGCACCCTGAACCTCAACTCGGGTGCGGCAAACACCCTCGCCGTCGTCCCCGGGGCCACCACCCCGGCGCTCTCCGCGCTCGTGCTCAACGGCACCGGCACTACGGTGGACCTCAATGGTTTCAATCAGGTCGTCGCGGGTCTGTCCTCCATCAATCCGATCCCGGGCATGAGTGGCACGGTGACCAGCACCACCGCAGCTAACCTGACCTCGACCGGCGGCGGCGCTTTCGCTGGAAACATCGGCGGCGCGCTCAGCTTCACCCGCGCCGGCGGCAATACCACGATCCTGACCAACGCGAACACCTACAGCGGTGCGACGGTCATCCGCGGCGGCACCCTCCAGCTCCGCGACTCCGGTTCGATCCTCAACACGAGTTCGATCACGAGCAACTTCGGCATCATCAACGTCGATAACTTCGGCCTGAACGCCAGCGGCACGCCGAACCCGACCCGCATCTCGGCCACGACTCCGGTCACGTTGCTCGGTAGCACCCTGACGCTCAACGGCGCAGGTTCGACCGACAACACGCTGACGGTCAACAGCCTGACGGTCACCGGCGGCCAGAACGTCGTGAACGTCCTGCCGCAGGTCAACATGGGCAGCACCGCCCGGATCACCATCGGCAATCTGGTCCGCAACGTTTCCAACCACAGCGGAGTGGTCTTCAACGGCTTCACCACGAACAACTCGGGCGGTTCATCCACCACGGGTGGTCAGGGCTTCAGCGTGAATGGCAACATCATCCTGAACCAGATCAACAGCGTGGCCGGCCCGGTCAGCTTCGTCGTCAATGCGACGACGACGGCGGGCAATGCCACCGTGACCGTTCCTTCCACGACTGGCCTGGTCGCCGGCATGGCCATCAATGGTGCCAACATCCCCGCAGGAGCGACCATCCTCTCGATCACCAACGCCACCACCTTCGTCCTGAACACCGGCACTGGCGTGGTGGCGGGCACGGCGATCGCAGCCAATGCGAATAGCGGCCTGACCAACAACCTCATCGGTGGATGGGCTGTCGCGGACGGCAGCACCTTCGCCACCTACGTCACCGGCCAGGGCGTCTCCGTCATGGGCCAGACCACCGCGGGCATCGTAGCCCCAGGCTTCACCGGAACCGATGTCAGCGCCGCACTCGTGGCCACTGGAAACTACAACGACGGCACCGCGGCACGCACCCTCGCCGCAGGCGCGGTTGCTGCGAATTCCTTCCGCTTTAGCCCAGGAGCGGCTCAGACCATTACGTTCCCGACGACCACCGCCCTCACCCTCGGCGTCGGGGTGGTTACGAACGCCGGCGTCTCGACCACGCTGGCGGCGACCGATGCCACCAACACGATCACCGGTAGCGGAGCGGACCTGTTCTTCTACATCAACCAGAACACCGTCGCCATTCAGCCGGCAATCATCGGCAGCGTGGCCTTGGTAAACAACGGCCCCGCCACACTGAGCCTGCGTCCGACCTTCGCCAGTAACACCTACTCCGGTGGAACCTTCGCAAACGGCGGCACGCTCAACCTTCAGGCGGCGGGCAGCTTCATCGCAATCCCTGGCGACCTGACGATCAACAACGCCTCAGTGACCATGAGCACGACTGCGGGGCAAATCGCCCCGACGAGCAACCTCACCATCAATGGCGGCGGCTTGATCACCCTCGCGAACTACGCCACGGGCCCGACGCAGACCCTCTCCAGTGTCAGCTTCGACAACCAGGGCGGCGCGGGCAACCCGACGTTCGCCTTCGGCACTCCGACGGCACTCACCAGCACGGTGATCCTGACCGCGGCCAACGCCATCACCGCCAACAACGACAGCCTTGCGACCACCCCGTTTTTCTCGACGGGTGCTGCGGCCCTGACCGCATTGCAATTGAGCAACGCGGCTCCAGTGATCACCACTTCCGGCCTCTCGCCGAACAGCCTGCACATCCAGGTGCCGATCACCAGCGCCGGCGGTGTCATTACCAAGTCCGGAGCAGGTTCGCTGACCCTCAGCGGCGCGAATACCTTCACGACGGGCTTTAACCTGAATCAGGGAAGCCTGATCTTCGGTGTCGCCAGCGTCGGCGCCCCAGTCGTGACCAGCGGCCCGGTCGGCACCGGCACGCTGACCATCGCAGGCGGCACTTCGGTGCTCAGCGACGGCACCATCCGCATCATCGGCAACGCGACCACGGTCAACGGCGACTTCACCTTCGGCGGCGTCACGGCCGGCAATGGAGTGACCCTCTCCGGCGCGATGAACCTCGGAGCGACCGGCCGCACCCTCACGGTGACCAGCCCGGCGAACACCAGCACCATCAGCGGCGCCATCACCAGCACCGCCACCGGCACGGCTCTCACCAAGGCCGGAGCAGGCACCCTGGTGCTCTCCAGCGCGGCGAACAACTTCGGCGTAGCCGGAGTCGCAGTCACGGCCGGTATCCTGAGGAACGGCATCGCCAACGCGATCCCGGCGGCCAGCCCGCTGTCGGTCAGCGCTGGCGCCGGTTACGACTTAAATAACTTCGACCAGGCGCTGAACGAAATCAGCGGCACGGGCTTTATCACCAACTCGGCGGGCACACTCCGCACCCTGACGGTCGGTGGCACGGCGTCCTCCAGCACCTTCGACGGTGTCCTGACCGACAACATTCTGGCTAACGCGGCGAGCCGCCTCGCCCTGACCAAAGTCGGGACGGGCACGCTGGCCCTGACGGGTGCGAACACCTACAGCGGTGCCACCTCGGTGAGCGATGGTGTCCTCCGGATCTCCAACGACACGGCGCTCGGCACGACGCTGGGAGCGACGAACCTCGTCGGCAATCTCATTACCGGACGACTGGAACTGACAGGAGGAATCACGGTGGCAGAGAACTTCACGATCGAGGCCCGTCAAGGTGCCGCGATCAACGCTCCGGCGATCTCGAACTTGAGCGGGAACAACACGATCTCCAGCGTCCTGACCGGCACCGTCGGTGGAAGCGATTGGAACGTCGAATCCCAGGCTGGCACCCTCACGCTGACCGGAGGAATTACCACCGCCGCCACCGGCCCGCGGAACTTCAAGCTCTCAGGCGCCGGAGATGGCGTCGTCGCAGGTTCCATCCAGAACGGCACGGCGACGGTGGCTGTCGTCAAGAACGGCGCGGGCACCTGGACGCTGACCAGTTCCAATACCTACGCGGGCACCACGACGGTAAACGGCGGCAGGCTCGTCGTTCAGCATCCGTCAGCCCTCGGCACCGCGGGCGCCGATACCACCGTGGTCAGCGGCGGAACCCTGCAACTCGATAGCGTTACGGTCGCCAGCGAAAACGTCACCTTGAACGGCCCCGGCGTCGGCAGCGACGGAGCCTTGACTGGCACCGGCACCGCGACCCTCGGAGGAACGGTGAACCTCGCCACCACGAGTTCGATCGGCGTCGCCGCCGCTCTCGATACCCTCACGATCAGTGGCGCGGTCACCGGCACCGGTGGACTGACCAAGGTCGGCGCCGGCAGGACGACGCTCTCCGCGGCAACGGGCAATAACTACACCGGACCGACGATCGTCAGCGGCGGCGCGCTGGAAATCAGCGGCACCTTGACCGCAGCGACCACCCTCGATGTCCAGAGCGGCGGCACCTTGCTCCTGAACCGGAATCAAGACGACGTCATCAATTCGAGCGCGGCTCTGACGGTGAGCGGCGGCACGGTGGCCCTCGGATCGACGTTCGACACGAAGAATCAAAACTTCGCCAGCTTGACGCTGACCGGGAACTCCATCCTGGACTTCGGCCCGACCGGAACTGGCAACACGCTCACCTTCGGGTTGGCGAGCGGCTTCACCGGTTCCCTCGCAGTCTGGAACTGGACCGGACCGGTCTACAGCCCGCTTGGCAGCGACGGTGGTACTCTCGGTGACGGTCAGGACCGCCTGCTCTTCAACGCGGACACCACCTTCAACTCCGGGCAGTTCTCGAGCATCCAGTTCTACTCCGATGCCGGTGTGACGGCCTTCGGATCTGGCACCGCCCAGATCTCCTTCGGCAGCCAGTTCGAGATCGTCCCAGTGCCGGAACCTTCCTCCACGGCGCTCCTCGGTGCGATGGGCCTCCTCGGCCTGATCGGCTATCGTGAGCGTCGCCGGTTCAGCCGCAAAGCAAAGACCACCGCTGCCGTGCAATGATCTCCCAGCGGACCAGGGGGCTGATGAACACCCTCTTGGTCTGCCAGGGGGTGATCGCGGTGATCCTGCTGTGCGCCACGGCGGAGGTGACCTTCACCTTCTTCACGGCGGCCAGCCTGATCCACATCGAGCGGTACCCGATCTATGCGGCGGTGGTGATCGGCGGGCTCGTCCTGGAATCCGTCAACCGCAGCCGGGCGCTGACCCGGGTCAACCTGTTCAAACGGAGCTTCCTCGATCAGCACACCGTGACGCTGCGCCAGGTGTGCTACGCCTCCGGTGGCTTGCTGTGTTACCTCGCGCTCTTCAAAGATCAGTACATCTCCCGCACTTTCATGCTCGTCTTCTTCCCGTCGCTCTACGCGGCTTTGCTCGCCTCGAATTATTTCCTGCCGCGATTTCTCGCCCGGCGGATCTTTCAAGGCGCGCACGAAGAACGCACGCTGCTCGTGGGTCCGCCGGAGCGCATCGCCACGCTGAAAGAATGGATGCAGAACAAGGCCCACTTCGGCATGCAGGCCGTCGGGTTCCTTTCCGATGAGGCTGCGGAGGGGGAAACCGTCGGGGGTTTCCGCTGCCACGGGTCGCCGGCCGAGATCGAGTCGGTCATCCAGCGCCATGGAGTGACTCAGGTCATCGTGGCCGGGATTCCCGAAGATCGGGAAGCTCATCGGCGGATGGTCCGGGTGGTCGAAAGAGCAGGCGTCCGCTTTTCGATCCTCAGCAACCTGGAGGAGTTGCTCTCCCACCCCGTCGTTCATGCCGAGGACGACGGACTGCGGTTCATCACGCTCCGGGAAGAGCCGCTCGAAAATCCGCTGAACCGCATCCTCAAGCGGGCGCTGGATCTGGCCGTGGCGGCCCCAATCGTCCTCTTCCTCCTTCCGCCGCTCGCCGTGTTGATCTGGGCGCTCCAGCGTTTCCAATCCCCCGGGGCGCTCCTCTACCGGCAAACCCGCGCTGGGATCCAGAACCGCAATTTTCAGATCATCAAGTTCCGCACGATGCGGGAAAATCATGGCGCGACCGGCCGCCAGGCCATTCCCGGAGACGACCGCGTCTACCCCGCCGGACGCTGGATTCGGCGCTACAGCATTGATGAACTGCCGCAGTTTTTGAACGTCCTGCGCGGCGAGATGAGCGTCACCGGGCCCCGCCCGCACCTCCTCGAGCACAACGCTCAATTCGCCGAGCATCTCGCCAATTACCACATCCGCGCCTCCGTGAAGCCCGGGATCACCGGTCTGGCCCAGGTCCGCGGGCTGCGCGGGGAGGCGAGGACGCCCGATGCGATCGCCCAGCGGGTCGCTTCGGACATTTCCTACCTCGAGAACTGGAAGCTCGCGCTCGATGTCTCGATCATTCTCCGCACGGTCTGGCAGGTTTTGAACCCGCCCCGTTCCGCGTATTGAAAATAACGCAAAGCACGCAACTTCAGACTTGCGCAAAAAGATTTAACCCGTCAGCCTCCACCCCGTATCAGCAAAACGCCGTCGTAACTCCGGCGTAAAAACCCGCACAAGAACACCCATCGGTTCCACCAAAATCCATGAAACCATTCACGTCTCCCTCGCGACTCCTGAAGTCGCTCACGACGGTCACACTCGCGATCGCAGCGTTGGCCGGTACGGCCGCCGCCACGGTTCCGGGCCTGCCCCTCTTCTATTACACCGGCATCGATCTCGGTGCCGCAGGCTGGAATTATAACGGAAACGTCCGCCAGTGGGCCGTCTTTTCTCTGAATAACGGCATTTCTGCCACGGCAACCACCGCAAGTGTCGGAACCCCAACCATCGTGGGCGATGTGGGAACGAACGGCGGCAACATCTCGCTCAGTGGTAACGCTTATCTTTTCAGCCACGCGCACATTCGGACGGGCAACACGTTGGTCCGCGCCGGTTTGTCCAGGCTCGACGGCTCGAACACGGTATCGCCGACCCAAACTCCCTTTGGTCCGACGCCTTTGACCGGCCGGGCTCTGAATGTGATCGAGCCGCAGAACGTGGCCAGCGACCTCTTGGTAAATCAGGTCTTCATCGATGCGACGGCCGCCTCGACCGCGGCTGCGGCCAAGTCCACGTTTTTCGTTGGAGCTTCGGCGACGGGTTTTTCCTTGGGTTCGGGCGTCATCAATCTGTCGGTCATGGACGGTATCCTGACCGCCCCCGGAGCCAAGGTCGTCCTGAACCTGACCGACTTCATCATCACCGCTGGCAGGACGTTTGAGATCGTGGGAAACCAATTCACGAGCTTGGTCATCAATGTGTCCAATACCTTTTCGCTCATCAATGGTAACGTCAAGCTGACGGGCGTTCTCGGAGGTAACGTCATCTTCAACGTGGTTGGAAGTGGTTCAAACGTGAACGTGAACGCGAACTCCGTCGTAGGCGTGACCGCCACCCCGAACGACCTGAATGATCAAAATGCGGCGATCATCCTTGCACCGGGTCGGCAGGTGATCGTCGGCAGTGGAAGCCTTGTGCGGGGAACGCTGATCGCCCGAGGGGTGAGCATCTCGGGCAACAGCCGAGTGATCAAGCCCACTTGGGCCAGCCCGTAGGCCGCGACGTTCCTTCAAAAATTCCCGGGCCGCTGCGCCGTTCGATTGACCGAACGGGCAGCGGCCCGGTCATTTCGGACGGATCGCTTAGACGATCTACCGGAAGTTCGGCCGAAGAGCTGAATTTGAGCCGCGGATGGACGCGGATGAAACGCGGATGGAGAATGCGCAGGTTTTCTTATCCGCGAAAATCCGCGTCCATCCGCGGCTAAATTGCAGAGGCGCAGAGTGAACGGGGAGTTTCGCCGAGGGATTTCTCGTTTTCCTCTGCGTGCCTCTCACTCCTCTGCGCCTCTGCGTTCAAAATGGGACTTCCAGTCCATGCTCTTCGAGTAAAATACCATATCGCGGAATTATCCAGACGAGTGCTGGTCACCTCAAAGAGCCGGGGCGCCCTCGCCCTGTGGGTTGTACCACTCGGGGCGGGGGCGCCCCGACTCCTTGAACGCCGCATCGCCATTGTCCGAGTGATTCCGTGAGATGGTGTAAGTACCGAAACTCAAATTAGCCGCGGATGGACGCGGATTTTCGCGGATAGGAAACTGTCGCATGCTCGGTATCCGCGTCCCATCCGCGTTTCATCCGCGTTTCATCCGCGTTTCATCCGCGTTCCATCCGCGGCTCAAATTCAGCTCTTCGGCCGGACTTCCAGTACCTACTCTCAGGTTGCCTGGGGTTGATTTCGGGGCCACTCCCTGAGCTTTGGCGATCTTGTTCCTCCCCATTTCTCATTACTTCCCGTAAATCACTCCCGTGACTTCTCCACCTGCTCCAACCCGGCGCATCCTCGGCATCGACTTCCACGCGGGAACGCCCGCGGAGGCCCTCCAACGGGCGCTGTGCGGCGGATTGGTGGTGGTGCCATCGGCGCCGGTGCTGGTGAACGCGACGGTCGAGCCCGCGACCCTGGCCGCTCTGCTGGAGAGCGATCTAGCGCTGACCGATAGCGGGCTGATGGTTTTGTATTGGAACCTCACCCGGGGAGACTCGCTGCGGCGGTTGTCTGGCCTGGAGTATTTGAAACTTTTGCTCGCGGAAAAAAGCCTGCGCGCACCGGGAGCCGTGTTTTGGGTGATGCCGAATCAAGCGGCCATCGAACGCAACCACGCGTGGCTCCAGGGCCAGGGATTCCCGGTGACCGCGGCGGACTTCTACGCCGCCCCGCAATATCCCGGCGGCTTTTTGAGCGATCCGGCTTTGATCGCCGCCGTGCAGGCGCGCCGGCCCCGCCACGTCATCCTGGCCATCGGCGGCGGCGTGCAGGAGCGGCTCGGATTGCATCTCAAACGCAGCCTCGACTATCTGCCCGGGATCCACGGGATTGGCGCGGCGATCGGCTTCTTGAATGGCGACCAGGTCCACATCCCGGATTGGGCGGACCGTTTCTTTCTCGGCTGGCTGTTCCGCTGTTTCCAATCGCCGGCCCGCTTCATCCCTCGCTACTGGAACGCCCGCGTCCTCATCAGCATCCTGCGGCGACATGGGGAAAATGCGCCCTCCCCACCAGATCATCCCAACTGTGCCCAATAACCGGACCGAGGGCGGCAAGGCAGATCTCGGGTAGGGTGGGCGTCTCGCCCACCGGTTGCGGCGTCTCGCCGCAACGATCTTGCCGACGTCCGAGTCACCCCGAGACTCGCGAAAGTGCTTCGACGCAGGATGTGTTGAACGGCGGGCGGGACGCCTACCCTACCCGAGAGACGCCCGTCGGGCTCGAGTCCCGCGACTGTTGAGAGACGGCATCAGGCTGATTTCCCGGCGCCTTTCTTGAGTTCGTAGGTCTTGGCGACGCTGAGGAATTCATACATCCCGTGCAACCGGGCGAAGTAGTAGCCCTCGCGCCCATCGAGAAACCCCATCTGCCACCCGTAGACGTAGAGAAAGCGGAGCAGGCCGCGAAAGGGCAGCGCCTGGGAGAGGGCCTTGAGCCGGCGCCGCACGCCCACGGCATCGCTCTGCAGGCGTCCGCTGCTGCCGCGCAGATGCCGGTCGAGCGCCACGCGAGCCTCCCAATTCGAGTAGCGGTTGTGTTTCTCCACAAAAACGTCCACCGACGGGAAGGCGTAGTGATCCATCTCGGACTTCAGGCGGCCGGTGGACCCTTCGACCACGACGTGTTCATGCACCTCGTTGTCGCCGCTCTGGGTGTCCACGTCGGTGAGTTTTTCGTAACGGCCGAGGCGGTGTTTGAAGAGCCGCAGGTTCCAGTTGGGGTAATAGGCGTGCCGCAGCCAGCGGCCCATGAACATGAACCGGCGATTGATCCAGTAGCCGGCCACCGCGTGTTGCGGATCGCTGACGATGGCGCGGAACTCGGCCTCGGTCTCCGGCGGCAGCACTTCGTCCGCATCCAGAATGAAGATCCATTCGTTTTTGAACGGCAGATTTTCGAGCGCCCAGTTCTTTTTCTTCGGCCAGGTGCCGTTGAAGGCGAATTGCACGACCGACGCGCCGAGCGCCGCGGCGATGGCCTGGGAGCCGTCGGCGCTCTGCGAATCGACGACGAAGACTTCATCCGCCCAGCGCACCGACTCCAGGCAGCGCCGGAGATTCGCCGCTTCGTTCTTGATCGGGATCACCACCGAAATTGCCACCGGCCCAGCGTCCATCACGCCGGGAGCGGCCATCCGTTTGCCTCCGCTACGCCGCGGGTGAAGTCGCCACAGAGGCGCGGCCACTCGTGAGCCACGAGTTGCACCGCCCGCACCGCCTCCACCACCCGGTCCTCCCGCAACTCCACATCGTAGGCATCCTGCACCAGAGGCCGAAATCGCCGGACGCCATCCAGGGCCGGCTTGAGCGCCAGGGGAAAAAGGGCCGGGCGCACTCCGGGAATGTCCAATGCCATGCGCCGCAGCAGGGCATCGTGCCAGCCGGTCTGCTGCTCAAAATGGTTTTGGAAACTGCGGGCGATCCGCAGCGCGGCTTGCTCGATCACGTTGTAGCAGCGGGCGATCTCAAAGGCCGACGCCTCCAACCGGCCAGTGAGCTGGCTGGCCAGAAAACCGTCCAGCCGCCCGGCCGAGGCCGTCAAGATCCGGCCATCGGCGGCCAATTCCTCCCGGAGCGTGACCAGTCCTACGCGATCCACCGTTCCCCCTCCCGGCGAATTTTTTCCGCCAGCCGGGTCTCCCCCAGCAGCACCAGATCCACCGGCCGCCCGATCTTTTCCTCGAACAGACTCCCCAGCGAATAAAGGCTGCGATCCACCGGTTCGCACTCCAGGGCGAGATCCACGTCCGACGTATCGCGATACCCTCCCGCCCGAGTCAGCGACCCATAGACCCAGCATGCCTCCCCTGGCAGCAACTCGCCCAGCGCCGCCCGCAGCCGCGCCCACACCGCCGGCCGGAGGTGTTCCCGGTGGGCCGCTTTTTCGGCGTGCATGTGCGCGAGTAAAGTCACAGCGGCACCATGCCTCCCACGCTGGGGCTCGGCAATACCGCACTCGTGCGAAGCGACCGGAGCGCTCACCGGATGGGCCGGGGGCGCCGATCAGCCAGCAATCAGGCCCACGAGATCGAAGGACTCCGTGTCCGAGGTCGTTTGGAGGGCTCGGTGGAAATCTTCGAGCGTCGCGGGTGCGAGTCGGCCACCCGGACCCATGATGTGGATGTGGTATCCGCGAGAGGAAAACCAAGCGTAAAACTCCTCCGGGCTGAACCCTCCTCTGCGTTGCCACTTCGGATTGTACTCTGCGATCACGCAATCCGGGAGGCGTCCCGATCCAAGACCACGCAAGACGGGCAACTCGAACCCTTCGACATCGATCTTCAGGAAAATCTTTGCGGCGGCATCGAAGGTGGAAAAGTAACTCGCCAGTGTCACTACCGGGACCTTGACCTGAGTTTCGCCTGCCGTCCCCGGCGAGGCCAAAAGCGACGCCTCCCCGGTGTGGTCGGCGCGAAAACCCAGCGAAAGCACGCCCTCCTGCTCTCCCACTGCGAAGTTGTGAATCGTCACGTTTTTCAGTCTCGCGCAGTTTTCCTGGAGTAGTGCGAAGACGGTCGGATTGGGCTCGAAGGCGACGACCTTCCCGCCGGTCCCGATGATGCGGGAGGCTGCGCGCGAGACGTATCCGATGTTGGCGCCGACATCGACGAACACGCAGGGCGCGCTGATCCGGGAGCGGAGGAAAGCGAGCAAGTCCGTCTGATAATGGTGGAGGTGAAAGGCCGAGAATCGGGTGCGGACGCTTTCTTCGCGCGGCGTGCGGAAGCCGGCGGCATTCTCATAAAGGTCCAACAAGTCTCGGGCGATCCGGCCCTTCCAGGAGCGCGTGATCATTGGGACACTCCGCTACCGGTCGCGCGGGAGAGCGGCGGGGCGACGAAAAACCGATTGGAGGGAAACTGGTCGAACTCGCGGAACGAGCGGTCTTCGACATATCCAAACCTGCCGAGGATTCCTTCCAGGTCGCCGGCGCTGCGATTGGAGACGGTGTAATTGCCGTGCAGGTCCTCGACGGCGAGAGCGGGTCGTTCTCGGGCGAGGAAGTTGACCATTCCGCGCAGGACCGGCAGTTCCCAGCCCTCGACGTCGATCTTCACCACTGAGACATTGGTAAATGGGCCGCGCACCGCTTCCAGGGAATCGAGCCGCTGGACTTTGATCTCGCCAGAGGGATCGGACTCCATGTGGCCCCCGCCAAGGTCGGATTTGGTGTCATCGGGGATGAGTCGGGCGGTTCCATCGGACTCGCCCAAGGCGGTCTCGACTATTTCAACGCGGGCCTCTGCCTGATTGGTCGCGACCGATTGGCGGAGGAATGCCGTGACCTTGGGATTTGGCTCGAAGGCGATGCTCTTCAAGCCGCGAACCAGCGCGGAGTAAAAGGAGAAGTAGCCGATATTTGAACCAATATCGAGCATGGTGGAGCCGGGGCGCCCATGGGCATCGATGAATTTTTCGGTGCTGACCTCGTGATTGCCGAAGACGCGGATCCAGTCTGCCGTGTAGTCCACCGCGGGACCGTGAAGTGTGAAGCCGGCGGTGGTGCGGATGTTCGGCATCAGGTGGGCGAAGCCTGGCTGCCACGCTTTATCGAGGACGAGGGTGGAAAAGAAGCGGTTCTTACCGCGCCGGATGGGCCAGATCCGGCCCGCTGCGGTCACGCCGCTGGCAATCGTTGCCTGAAGGAGGGAATTCATTGAAAGCGAGTCAATCTAAGGGGGCAGGGACGATGCGATCGACGGAGGGCTTCGCCGCGGATGGTTGTTTGCGAATCACGAGTTCCCAGGAGTAAAGATCGACCTCAGGATCGCGGTGTTCGATCGTGTATTCGAGATCAGACGGGATACGAGCGAGGACGAACTCCAAGGAGAAATCAGGGTAGAAATGATACGGATTGGAAGTTTCCCGGTGTGCCCGGCAATATTCCACGTAGCGTTTCTGGTCGGGACAGTAGATGACCAAAGTCCCGCCCGGCTTGAGGACGCGGAGCCATTCGCGGACGACTTCACCGGGGTGCTCGAAGTCTTCGAGGACGTGGGACGAATAAACGAAGTCGAGCACGCCGTCCCGGAACCACCGGAGGTCCCGCGCATCACCACCGAGTTGCACCGGCGCGCCGTTGCTGAGGGAGGTATAGGGCGTCGGGAGATCGACGGTGATGGCGCTTGGTTTGATGGGATCTCCACCCGCGCCGATGTCGATGCCATAGCCTTCGCAATATCGGGCAAGACGGGCGCGGCAGCGATCGGTTCCGGAGCGCCAGCGCCCGATACGGTAGCGCCGGAGTAGATTGTCGATCTTGATTTTGACGCGCTTCAGGAAGTGGATCATCCGACGGGGAGGGTTGGAGGCTGAATGGAGGAGTCGATTTGTTTAAGGACGGCTTCGCTGGGAATCGAGGAAAGACACGCGATGTCATGCGGGCAGCCGGTTTCCCAATGGCCGCGTGGGACGCGGTGATGGCAGAACTGACAATCGAGGCGCGGTGCGGCGACGACGGCTTGGGCGCCGGCCGGGATGCGGAGCGCGGGGTTCACCGGGCCAAAGATACCGACCACGGGTGTGCCGACGGCGGCGGCGAGATGGAGCGGGCCGGAATCGATGCCGATGAGGAGCGCGCAGCTTCTGAGCAGTCGCGCGGATTCGAGGAGGGAGAGCAGACGCTGGGGCTGGACGGCGTGCTGGACGGTCACATCCTTCGAACCGTGGAGAAAATGCCGACCGCTGCCGATTTGCACGATGACGAGGTCGGGCCGGTCGGCGAGGCCCGCGGCGAGGGCGCGCCAGCGGTCGAGCGGCCATTCGCGCACGGCGGCACTGGGGCCGGCGTGCAGGGCGATCACTCGGCGCCCGGCGAGATCGCACCCGAACCACTCGGCAAACTCGGCGTCACTCATTGCCGGCACATTCAGACGCGGCGAAGCGCCCACGGGAAGGGTCACGCCGGCGCTCGCGGCCATTTCCACGACGAAGTGTTCGGACGACCCCGCCGGGTCGTACTCGTCGCGGTAGCGGAAGCGGCGAGTGTCGAACCAGCGCGATGCGAAAGCGGCGAGCGCGTCGCCGTGGAAGACGGGGAGGACGCGGTCGACGCCGGGGATGAGGGTGGCGATGTCTACAAACTCGGCGCGGGTGCAGAAGACGATGCGATGCCGGGGATGGCTTGCCCGCAAGGCCGCGACGGCGGGTGCGGTGGCAATGACGTCGCCGAGGCCGCCGGCGCGGAAGACGACAAGGAGGGGGAAACGACCCGCGATGCGGATAACGGCGAAGCGGAGTGTGGTGAATGCGACGTAGCCCGTGATGGCGAGCCGGGCGACGAGCGGATGGCTGAGGATCTTCGCAGCGAAGGGCGGTGCGGACACAAAAGGAGGGGTCGGAGATTACCGCGCGGCGGCGAGCCGCGGTCCGCCGAATGCGGCGACGAGCTGTGAGCGGAAGGCGGCGACGGGAAGTGTGAGATCCTGCCGGCGGCCTTCGATGACGGTGAGGGGAGCGAGGCCGACGCGGCCGCCGACGATGGCTCGGTAGCGACTGGCGACGCTGGTAGCGGCGGTCCAGAAGGAGACGTCGAAGTAATCTGCCGGGTGCAATTCGAGCACCGCGGTGCCGGGCTGGCAGAAGACGAGATTCGTCAGGGCGGAGCTGTGCGGGGAGACGATGGCTTCGGCTTGGGAGAAGGTGATGGCTTGCTCCTGCACGCTGGTGGTGCCGGGGTCGAAGATCTCGAAGCCGTTTTCGCTGAGCGCGGGGAGGAGGGCGTCTTCATTCAGCACCCGGCGGAAGGACGAGGTGCGGCGGGTGAGGTAGAGGCGGCGGGTGGGAGCGGTGAGCGGGCGAGCGGTGCCGACGAGTTCGCGGAGGTAGCCGGGGACCCAGTCGGGCAGGGAATACTGCCAGTGCGTGGGGCGGATGCTGGTGGTGATGATGGCTTCGCACTGGAAATGCGTGGCGGCGCTGACGGGGAGCAGCTTTTCGGGTGGGATGCCGGCGAGGGTGAGGGTTTCGCGTTCGTAGGGGAAGCCGCCGAGGTTGATGAGGTAGCGGTCCACTTTGTCCGGGCCGTAGCCGGCGCGGGCGAGGAGGTCGAGCCGCGGGAGGAGGTCCATCATCCAGTGGCTGTAGTTGCGGTCGGCCTCGGGGGTGGAGATGACGGCGGTGAGGCCGGGGAGCGGCTCGATGGGGGGGAGCTTGAATTTGTTGAAGAGGGTGTGGCGTTCGAGGCCCCAGACGTCGGGGGAGACTTCGCCGAGGAGATGTTCGTCGTGGGTGACGATGGAGCCGCCGTAGCCGCCCCAGTAGCGGCTGCCTTCCAGGAAGATGACGCGTTCGTCGTCCCAGGCGACGGTCTGCGGTGGGTCGAAGGAAGCGGGGAGCGCTGGGCCGAGTGGGATGGGTCGGACGCGTTCGTAGGTGCCACCGGGGCGGATGAGCTTTTCCCAGCCGCGGCCGGGGTGCCGGGCGAAGTATTCGCCGGCGGTGCGATCGAGGGCCACGGGGCGACCGCTCCAGCGTTGGAGCGCGGGCACGTTCTGGAAGCGGATGCTCCGGGGAACGTCGTGGGCCAGCTCGGCGAGCCGGTGGGCGACTGGCCGGATCCACGGGACTCGCAGGAGGTGGCTTTTCACTGCGGCAAGGGTCATGAGGCAGGAGTGGGAGCGGGGCTGCCGAAGGGCCGCGCAGGATTACCGGCGACGCGTTGGGATTCAAGCACATCCTTGGTCACGACGGCACAGGCGCCGATGACGGCGTGGGGGCCGACGTTGATGCCGGGCATGAGGAAGGCGCGGGCGCCGATGAAGGCATCGGCGCCGATGCGGATGGGGGCGACTTGCAGGGCGAGGGCGGGGTCGTCGAGGGCGTGGGTGCCGGTGCAGAGGTAGGCTTCCTGGGCGACGATGGCGCGGGGGCCGAGCTCGATGGTGGTGAGGGAGTAAAGGTTGGCGCGGTCGCCGATGGTGGCGCGGTCGTGGAGGATGATGTTCCAGGGGATGGCGATGCGGGCGCGCTGGTGGACGAAGGGGTAGCCGTGGAGCTGCGCGCCGAAGACGCGCAGGACGAGGAGGCGCCAGGGGTTGAGCGGCTTGGGCGTCCACGCGCAGAGGATGGCCCAGCAGGCTTCCCACGCGAGCATGGCGAGGCGCTGCTGGAGCGTCCACGGGGAGTCGTAGGGGGTGTGCTGCTCGTTCACGCGAGGGCGGCCTGGAAATCGGCGAGGTAGAGATCGGCGACGCGCTCGACGCTGAATTCGTCGGCCTTGGCGCGGGCGGCGGGGGCGGCGGCGGCGAGTTTTTCGGGAGCGGCGAGGAGCGCGGCGAGGGTGGTGGAAAGTGTGCCGGCGGGGTCGGCGGTGCGGTGGTCGAAGCGGAAGCCGTTGACGTCCTCGACGAGGAATTCGCGAAAGCAGGCGAGATCGGAGACGAGCGCGGGGCAGCCGCAGGCCATGGCTTCGAGCGGGGCGACGCCGAAGGTTTCACCCTTCTCGGCGATGGAGGGGTAAACGAAGAGCGCGGCGCGGGTGTAGTAGGCGTCGAGCGCGGCGGGGTCGTAGATGGGGCCGATGAAATCGACGCGATCACTCACCGGCGCGGCGAGTCGGCGGAGGTCGGCTTCGTATTCCCCGCCGCCACCACCGGCGCTCGCGGCGGAGGGGCCGAGGATGACGAGCCGCCAGTCGGCGCGCGCGGCTGAGGAGAGGCGGGCGAAGGCTTCGATGAGGAGATGCACGCCTTTCTCCGGATGCAGACGGCCGACGTAGAGGACTTCGCGGCGGCGCGGGGCATCAAGGTTCGTCGCGGTGGCGCGGATGACGGGATTGGGCACGTAGCTGACTTTCGGCGCGAGTGCGGGCGCCTCGGCGATGATCGTGTCGCGGATCGGCTGCGAGACGGTCTGCAGCCGCGCGGCGTGGGCGTAGAGGCGCATCTGGCCTTTGGGATAACGCGCGACGTGGACGTAGAGGCGGCCGAACTTTTCCGAACGAACGAGCAGCGGCAGCCAGAAAGTATTCGTGACTACGAGGTCGGCACGCGGCAGGCGGCGCAGGGCGGCGAGGGCGCGCAGGGTGTAGAAGAGATCGTAGAGCTTCAGCGCGAGCATCGAGCGCGGGGCGTCGTGGCCGCGGACGCGGAGGTGGCGCACGCCGTCGATGGTCTCCTCGTCGGGCAGCCCGGCGAAAGTGCGGGAAATGTGGGTGACGCGGTGCCCGCGGGCAGCGAACACTTTCCCCAGCGCAAACCAGATCTTCTCGATGGCGCCGCCGCGGATGGGTGGGACGGGGAAGAAGGCGCCCTGGACGATGGTAATTTTCACGCGCGGGGAGGAGTGGGTCCAGAGAGGCGGGCAGTGACGCGGGTAGGAGAGCACACGGAGCGCTGCGGAGGCAATCCGTTTGCCGTAACGGTCCGGTGACGCTTTGAGTCGGTTACTTCGATGAGTCTCGTTTTTGAATTGCGGCCGGGCCGGCTCGACGGTCAGTCGATTACCCCGATCGTGCGGGTGAAGTAACCGTAATCGGCGGGAAGGGACTTGATGAAGCGAGCGGGGACGCCGCCGTAGAGGGCGTAGGGCTCGGTGTAGCGTCGGGCGAGGAGGCTCTTGGCGGCGAGGATGGAGTAGGCAGGAAGCTCGGCACCGCCGAGGATGACGCAGTTGGTGCCGACGAAGGTGTAGTCGCCGATGACGACGGGGGCCGAGGATTGCCGGGACGCCGCGAAATCCGGGCTGTGAGTGAGGATCTGGGACTGGAAACCGGCAAAGGTGCAGAATCGGCCGATGGTGATGCGGGAAGTGCAGTCGAGGAGGTGCCGATTCGTGACGGCGGAATGTTCGCCGAGGATGAGTTCGGGCCGGCGATCGGGCTCATGGGTGAAGTGCTTCGGATGGCCGGGCGGCATGCCGGTGATCCAGTTGCCGCGACCAATCCGGGAGTGAGCGTGGAGGTGGACCAGGTCGAGATGGATGACGACGGTGAGGTGGCCGATGACGGTGCCTTCTTCCATGACGAGTCGGCGCGGGCGGACGAAGGCAAGGCCGATCCGCGCCGTGGGATGGATCTGAAAGCCATAAAGCGCCTCGAGCAGCCTGCGGCGGAGCGGCCAAGGCAAAAGAATGGTGAGGAGGTAGAGAAGATTTTTCATCACGCGGAGGCGAGGCGGCGGTAGAGCTCGAGGTAGGCGGCCAGGGTGTGGCCGGCGGTGAAACGGCGCGCATTGAGCAGGCTGGCTTCGCGCAGGCGCTGGAGCACGGCGGGGTCGCGCAGGCTGAGGAGATCGTGGGCGAAGCCGGCCTCGTCGTCGATCTCGCGGATGAAGCCGCCGTCGCCGGTGACCTCCGGGAGCGAGGTGGAGCGGCTGGAGAGCACGGGACAGCCGCAGGCTTGCGCCTCGATCACGGGCCAGCCGAACCCCTCGAAACGGGAGGGGAAGAGGAGGGCGGTGGCGCGGTTGTAGAGGGCGGTGAGGAGTTCGTTCGAGGGCTTGGGG
>Ga0209181_10004367_pt1 | contig 21107 bp, 17 predicted proteins | sample MAT05_FD_187208 | JGI IMG/M metagenome (GOLD analysis project Ga0209181, IMG submission 187208) | Freshwater microbial communities from Lake Fryxell liftoff mats and glacier meltwater in Antarctica - MAT-05 (SPAdes) (version 2) | ecosystem: Environmental > Aquatic > Freshwater > Ice > Liftoff... | reverse complement strand
TATAGTGAGCGCTCGCGGGCGCCGGGCTTCTCGCCGCTGTCGCAAACCGGTTTGCGAACGGCCGCGCCGATCAGCGCAGGTCGATCTTCAACGCCGCCTTCTGCACCTTGCCCAACGCTGTCTTGGGCAGGCTCTCGACAAACACCACGCGCCGCGGGTGCTTGTACTTCGCCAGCTTGCCATCGAAAAGCGCCAGCACCCCGGCCTCATCGATGCTCATGCCGGGCTTCCTCACCACGGCCGCCACCGCGACTTCGCCCCACTTTTCGTCTGCCACGCCAACCACCGCGGCCTCCTGCAATGCGGGGCAGTCGGCCAGCAGGTTCTCGATCTCGGCCGGATAGATGTTCTCGCCGCCTGAGATGATCATTTCCTTCAAGCGCCCGACGATGTAATAGAAGCCGTCTTCATCCTGGCGCGCCAGATCGCCGGTCTTGAACCAGCCGTTCTCGAACGCCGGGTTGTCGGCATCGCGCCAGTAACTCTGCACGATGTTGTGGCCACGCAACCAGACCTCACCGGTCTGTCCACGCGCCACCTCGGCGCCGCCGGCCATCAGGCGCGCTTCCACATGCAGCGCGGCCTTGCCGCAGCTGCCCACGTGGCTCATCGCGTCCTCGACGCGCAGCGCGATCGAAACCGGGCCGGTTTCGGTGGCGCCATACACCTGTATCACCGGGATACCACGCGCATGAATCGCATTGATCAGCGAGTGCGGCACCACCGAGGAACCGCAGTTGATGCGCTTCAACGAAGACAAATCGGTGGTGGCGAAATCCGCGTGCTCGATCACGCTTTTCAACACTGCTGGCACCAGGAGCGAGATGGTCGGCCGGTAACGGGCGCAGTCCTGCAACCAGCGACCGGGGTCGACCCGCGCATGCAGGGTGACGCTGGCCCCCAGGGAGAGCAGCGGCAGGGTCTGGATGCACAAGCCGCCGACGTGAAACATCGGCAGGTTGAGCAGCAGGCGATCCTCGTGCGCGAGATCCTGGCTGGCGATCGCGCTCTGGATATTCCACAGCAGGTTGGCCTGGGTGTGCAGCGCACCCTTGGGGCGCCCGGTGGTTCCCGAGGTGCTGACGATCAGCACGGCGTCGTGGTCGTTGCCCGTCAGGGCTTGCAGAAGCGCGGCGTCTTCGAGGCTGGCCTGGTTCTCGCAGAGTGCCCCAAACGCCTGCGTCGCAATCCCGGCTGCCTGTGCGCAATCGCGGCCCAGGCCGGCCATCGCCTGATCGACCAGCAGGAAGCGCGGCTCGGCATGCTGCAACAGCGCGGCAAGCTCCGGCACTGCAAGGCGGAAGTTGAGCGGCACCGCAATCGCGCCCAGGCGCGCGCAGGCCATCAGAAGCGCGATGAAGTCGGGATGATTGAGTCCGAGAAACGCCACCCGATCGCCGCGCCCGATGCCATTGGCGTGCAGGTACGCTGTCGCACGCAGGGTGCGCTGCCACAGGGCCGCATACGAAAGTTGCCGGCTCTCGAAATGAAACGCCGTCGCAACCGGCGTCATCAGCGCCCAATGCTCGATGATGCGCGAAAGGTTCATGGCGGAGCGGGCAGCGTTACACCACCGCCTCGTCATCGCGTTCGCCCGCTTCATAGAGGCACTCCCGACCCAGGCGGTCCAGGCATAGCTCGGCGGTCCACGGCAGCATCAGCGAGCCGCAACGCGAATCGCGATACAGGCGCTCCAGCGCCAGGGTTTTCAGCATCGATTGGCCGCCACAGGTGCGCACCGCAAGACGGCACAACTCATTGGCGTTTTCCATGATGGTGTAGTGCGCGGCGTAGCAGCGCAGTCGGGTTTCCTTGTCGGGGTCGACGCGTGCGTCTCGGGCATTCTGCAGGAACAGCGCGCGCGTCTGCTCCAGCTTGATCTTCATTTCCGCCACCGTGATCTGCTTGGTCGGGTACATGCGCCGCTTGACCGGCGGCGTGCCCGGCATTTCACCGCGCAGATAGCTGATGGTGAAGTCATAGGCCGCCTGCGCGATGCCCATGTAGGTTGGCGACAGCGTGGTGAACATGTGCGGGTAGCGCATGGCCGCCTGCATGTAGTGGCCTTCGGGAATCAGGCGCTCGCAATTGGCAACGAATACGTCTTTCAAGAGCAGCGTGCGCGAGACCGTGCCGCGCATGCCAAGCGGATCCCAGTCGCCGACCACGCTGACCCCGGGGGCCTTGGCGTCGACGGCGAGATACAGCGAATCGCGCATGCCGGCGTCCGGTTTGTCGATCGTGCACAGCACACCGTAATAGTCCGCCGCGCCGGAAAGGGAGGCAAAAATCTTCTTGCCGGTGACCAGGTATCCGCCATCGACCTTCTTGGCCAGCGTGCCCCATGGCGCCTTGCCGGCCGCCGCCGCACCGCCTTCCGAAAAGGGTTGCGAATAGATCTTGCCCTCTCTGGCGACCCGCTCGAAATGGATAGCGCGATTGCTTTCGTGGTCGGCACGCTCGGTGGCGCTCATGTCGAGCGCATCGGCGATGAAGCTGATCCACATCATCGAACACACATGCATGTTGTACGAAAGCGCGGTGGCGCCGCAGTGCCGCCCCATTTCGGCGGCGGCGATGACGTAAGTGGTGAAATCGGCGCCCAGCCCGCCATGGGATTCGGGCACGCACATGCCGAGCAGGCCGACCTCGCGCATGTCGTCGTAGTTGACGAACGGAAATACGGCATCGCGGTCCCACTGCGCCGCGCGTGGCGCGAACTTGTTCAAACCGATATCGCGCGCCAGGGCGAAGATTCTTTGCTGCTTGGGCGTCAGGGTGAAATAGCCGTTGTCGATCGGCGGCGGCATGTAACGGCCGCGGACGGGTGCTTGTGCAGAGGCTATGACAGCAGCCATTGGATTCTCCCGCAAAGGGTTTAAGGAAACACTGAATAAGTCCGTAGGTCGAAAAGGCCGCTTTTGCAATGGTTTGAACTGAAAGGAGCTGCCGTTCGATAGCCTGCGTTCCGGGGACTTACTCAGCGTTTTTTGAGGGAAACACTGAACAAGTCCGCAGGTTGAGAAGGCCGCTTTTGCTACCGTTTGAATTGAAAGGAGCTGCCGTTCGATAGCCTGCGTTCCAGGGACTTATTCAGCGTTCTTTGAGGGAAACACTGAACAAGTCCGCAGGTTGAGAAGGCCGCTTTTGCTACCGTTTAAATTGAAAGGAGCTGCCGTTCGATAGCCTGCGTTCCAGGGACTTACTCAGCGTTTTCTGGGGAAAAATATCGATTGAGAAAGCGCAAGACTGCGGCGTCGAACGCGGCCGGGTCTTCCATGTTGGCCAGGTGGCCCACGCCGGGCAGGCACAGGTACTCACAACCGGGAATTCGCGCCGCCATTTTTTCCATCACCGCGGGCGCCGCATTCCTGTCGTGCTCCCCGGCCAGGGCCAGGGTCGGCACGCGGATATCCGCCAAACGGGCGCGCCTGTCGAAAGCCACAATCGCCGAAAGCGCCGCCCGATACGCGGCCTCCGGCACGCGCGCCATCAGCGCGGCCGCAGCGGCATGTGTTGCGGCGCCGGCACCGGCGGCCATCATGCCGGGCACCAATTCGGCGGCCAATGCGGCCATGCCGCGGCCGGCGTCCAGCGGCGCGAAGCGCGATTGCAGAAAGCCTTGCTGCCAGGCGCCGCCGGGCGTGCCAAACGCAGGGCTGGTGCCCGAGAGAATCAGGCCGCTTACCTTGTGCGGAAAAAGTGCCACCGCCTCCTGCGCGACCATGCCGCCCATGCTGTGGCCCAGCAGCACCGTACGCGGCGCGGCCAGTGCATCGATCAGGGCCTCCAGCGCGCGCGCCAGTCCTTCGTTGGTGTAGGGGTCGATCATGGCCGAATCACCATAGCCCGGCATGTCCCATGCAACCGCGCGGTAGCCACTGTCGGAAAGCGCCTTCACCGTGCTCGACCAGGCCTCCTTGGCGCCGCCTACGCCGTGCAGCATCACCACCGCGGTGTCGCCGCTGCCAGCCGCCAGGATCGCGGGCAGCTTCATGCGGCCGCCAGTTCGCCCAGCAACTCGCCGGCGTCGACCACCGGCACATCGTCCAGGCTGACGCTGCAGCTCTTCATCGGCAGGTCGAAATGCCCGAGCGTGTGGCGCCCGGCGACCTCGTTGGCGCCGGTTGAATAGAGGAAGTTGCCGGCGAAGGCGCGCAGCTCGGTGCCGTTGAAATCCTTCTTGTCGTAGAACATCATCGAGTCCCAGCGCGCCAGTGGATTCATGCCCCAGCCCACATGCGAGACGGCATAGGCCTCCTGATCACCCCAGGCCGCGAAATACCCGCGCATCAGTTGCGCATCGAGGTTTTCGCCCTCGATGTTGGTGACGAAATCGTTCTCGATGGTGAGCGTGATCGGCTCCTGCAGATAGCGCTTGAAGGTGAGGTTGACATCCCCCGGCGCCATCACCAGCGTGCCATTGACCGACCCGCCCCTGGGAAACGCCAGGCACAGCCCGCCCGGCCAGTGGCTGATGCTGCCTGGCCTGGCGGTGAAGCCCCAGCCGCCGCCGATGCGCGCCCCGGCCAGGTCGATCCGCAAGTCCGAGCCGGCAACCGACTGCACGTGCATGTGCCTGGCATTCTTGAGCATGCGCATGCCGGCGCGCACGCGCGCCTCCAGGGCCGGATCGGGCGCGCAGCGCTCGAGCACCTCGGGATGCTCGTTGGACACCATCAGCACCTTGGCGCCGCCCTTCAGGATCGCCGGCAGCTCGATGGCATGCAGCAGGCCTTCGACGGTGAGATCGGCCACAAACGAGGACTTGGCCAGCGCATCGATCACCGGCGCCAACTGGCCGATGGCGTCCGATGCGCCGGTCGAACGCACCGGCACCGGCGCGCTGAGCTTCGGGCTTTGCAGCACCAGGTGGTAGAAGCGGGCGCCCAGTTGCGCCAGCGCCAACTCGGCCAACTGCACATTGACCGTGCGCGACTGGGTTTCCGAGAGGATCGCCGCCGAATCGCCGCGCTCGACACCGCACAGCCTGAATACCTCGACGAATACGTCGATCCACTTGCCTTCGATGCGTTCTGTCAGCACGGTTTCACCCCATCATTGAATCTGAAAAATGTTGCCAATGGCAGCGCCAGGCGAGTCCTCAAACAACGGGGTTTCGCAGTGCCGCAAGACCAGACGCGCCTTTGCCTGCTGCGGGGCGCGCCCTACTTCGCTTCCTTCAGGCGCAGGCCCCAGCGCTCGGCCAGTTTCGGCGCGCGCCCCGGCGTGCTCCACGGGCACACCGCGATGCAAATGCCGCAGCCGTAGGTTTCGTTGAAGTACGGCATGCACTTGTCGAAATCCACCCACCATTTGCGCTCACCGCGCACATCGGCCTTGTCGTTGTTGATCGCCTGCGGCGGGCAGGCATCGGTGCATACACGGCAGCGGCTGCAGAAATCATCGGCGCCAAAGCGGTCCGGCGCGCTGGCCACCAGGGGCATGTCTGTTTCGACCGCGGCCAAGCGCAACGATGAGCCCAATTCGCGGTTGATGATCGAGCCGTGCTTGCCCAGCTCGCCAAATCCCGCTGCCAGTGCAGCCGGCACCAGCGATAGAGAGCCGACCCACGGACCGGCATGCGGTTTGGCCTGGAACCCTTGGGCGCGAATCCATTGCGCGGTGAAATTGGCCACCCGTGCGCCGCGGTTGTATTGGTCGGCCACCTCGATCTGGCTCGCCAGATTCGCAGCATCGTGCTCACACACCTCCGACAGCAGTGCATGATCCATTGCAATCCCGAGCACCAGCACATGCGGCAGATCGCTGGTGTGGCCCTGATACACCCACAGCGGATTCATCTCGGCCACGCCTGCCAAATCCGCGGCGCTACCTGCGGGGCGCAGTGCCGGGCGATTCAGTGCGAAGGCCTTGAGCTCGCCGGTCCATTGCGCCGCGCTCTTCTCGACCTTTTGCGGCGCCGGTGGGTCCAGGCGCGGCCCGCGATCGGCCTTGGTGTAAATAGTCTCGAATGCAGGTGCGGTGTTGAAACGATTCACCGTATGGCGCTGCATCTTTTCGTGCACCAGGGTCTCGGGTTTGCGCGACCAGAAAATCTGTCGCGGCGAACGGCGCCCGCCTTCGCCCACGCCGTTGACCGTGTTGCCGGAAATGCCTTCGAGCATCGCCGCCACGTCAGCCGCAGGCTGCCAAGGGTCGGCAGCCCAGTTGATGCGCGGCGGGCGTGGCGTGCTCACGTCAATCCACCGGCACGCGGCCCGGCGCATTCGCTCGCCAAAGAGCAAACGCGGACCCGCGAAGCAGGCCACAACTGCGGGCGCGTAGCGCCACAGCTTTCGTGGGGAATCGGGGTGCCGCATTCATGCTTGCAAATTATATGAACATGCATAGAATGTCAACATGACCCAGCCCGCAGCAATCGAGAAGACATCGGCACGCGCCGCGCGACGGAAAGGCGCGTTTGTCGACGACTACCTGTCCTACCTTCTGGCGCGCGCCAGCCACGCGGTGTACAAGGAATTCAACGGCGAAGTGCGCGCCGCCGGCCTCACCTCACTTGAATGGCGCGTACTGGCCACGTTGTCCGACGGCGACGGCCTGACCATCGGCGAGCTGGCACAGGAAGTGATTGCCCAGCAGCCGACGCTCACCAAATTGCTGCTGCGCATGGAGTCGGCCGGGCTCCTTAAGCGCCGCGCCAGCGCGGACGACGGCCGCAAGACCCTCGTCCATGAATCGCGCCGGGGCCGCGAAGTCATCGGGCCGCTTCTGGCCGCCTCGAAGCGCCATGAGGCGATTTTGCTGGCTTCCTTCAAGCCGGACGACGTGCAGGCCTTGAAGAAAATATTGCACGGATTGATCGCACGCTTTCATTCCCGGCACGATTGATGCCGGGGTTTACCATGCAGGGTTGCAATTCAACTTTTTTCAGGAGCGTGTCATGGGCCTTAGATCACTGGCTGCTTTACTGGTGTTTGGTGTTGCGTCACAAGCGGCGGCGCAATCAAGCGCGCCGACGGTGCTGCAAATTTCCAGTTGGGTTCCGCCATCGCACTTCATCTACCGCGAGCTGATGGCGCCCTGGGCGGCCGGGGTCGAAAAAGCCACCCAGGGCCGGGTCAAGGTGGATACCCTGCCCAAAGGCGTGTCTTCGCCGCAAGGCCACTTCGATGCGATTCGCGACGGCCTGGCGGATGTCACCTTCAACATTCACGGCTATGTGCCGGGGCGCTTCACCCTGACCAAACTGGTGGAGCTGCCGTTCATCGGCGACAACGCCGAGGCGCTTTCGGTGGCCTATTGGCGCATGCATGAAAAGCATCTGGCGCGCGCCGGCGAACACAAGGGCCTGAAGGTGCTGGCCTTGTTCGCCCATGGTCCCGGACAGATCTACAACAGCAAGAAACCGATCAATGCGCTCACCGACCTGCAGGGCATCAAGTTCCGCGTCGGCGGCGGCATGGTCAACGATGTCGGCCGCCTGATCGGCGCCAACACCATGTTGAAGCCGGCCACCGAATCGTATGAACTTATGAGCACCGGTGTGGCCGACGGCGTGTTTTTTCCGGCGGAGTCGGTTTCCACCTTCAAGCTTGAGAAGTTCGTCAAATTCTCCACGGTTTTTCCCGGCGGGCTCTACAACACCAGCTTCGTGTTTTTCATGAACGACGAGAAATTCCAGAAGCTGTCGAAAGCCGATCAGGACGCCATCATGTCGGTTTCCGGTGAAGCGCTTTCACGCAGCATGGGGCGGGTGTGGGATGTGCGCGACCGCGAAGCCGCCGCCATTCTTGCCAAGGCCGGCGTCAGTATCGTCAAGGCCGGCAACGCACTGATTGACGATGTGGTCAAGCGCACGGCGTCGCTCGAAGGCGACTGGGTCAAGGACGCCAACGCCAAGGGCATGGACGGCATTAAGGTGCTGGGCGAGTTCAAGGAAGAGATCCGGAAGCTGACGCCGCGCTAGAACCGGAACGGGCGGCTTTGCTAGCGCCCGCACAGGCAATCGCGCGGGACGCACAGCTGCGGCGCGGTCAGCGCCGTCGCTTTCCCGCCACGCCCCTGCGCGGCGCCTGGCCGCGCAAGACGGTGCGGTACTCGTAGCGGTCGGAGCGGTAGTAGGCGGTCAGGTGTTCGATGGGCCGATCACCGAGGTCGTAGACGATGCGAGTCAGACGCACCAGCGGCGCTCCGTCCGACACGCGCAGCAGCGTGGCCTGATCGGCATCCGCAGCAGTCGCCCCGATCGACTGCTGCGCCCAAGCCGGCCGCGCGCCGCGCCCTGCGAGAAGTGAAATCATCGGCATGGCTTCGATATCGGCCGCGCCGATGCCGTGCGCCAGCGCCAGCGGCACCCAGGCCACGATCAGCCCCAGGGGTTCACCGTCGCGCAGGCGAACGTGCACCGAACGTTGCGCCTTCACAGCGCGACGCAGGTGCAGCGCTTCACGGACCGCGCCTTCGGGTACTGCTTCGACCAGTTCCACCAGACGCCCGGTCGTCGACGCCGCGATGAGCGCGACGTTTTCGAACAGGCTTTCCATGTTGCCGCGCATTGCCGGCACCAAGGGCTTGTCGGCCACGTTGGTGCCGCCGCCCTGGCGTCGCACCACCAGGCCCTCCTGCACAAGGCGCTCGAAGGCTTTTCGAACCGTGATGCGCGAGACCTCAAGCATCAGGCAGATCTCGCGTTCCGCAGGCACTGGCGCACCGGGGCCATAGACGGCACCGACGATCGCATCACGAACACGCTCGTACACCTGATGATACAGCGGCACGACTGCCTGCCGATCCAGTGGTGCCAGAGCGGGTGCGACATCCGCTGCAAGCCCGGCACCCGCGTCGCCGGACGGGCACCTAGTCAAGCAGCATCCCGCCGCTGACGTTGATGCAGGAACCGGTGATCGAAGCAGCGTAGGAGGAAAACAGGAACGCGATTGTCCCGGCCACTTCCTCCGCCTGCGCATAGCGCTTGAGCGGCAGCGCTGCCATCAGCTGCTGATGTTGCTGTTCCGTGAGGCGCTCCAGCATCGGTGTATCGACCGGCCCTGGTGCCACGCAGTTCACGCGCATTCCCTCGGCGGCCCACTCCTTGGCGAGGTAGCGGGTCAGGTTGAGAATGCCCGCTTTCGCCGCAGCATAGGCGGCGCCGGACAGCGGACCGCCACCGTTGCGCCCGTTGGTCGATGACAGCAGCACCAGTGCGCCGCCGGGTCGGCGCAAGTACCGATGGCACGCGCGCGCCAGCAGGAACGCCGAAGTGAGATTCGCGTCAAGGAGACGCCGCCAGTCCTGCAACGAGGTTTCATGCAAGGGCCCGGCACCGACCGCGCCGACTGCGTGGACCACGTAATCGATGCCGCCCAGGCGCGCGGCCGCCGCCGCGACCGCCGTTTCAAGCGCACCTTCGTCGGTAGCATCGGCCAGCAGCGAAAACACGCCATCGCCTGCATCCACGGCGACCCGATCGATGGCCGCCACCTGTGCCCCGGCCGCACGCAGCAGGGCGACCGTGGCGCGCCCGATGCCGCCTGCCGCCCCGGTGACCAGCGCTCCCCGCCCTGCCGCATCGAGCAGCAGGGGCGTAGCAGGCAGGCGATTCACGCCGCCATCCGTGCTTTCCAGGCGCCCGATTGCAGGGCATTCCAGACGCCGTCGAGCATCGCGAGGCGCTGGCTGGCCGAAGCCGACACCGCGGCGATCGCCTTGCGCTGCAGTTCCGGAGTGTTGGCATAACGATGCGTGATCTCCAGTCCGTGGCCTTCATGACCGACGTCGGCCACGATGTGGACGTTGAAGAATTCGAGGTCATCATCGGTGAAGCCCAGCTTGCGGCAGGCCTGGACGTACTTTGGAAACAGGGTCGGGGTCTGGCCTTCGAGCGCGATCATGATGGCTGCCGCCCCCTCGGCGAAGGACCTGAAGCCAACCAGTTCATAGATCCAGCTGCGCATCGCACGCGTGGTGGGCAGCAGTTCGCCGCGCTCCTCGGCGCGCCTGACCCGACCGGCTGAGTAGCCGCAGGCCTTGGCGAACTTGAGCATCAGGTCGGGATGGCGCTTGCCCGGCTGGCCCGGCATTTCTTCGCCCACGAGGTTCTCCAGCATCAGAAGGCGGGCGTCCAGATCTGGCAGGCGGCAGAAGAAATGGCCGAACTGCTGGGGAATCTCGGCAATGTAGTAGTAGTGCTGCATCGCCCAGAAACCCATCTGCGCGCGGCTGAGCTCGCCATCGGCCCACGCCGTCGAGAATGGGTGCAGCCCGGAATGCCGCGCCGCGCGCGCCTTGTTGAGAGCCGCGAAAAACTCTTTCTTTGACAACATCGTTTCCATTGCAAGCCTCCGCTAGAGTGGTGTTGCACCGGCGCCGGCGCCGGCATTGAGTTCAAAATTGTCATATTTGTTATGGTTATAGTACAAGTACTATACGCATGGCATCGGCCTGATGCAAGCCGACAGCCTCTTTCAACACGGGCAATTCGCAAGCCACGTGGCGCTTGACAGCCGGACTCCATTGCGTTTACTCTTGTATTATGTACAGTACCACTTGACTTGACCCTGACCCTGACCCTGACCCTGACCCTGACCCCGCCTGCGCACCGCAATACCGTTCCGCACGCGCTGCGCAATCTTCGATCAAAACGGAAGAGCTCATGATTGGTTCCAGATATCTCGTCGCATCGGTGGCCATGGTGTTGCTCGCAACCGGCTTGCCGTCGCATGCCCAGCCGTTTCCCGCCAGGAGCATCACCATCATCGTGCCGTTTCCACCCGGCGGAAGCTCGGATACGGCGATGCGCCTGATCGGGCGCAAGGTATCCGAAAGCGCCGGCCAGCCGGTACTGATCGACAATCGGCCCGGTGCCGGCGGCGTGGTGGGCGCGGTTGCGGTCAAGAGCGCGCCGCCCGACGGCTATACCCTTTACATGGGTCATGTCGGCACCCACGCGGTGGCGGTCAGCCTGTATCCCAAGCTCGAGTATGACCCGATACGCGACTTCAGGCCGATCACCACCGTCATGTCTTTTCCGAGCGTACTGGTGGTTGCGGCCGCGAGTCCGGCGAAGAACGTCGCGGAGTTGCTGGCCATGGGCAAGTCCAAACCCGGCGGCCTGAGCTACACCTCGCAGGGCCACGGCACGGCCGGCCATATCTTGGGCGAAATGCTCAAAACCGAAACCGGCGCGCCCTTGATACACATTCCGATGAAGGGCGCCGCGCCTGCCGTCGCCGAAGTGGTCGCGGCACGCGGCGATCTGCTGTTCTCTTCCTACATTTCGGCGGGCGCGTTCGTCAAGGACGGCCGGCTCAGGATGCTGGCGATCGCGTCAAAATCGCGCTCGCCCTCCTTGCCCGAGGTTCCGACCTTGTTGGAACTGGGCATCGCCGGCGTCGAATTCGACCAGTGGTTCGGCATTCTGGCGCCTGCCGGCACGCCCGATGCGGTGGTCAACCGCCTCAACCAGGAATTCATCAAGGCCGTGCGCAGTCCGGAGGTGACGCAGATGCTGACAACACAAGCTGCCGAGGCGATCACCAGCACCCCGGCGGAGTTCGCCCGTCTGATCGTCGCCGACACCGCCCGGCTGGCCAAGGTGGTGCGCCAGATTGGCGCCAAGGCGGATTGAAGCGGTCGCCGGTCAGGCGGTCGTAATCGCGTCATCCACCGCCTGACGCAGCGTATCGACGATTTCACGCAACTCGTCATTGGTCACGATGAAAGGCGGCGCCAGCAGCACATGGTCGCCGACCCTGCCGTCAACGCAGCCGCCGCTGGGGTAGCACGAAAGCCCCAGCCGCATGGCGCCTTGCTTGATGCGTGCATGCAGTTGCAACGCCGGGTCGAATGGCGTGGCGTTGGCGCGATCGGCCACCAGTTCAATCGCCTGCATCAGGCCGCGGCCGCGAATGTCGCCCACATGCGGGTGGTCGGCAAAGGCCCGGCCGAGTTCTGCCTGCAGGGTTGCGCCACGCTGCCTGACCGCTGCCAACAGATCGTCATCCTCGATCACGCGTTGCACCTCGAGCGCGGCGGCACAAGCCAGCGCGTGGCCCATGTAGGTGAAACCGTGCTGGAACGCACCTGAACCAAGGGTAAAGGCCTCATGCACCTGCCGGCTCGCCAGCACCGCCCCAATCGGCTGGTAGCCCGCGCCCAGGCCCTTGGCGATGGTCATGATGTCCGGCGCCACGCCTTCCTGCTCGCAAGCGTAGGCAGTGCCGCAACGCCCCATGCCGCACATGACCTCGTCGAGTATCAGCAGGATGCCATGGCGATCGCAGACTTCGCGCACCTGCCTGAAATAGCCCGGCACCGCCGGCGCCGCACCGAGCGTGGCGCCGACCACCGGTTCGGCGATGAAGGCGATCACCGTTTCCGCGCCGACGCGAAGAATTGCCTGCTCCAGCTCATCGGCCAGGCGTGCACCGTAGAGCTCGGCGCTCTCACCCAAGCGTTGCTCACGATACGGATAACAGGGACTGACGTGAGTTACCTCCATCAACAAGGGCGCGTAGGGTGCGCGCCGCCACTGGTTGCCGCCAATCGCCAGCGCGCCCAGGGTGTTGCCGTGATAACTCTGGCGGCGCGCGATGAAATGCGTGCGCCGCGGCTGCCCGATTTCGAGAAAGTACTGGCGCGCCATCTTGAGCGCGGTTTCCATCGCCTCGCCGCCGCCTGAAACAAAGGCGGCGTGGCTGATGCCGGCCGGCGCGCGCGCCACCAGGTGCGCCGCCAGCGCCTCGGCCGGCTCGCTTGAGAAAAAACTGGTGTGCACGTAGCAGAGGCGGTCGGCCTGGCGCTTGAGCGCTTCGATCACGCGCGGATGACCATGGCCCAGGCAGGAAACCGCCGCTCCCCCTGAGGCGTCGATGTAGCGCTTGCCATCGCGATCAAACAGGTAGATGCCGGCGCCGCGCACGGCGACCGGATAGTCGTGGGCGGGTGAGCGGTGGAAGATCTTCGAGCTTGGGTTGGGGCTGTCTGTATTCATCGGAAAACGGCTGTGCACAGCGCCGCGACACATGCGAAGGCCGCATTCTAAAGCGCGCCGCGCCAGGCCCTGCTGCACGCCGCGCCGGCCGCGCACGCGCCGTCGGGGTGCGTATTGCGCAGATCATCGAGCCCGACCGTGCCGCCCGCGCCCGGCCCACAGCCCTACAATCGCGCGATCCGCATTTGGATCCCTGCCGCATGCCCATACTGGCCGTTGCCCGCCTGTGGTTCGAAGGCAATGCCTTCTCGCCGCTTCCCACCGGGCTTGCCCAGTTCGCGGCGCGCGAATGGACGCGCGGCCGCGCCGCGCTTGCCGCCGCACGCGACACCGCCACCGAACTGGCGGGCGTACAGGACGTGCTGGCGCAGCAGCCGCAATGGCGCGCCGAATTGCTGCGCAGCGCCGCGGCCAACCCGGGCGGCCCGATCGAGCATGCGGTGTTTGAAGCCTGGTGCGACGAAGTCATGGCCGACCTGGCGGCATTGCAAGCGGACGCGGTGTACCTCTCGCTGCACGGCGCCGCCATCACCGACCAGTGCGCGACCGCGGACCTGGAGATCGTAAAGCGCGTACGTCTCTTGCTGCCGGAAACGCCGCTGGCCGCCAGTTTCGACCTGCACGGCAACCTGCCGCCGGCGATCGTGGCCCACCTCGACTTCGCCACCGGCTATCGCACCTATCCGCATGTCGACATGCGCGAAACCGCGGCCCGCGCTGTGGCGCGCCTGTTGCGCATCGCCGCCGGCGCACCGGCAGGCCATGGCTTTGTGCTGCCGCTCGGCCTGCGGCTGCCCAGTTTCAACATGCGCAGCGAAGTCGCGCCAATGGCCCCGCTTTTGGCGCAGGCGCGGGCCCTGGAACAAACGTCCGCCGCGGCGCTCGACATCACGCTGTTCGGCGGCTTTCCCTACGCCGATACGCCCGACACCGGCGCCTCGGTAATGGCATGGGCCGCGGGCGAGGACGAGGCGCGCGCCGCCTGCGAGAGCATCGCCATGCGCTGGCGTGCCTGCGCGCATGAATTCGAGCCGCAACTGGTGGATGCCGCCGCCGGCTTAAGGCAAGCCGGCGCGCTGCTCGCCGCGCAAGCGGCGGATCGGCCACGGCCGATCGCCGTCACCGATCCCGCCGACAATCCCTTGTCCGGCGGCGCCGCCGACACGCCGGGCCTGTTGCGCGCGCTGCTGGCGGCACGCGCCGAGACTGGCTCACCTATCGCCGCTTGTGCGCCTGGCGCCATCGTGTTCGCCTATTTCTTCGACCCTGATCTGGTCGCCCGCGCGCGTGAGGCCGGCCCGGGCGCGACCCTCGCGGTCCGGCTTGGCGCGCGCCTGGACAAGCGCTTTGGCGCAGCCATCGAGACCCGCGCGCAGGTGCTGCTCTTAACCGAAGGCCGCTTTCGCAACAGCGGGCCGATGGAGCACGGCAGCACGGTCACACTGGGTGCGACTGCGCTATTCGACATCGGCGGCGTGCGGGTCATCGTGACATCCAGCGTGGGCGCCGCCAACGACCCGGGGTTTTTCACCCTGCACGGCATAGACCCGGCGCACGTGCGCCTTCTCTGCGTCAAGGCGAAGAACCATTTTCGCGCGGCGTTTTTGCCACTCATGGATGCGATCATCGATGTCGATTGCGCGGGGCCGGCGGCGGCGGACTTGGCGGCTCTGGAGCGACGCGGCCCGCAATGAAGCCGGCGCAGGACGCCATCTTCGCCATCGAGCCAAGCCGGGTGGGCCGGGCCGGACCGGGAGCCGACGATCCGCAATAGACTTTTGCGCGACAGCCGTGTGCGTGACAAAGGGAGGGTCCGCTCAACGTTAACGCCACAGGGCAGGATAAATGCGTGACGCGGCGCTGCGAAGACCGCAACGGCCGGCCTATCCGCCGGAATGGTCGAGTAGCGCCAAAATCGCCTGACTTGGAGGGACCTTGATCCACCGCTGCCACTGGCGCGAGTATGGCGCCGCGATCCGCTTCGCGGCGAAACTTGGCCTGGCGTTCGGCATCGCGGCGGGCGCCGTCGCGATCAAGCCGCCGCTTGCGGGCGCGCTGTTCGGCGCGATGAGCGGCGTGACGGATTTCGCCACCGGCATGGCGATGGTCGGTGCCATCGAGATATTCCTGCCGCGCACGGCCTTCGGACGCCGGCTGCTGGCGCGGCCGTTCCTGATCGTGGTGCTCGGCAAAGCGGCAGCTTATCTTGCGATCGTCGGCCTGGTAATCGGCGGCAGGCTCGGGCCGCAAGTCGCGGGTCTCGTGGCAGGCGCGGAGCTGGCGCCGCAACTCGCCGCACAGGTCGCCAGCAGCAGTCACAGCTGGTGGACCTGGTGGTGCGGCCCCGCCTGAGCCGCAAGTCAAACCCAAACCGCGCCCACCATCGCACTCAATTGCCAATGGTCGAGTCTCTTGGACCAGGCTAACACTCTCACCGGTGTCCACTACTTCGCTCTCGACTCCACTCGGCATGCGTTTCCCTCGACAGCAATATTACAAGAGCAAGGCATATCGATAACCTTGAGCGATATTGCCTGTGGCCAATCCATAGTCAGAAGGATCGCCGAATTGCCAAACGTCAAAAGCGATGCGCACGCAATTTTTTGCAATACAGACGCTGTGCGCCGCTTTTGAAGCCGCTAAACCAGTTCAGCCAAACAGCGCGCCGCAGGCGCAACACGAATGCCATCGGCGCTCTCGTAGTCCTTGACGCCAGCAGCTGAAATCTGCCAGCTCGCCACACCCGGCATTTTCGCGCGCAGGTATTTGAGCGCCGGTGACACGCTCGCGTCACCCAGCTTGCATTCGATGAAGCTCACGGGCGCACCATCTTCAGTGATGACGAAATCGACCTCGCGGCCATCGTGATCGCGGAAGTAGCGCAACTCCATCGCGCGGCCCTCGACGTCGATCTGGTATTCCACCCATTTGAGCAAATGGCTGGCCACCAGATTTTCAAATCGCGCACCCGGATTGGTCACGACGCTCCAGTCGTAGTGATAGTGCTTTTGCTCTTTTTTTACTGCGCGCAAGCGCGGGGCGCCAAACGGCGCGATGCGAAATATGCCGTAGAGCCGCTCCAGAATATCAACCCAACGCGCCAGCGTGGCGTGCGCCACTTCCAAATCCTCACGCAGTGCGTTGATCGACAACGGACTGCCGACGCGGCCCGGCAGGGCGGTGGCGAGCAGTTCCAGCTTGGCCAGATCAGAGACGGTTTCGAGGCTCGTCACCTCTTCGCGCACCAGCCGTTCGCGATACGCCAGCGACCAGCGCCGGGTGAAACGCTCGGTGCCGCGTAAAAACGGTTCCGGAAATCCGCTGTAGTGCAACAGGTCATCAAATGCGGTCTGGCCGCCACCCAACTCAGCCACGCTCAAGGGGTGCAGACGAAAATGGAAGTAGCGGCCCTGCAGGGAATCGCCGCCGTAACGATAAAAATCCAGGCGCGCCGAACCGGTGACCAAAATGCGTTTGTGCGCGCCATACTGGTCGTACAACCCTTTCAGATAATTGCGCCAGCCCTTGTATTTATGGATTTCGTCAAAAAACCAGGTGTCCACCTGCGGCAGTTCCCGCTTCAGGATGATCGCACGCTGCTCCGCCACGTCGAAGTTGAGCTCTGCCGCCGAATCGCCCAACAGCGAGCGCGCCAGCGAGGTCTTGCCGATCTGGCGCGGCCCGCCGATGAAAATCATCTTTGACGGAAGATCTTCTTCAATCGCCGCGCGCAGGTAACGGCCCGGCAGGGTGCGGGTGCTGCGTTCGTCCGCCGTGAGTGGAAAAACAGTTTTATTTGATGATTTTTTGAACATGGGTAAATTCTACCAGACTAGAAATTACTCACGAGTTTTTTCTAGTAGGGGTGAAATTACTAACGTCTTAAAAAACACTTTAGCTAAGGGTAGGAATTTCAACGCCATTGTTGGAGTAATCCAGCCATATCCGTCTGGGTCAATCGTTGATTTGGCGCCGCAGACCCCTGACAAGCCGCGGAAACCCCGCCCCGGCATGCCCATTGTGTGTGCCTGTGGCCACCTGGGCGGCGGAAGTTTGCCGCTCGGGTGGCCACAGGCACAAGTCGCCCCCGACGAGCGAGTCTTATGGTCTTTTGCCCTACCACGCAATGCGCTGATCGAACTCGTTGTCCGGTATGGGTTGCGCGCGTGGATCGGCCTCGGCCGGTTCGCTGCCCGGCATCTCCCACGGCGGCGCTGGCAGGTATGGCAGTATGGATCGAGTGATCGAGACGTCAGGACCGAAGACGACGTGGGCGGCGCGGGTGCCAGCCAGCGCTGGCGGATTGTGCAGTGGGGCGAGGGCGTTCAATGACTCCAACTCGGAGAGCGCGTCCGGTGTGAGCGGCGTGGGCGCGCTGAACTTCGCGCCGCCATGCACCACGCGGTGGCCCACGGCGGCGATGTCCAGCGCTGGCATTCTCGCTCCGTGAAATAGAGGCCGACACGTCATGCGAGGTTGTCGGGTTGTTGATCTCACGGGGCGAGCGGCGCAGCCAGTCAAGGAACAATTGAAGAGCGGCGGGGTGATCGGGAGAAGCTCCCGTCTGTTTCAACGCGCGCCCCTTTGCGATGGAGAAGTGGACGCTCGCGGCGGAGCCGAATTGCTCCACCCGCGTTTGAGCCATGCGCCGCATTTGACCGTCGGCTGGGAAGACTTCCAGCACATCCAGCTTGAGTGTCGCGCTGCCGCTGTTGATGACGAGAATGTTCATGCGTCCGGTTCAACGCACCTGCCAGCACCAATTGAGAATTTCCGGCGGGTCAATGCTCGTCGCGCGGACGTAAGCGTGATGCTCGGTGAGCTTGCCTTCGTATTTGCGAATCAGTTCTTCGGCCAGCGCCGCCATGCGTGGGTTGCGCGCGGCCAGCTTCTGCGCCGCCAGGATGACCAGATGCCAACGACTGGTTTTGTTGCGCACCTGCATGTCGAACGGCGTGGTGGTCGTGCCTTCCTCGCGGTAGCCGTTCACGTCGAAGCGTTCGTTCTGCGGGCGTTCCCACAGCAGTTGTTTGATGGCGGCGGTGTAGCCGTGGAAGTTGAAGACGACGGGACAGCCCAGGGGGAACAATCGTTGGAAGCGGTCTTCATCGAGGCCGTGCGGATACTTCTGCGGAATGCCGAGCACCTGAAGGTCGGTCACGTTGACGACGCGCACGCGCCAGGCCGGAGCTTCTTCGCCGAGGATTTGCGCCGCCGCCATCACTTCCACGGTGAGGTTGTCGCCGCAACCGGCGAGCACGACTTCCGGTTCCTCGTCGCCGTGCGTGCTGGCCCAACGCCACACCGACGCGCCGACGCGGCAATGTTCATCCGCCTCAGCGGGACTCAGCCATTGGGGCAGAGGATGTTTGGCGGCGATGATGAGATTGATGTAGCCGGTCGAGCGGAGGCAGTGGCGGATGGTGCTGAGCAGCGTGTTCGCGTCCGGCGGCAGGTAGATGCGGTAGGTGTGGCCCTTCTTGGTGAGCAGATTGTTGATGAAGCCCGGCCCTTGATGGGAGTAACCGTTGTGCTCCTGCCGCCAGGTCTCGGAGGTGAGGAGATAATTCAACGAGGAAACCGGCGCGCGCCACGGCACTTCGCCCGCGGCTTTCAGGAACTTCGCATACTGGTTCATCATTCCGTCCACGATGGAGATGAATGCTTCGTAGCAGGGGAACAGCCCGTGCCGGCCCGTGAGGAGGTAGCCTTGCAGCCAGCCCTGGCAGTTGTGCTCGCTCAACACTTCAAGGACCGCGCCGGAGTGGGCGATGTTTTCCGAGTGGCGCGGTACGGGCCAGGCGAATTGTCGCTGCGTCGTCTGCAACACCGCACCCAGCTTGTTCGATTCCAGTTCGTCGGGACAAACGATGCGGAAGTGGCGCTGTGGTTCGCTGCGGCGGATGACTTCGGCGAGGTATTTGCCCAGCGTCTCCATGCCGCTGACGCGCACCTCGCCGCGACCGCGCGCGTCCACGGAGAAGTCCTCCAATGGCGGAAGGTCAAGGGGTCGGCGCAGCTTGCCGCCATTTGTGTGCGGATTCATGGCCATGCGCCGCTCGGCCTTGGGACAAAGCGCGACGATGTCGGCGTGCGGCCGGCCTTGTTCATCCCAAAGTTCTTCGGGCCGATATGAGCGCAGCCAGCGTTCGATCACCTTGAGATGGGCGCGGTTGGTTTTGCACTCCTTGGCGGGCACCTGATGTGCGCGGTAGGAACCTTCCACCGCCTTGCCGTCCACCGCGACGGGGCCAGTCCAACCCTTGGGCGTGCGCAGAATAATCATCGGCCAGTGCGGACGGTCCACCGCGCGACCTTGACGGGCAGCCTGCTGGAAGGAACGAATCTCGCGGTAAGCCCAATCGAGCGCTGTCGACATGTCGCGATGAGCGTTGGCGTCCGTCGAGACAATGCGGGGCTGCCAGCCGTTGCCGGTGAACAACGCGAATAACTCGTCATCGGTCATCGAAGCGAAGATCGTGGGGTTGGCGATTTTGAATCCGTTCAGCAGGAGAACCGGCAGCACCGCTCCGTCCGTGGCCGGGTTCAGGAATTTTCCGCTGTGCCAGGCCCCAGCGGTCGGCCCTGTCTCGGCTTCGCCGTCGCCAACGATGCAGGCGGCAATGAGGTCCGGGTTGTCAAAAACCGCGCCGAACGAGGTCGCCAGAGCGTAACCCAACTCGCCGCCCTCGTGAATGACGCCGGGCAGTTCGGGATTGAGATGACTCGCGAAACCGCCGGGCCACGAGAACCGCTTAACGAAACGTTCCAGCCCGGCGCGGTCGAGCGTGAGGTCTGGATACACTTCCTGCAGCGAGCCTTCGAGATACACGTTGGCCAGATTCGCCGCTGCGCCGTGGCCAGGGCCGGTGAGCAGCAGCACGCTCGCGTCCGTTTTGCGGATGAGCTGGTTCAGGTGCATGTAGATGAAGTTGATGCCCGGACAAGTGCCCCAGTGCCCCAGCAACCGTTCGCGGATGTGTTCGGGCCGGAGCGGTTTCTCCAGCAGTGGATTGGCCTGCAGATAAACCTGCGCGGCGGCGAGGTAGTTGACCGCGCGCAGGTAGCGGTCGAGGCCGTCGTAGGCGGTTGCCGTGGCGCGTGCTGGCTTTGTTCTACTCGGAACACCAACTCGGTTCGCGGGTTTGTTTCGATTGGCAGCGGTGGTCAGCGTTTTCATAAGGTTCGATTTCACGGTTTTGAGTTCACTCCGGTAGTGCGTGGTCGCCGCGACTGCGGCCGTAACGCAGCCATTTTTCGATTTCCACGATGGTGAACGCCACGGCGGCGACGCCGACGATGCGCAGCCACGATTCGGCACTGATGGGCGCGGTGTGGAAAAGCTTGTTCATCACCGGCGTGTAGGTCAGGAGCAGTTGCGCCGCCAGCATCGCCAGCGAGCCGGCGATGGCCCAGCGGTTGGAGAGAAAATTCGTGGAGAAGAACGAATGGCTCAATGAGCGGCAGTTGAAAAGGTAGGCGATTTCGACGACCACGATGACGTTGATGACGGCAGTGCGGGCTGCGTCCACCGTTCCGCCCGCCAGATTCATCTCGTAGAAAAACAGCCAGAACGCGCCAGCCAGCATGACGAGCGAGACCAGCCCGATGCGCATCGCGAGCACTAAGGTGAGCAGCGGGCGTTGGGGGTCGCGCGGCGGGCGCTGCATGAGGCCACGCTCCTTCGGCTCGAAGGCGAGCATGAGGCCGAGTAGGATCGACGTCATCATGTTCACCCAGAGCAGTTGCACGGGCAGCACGGGAAGCGTGGTGCCGAACAGAATCGCCGTGAGCAGAATCATCGCTTCGCCCGCATTGGTCGGCAGCGTCCAGACGATGAACTTGGTGAGGTTGTCGAACACGCCGCGGCCTTCTTCGACCGCAGCCTCGATGGAGGCGAAGTTATCGTCGGTCAGAATCATGTCCGCTGCGCCCTTGGCCACATCGGTGCCGGTAATGCCCATCGCCACGCCGATGTTGGCTTGCTTGAGCGCGGGTGCGTCGTTCACGCCGTCGCCGGTCATCGCGACGACGTGGCCGCGCGACTGGAGCGCGCGGACGAGGCGCAGTTTCTGTTCGGGCGCGACGCGGGCGAAGACGGCGGTGTGTTCGGCCACTTCGGGGAGTTGTTCGTCGGAAACCTTTTCCAGTT
>Ga0209181_10004365_pt1 | contig 21120 bp, 16 predicted proteins | sample MAT05_FD_187208 | JGI IMG/M metagenome (GOLD analysis project Ga0209181, IMG submission 187208) | Freshwater microbial communities from Lake Fryxell liftoff mats and glacier meltwater in Antarctica - MAT-05 (SPAdes) (version 2) | ecosystem: Environmental > Aquatic > Freshwater > Ice > Liftoff... | reverse complement strand
TAGCCCGACATTCCCTGCCATTAAAGCGGGAGCCGCAAATCTAAATACTTGCCAATAGGGAAAATTCCAAGGCATAACTGCCAAGATAATTCCCAAGGGTTGATACCGTACAAAGCTCTGCCTAGCTTGGGTTGGCACTGCTAAATCTTGTAAAAATTTGGCACTGTTTTCGGCATAGTAGCGACAGCCTACAGCACATTTTTCAATTTCAGCGATCGCACTTTTTAAGGTTTTACCCATTTCCAGCGTAGCGATCGCTCCTAATCTATATTTTTCAGCTTCTAGAATATCCGCCGCCCGATGTAACCACACTGCCCGTTGACTTAGGGGGATCAGTTTATAATCTTGGAAAGCTTGGTGGGCGATCGCAATTTTTGCTTGAATTTCAGAACTAGAGAGAGGTGTAAAAGTTCGGATAATTTCCCCCGTAGTTGGATTTGTGGTAGCGATCGCCATGGGTTTACTCGTATTTTTATAGTTAATATCTTAAATCCTGAGATATACACTCCACTCTACTCATAGCTAAGGATAAAACCAGCTTTCCCGTATTCCTGTTGTAAAAATTCACCATAATCTCAAGTAAGATTAAACGCAGTATATTAATTTTAAGGAATAGACATGATCTCTTCGCAAACCGCTTGGCACACGATTTCCTCACAGGAGGCAATTGCCCTCTTAGAAGCAGATCAAGCAAAAGGACTAGCGATCGCCACAGTCAAAGAGCGGCAAGCCCAGTATGGACGTAACGAGATTATCAGCAAAGCTGGACGCAGTACTCTACGAATCTTTATCGATCAGTTCACAAATATCATGCTAGTAATGCTGATGGCAGTGGCAGTGATTTCAGGGGTACTAGATTGGCGTAAAAGTGAATTTCCCAAAGATGCGATCGCCATTTTTATCATTGTCTTTCTCAACGGAATTCTAGGTTTTGTCCAAGAAAGTAAAGCCGAGAAAGATTTATCAGCCCTCAAAAAACTTTCTTCACCCATTGCTAGGGTAATTAGAGGTGGCAAAATCCAAGAAATTTCATCCCTAGAGCTCGTACCTGGAGATATAGCTATGGTCGAAGCAGGGGCGCAGGTATCGGCGGATGGACGCTTACTCGAAGCAGTTAACCTCAAGATTCGAGAATCGGCTCTGACTGGTGAAGCCAATGCCGTAGATAAAAACTCTAGCCTGATTTTAGACCTAGATGAATCCCTGGGCGATCGCACAAATCTCGTTTTTCAAGGCACAGAGGTTATTCAAGGAAGAGGGACTATTCTGGTCACAGCGATCGGTATGGATACAGAATTAGGCAAAATTGCCACCATGATTCAAAGTGTCGAAGCTGAACCCACACCGCTACAGCAAAGAATGGACAAACTTGGCAATATACTGGTTTCTAGCTCCTTATTTTTAGTCTTTCTAGTCATATCCATAGGCTTATACCAAAGTGGGATTTTGGCAAATTTACTCGAAATCCTGCCTGACTTTAGTAAATTTGGCGATACCTTGTTTGCTGGAGACATATTTGAAAATCTTCTTAATACTTCTTTGAGTATGGCAGTTGCGGTAGTACCTGAAGGGCTAATGGCAGTGGTCACCGTCACCTTGGCATTAGGAACCCAGCGCATGGTCAAACGCAATGCCCTCATTCGGAAGCTGCAAGCAGTAGAAACCCTTGGCTCCGTCACAACGATCTGCTCTGATAAAACAGGAACCCTGACCCAAAATAAAATGGTAGTAGAAGATATCTATACTGCCCAGACATCCACGCATATCACAGGTACAGGCTACGAACCCGTAGGCAAGTTTTTGAATTCTGAGCAACAAGCCTTTAATCCTATTGAAGATAATGAGGTGAATGAGCTTTTAATTGCCTGTACCGTATGCAATGACTCCCATTTACAAAAAAATGCCGCCAATGAGTGGGCAATTATTGGAGACCCCACCGAAGGCGCACTCATTACCCTTGCCGCAAAGGCAAATATTGAGGCTGCAGTCTTAAATGTGCAGTTGCCAAGGATTGCCGAAATTCCCTTTTCTTCCGAGCGCAAACGCATGAGCGTGATTTGCCAGCAAGAAGATGCTTATCTAGTATTTACCAAAGGTTCACCAGAGTTGGTTTTAGGATGTTGCGATCGCATTCAAATTAATCATGAATATCAACCCATTACTGCCGCCCAACGCACCCAAATTTTAGAACAGAATAACCAACTTGCCCGTAAAGGTATTCGAGTTTTAGGGTTTGCCACCAATGCCCTAGATCATCTCCCCGATTCAGAAACTATAGAAGCCTCAGAGCAAAATCTAGTATGGTTAGGCTTAGTCGGTATGCGGGATGCCCCCAGACTTGAAGTGGCAGAGGCAGTAAATACTTGTAGACACGCTGGAATCCGTACTGTCATGATCACTGGCGATCATCAATTAACAGCCCAGGCGATCGCCCTCGATTTAGGAATTTCTGAACCAAATCAAAAGGTAATCACAGGCAGTGAGATCGAAAAAATGTCAGAAGCAAATCTCAGAGAAATCGCATCTCATACCAGCGTTTATGCCAGAGTCGCCCCCGAGCATAAATTGCGTATAGTCAAAGCTCTCCAAGCCAATGGGGAATTTGTGGCAATGACTGGTGATGGCGTAAATGATGCCCCAGCCTTAAAACAAGCAAATATTGGCATTGCCATGGGAATTACAGGTACTGATGTTTCCAAAGAAGCAAGCGATATGGTGCTACTCGATGATAACTTTGCCACAATTGTTGCCGCCACCGAAGAAGGTAGAGTCGTCTATACCAATATTCGCAGATTTATTAAATACATTTTAGGTAGCAATATTGGCGAAGTGATTACAATTGCTGCCGCTCCTGCCCTAGGCTTACCTGGTGTTCCCCTTATACCTTTACAAATTCTATGGATGAACTTAGTTACCGATGGCTTACCCGCCCTAGCTCTAGCTGTCGAGCCTCCAGACCCAGACATTATGCAAAGACCACCATTTAGTCCCCAGGAAAGTATCTTTGATCGAGGCTTAGGTTCATATATTATTCGGATCGGCATTGTCTTTGCGATTTTGACTATTTTATTAATGGAGTTTGCCTATAACAACCCCAACGATACTTGGCGCGCCCATTGGAAAACCATAGTATTTACAACCCTTTGTCTAGCCCAACTAGTTCATGCCCTTGCTGTACGCTCAGATCAGCGTCTACTAATAGAAATGAATTTTTTCTCTAATCCTTTTCTACTGGGTGCCGTGGTCGTCACTGCCCTATTGCAGTTGGCATTACTTTATATCCCACCAATCAGTGACTTCTTTGACACAGACCCACTATCTTTAGCAGAGCTAGGAGCCTGTCTTGTAGTTTGTGCCTTAGTCCTATTGTGGATTGAAGGGGAAAAGTTATTTATTCGCTGGGTTCTTACAAAAAAAGTTACTTAAAAATTAGTTCAACTAGTTCATTGGTTCTGAGGGTAAAGCAAGCCACATTTCCATATTAATTTTTATAAAAACCTTGATATTTTTGCAGTTGTAGTATAGATTCTTGTGATGTGTGAGGGTGAACCACGGAAGGAGCAAAGACGAAACAAGGACAGTCTTTAGCTCCTTCTTTGATTTTAAATTATTTTGACATTTCAACTTGCCCACTCACCCGAAACTAATCTCATTGAAAGAGGATGGCAGCATCTTACAGCACTTTAGTTTCAAGCCCGCTACAAAAGAGTGGCGCAGGGCAAGATTCCACGTATTGGTTGGGGTTTTTCTATCTGTGGCACGTTTGATCGTAACTTGCTGTAAATTAGGATTGAGATGGCAGTTACTCCCTTACGGTTGAGATATGTCTAAATTTTCGACCAAACTTAGCGATCGCCTTATAGTTACCAGCAATCAAATGCAAGCGATCGAGTCCTTAATATTTGAGGCGGGAATGCCCGTGGCAGCGTTAATGGAACAGGTGGCGGGACTAATTACCCAAAGAATTAAAGAACTCTATCCATATTCAGGATTTTCCAAAATCGGCATCTTAGCTGGTAGTGGACATAATGGTGGTGATGCTTTAGTTGTAGCCAGAGAATTATGGCATCAAGGGAGGGATGTTAAGGTGTATTTGCCCCTAGCCAATCTTAATAAACCTCTGACTGCTCAGCATTATCAATACATCCAGAGTCTAGGTATTCCTCAAGTTGAACTAGCAGAACTAGAAACCTGTGATTTGATTATTGATGGCTTATTTGGGTTTGGTTTAGAACGGGCGATCGCAGGAACATTAGCCGATACGATTAATAAAATTAACACATGGAATTTACCAATTCTGAGTATTGATTTACCTTCGGGGCTACATACCGATACAGGTAAGGTTATGGGAACTGCAATCAAAGCTACCCATACTCTCTGTTTGGGCTTATGGAAACGGGGCTTATTTATTGAAGAGGCATTGGCATATATTGGCAACCTAGAGAGAATAGACTTTAATATTCCTGAAAAATTTATAAAGGAAGTAATAACAGAACCTGCATTGCGAAGTCATGATTTATGGAGGATAGAGCCTCGGTCTGCCCTTTCACAGCTTCCGAAACAACGCCCGATCGCTACGCATAAATATCAAATGGGACATCTTTTGTTAATTGGAGGTTCTCAACAGTATGGCGGCTCCATAATTTTAGCGGCATTGGGAGCAAGAGCTAGTGGGGTGGGGATGTTGAGCATAGCTGTACCTGAAACCTTACGGGATTTAGTTTTAGCAAAAGTGCCAGAGGCTTTAGTAATTGGCTGCCCAGAAACATCTACAGGAGCGATCGCTAACTTAGCCAATCTAGATTTAGATCGAAAATATACCGCTATTGCCTGTGGGGTCGGGATTTCTTTAGATGCTCGAAGCTTAGTCGAAGCAGTACTAGGTACAAGCCAGAACCTAATTTTAGACGCAGATGCTTTAAGTCTTTTAGGGCAAATTGGTATCGAAAAAATCCATGGGCGATCGCCTTTATCCACAATTCTAACTCCACACTGGGGCGAGTTTTGTCGGCTATTTCCAGAGGATTCTAATCAAGAATTAGATCGCCTCCAAGCCCTACAAAATGCAGCACTTAAAACCAATACCGTGATTCTATTAAAAGGAGCGAGAACGGCAATTAGTTTTAGCAATAAAAAAATCACTGAAACTTGGATTAATCCTGAAAGTACGCCCTCTTTAGCCCGTGGTGGGAGTGGTGATGTCTTAACAGGAATGATGGCAGGTCTACTAGCTCAAGGTTTATCCCCTCACAATAGTGCGATCGCTGCGACTGTGTGGCACTCACAAACAGGAATCTGGTTAGCTAAATACCAAACCGAAATGGGCGTAAATCCCGTGGCTCTGGCTGAAAATCTCTTAGTATATTTAGGCAGCCAAGTAGAAGTGTCAAAATAAAGTTATGCGACGTGCAACTACAACCAACCCTCAACCTGAGCCTCTTCTCCCAAGACAGGAGAAGGGGAGCAAGAAATCATCAAAGTCCCTCTCTCGCTCTGGGAGAGGGATTTAGGGTGAGGGCAATCAAAGAAGTGCCAAAATAAAGTTAATATCCTTTAGCATTTTTTGCAGAATTACTGCCAACAAATATGAATATCCCTAAAATTATTCAGAATCAGCGACAATTTTTTAGTATAGGGGCAACTAAAGAATTTAAATTTCGCCAAGAACAATTAAAACTTTTAGCCGAGATTATAGAAACAAATGATCAACGGATTTTAGATGCGCTAAAAGCGGATATGCAAAAGCCAGCGATCGAGGCATACGGCTCTGAAATTTTAATAGTGCTTTCTGAAATTAAATATGTCCTCAAACATCTGAAAAGTTGGATAAAGCCGCAAAAAGTACCAACTCCCCTCACTCAGTTTATTGCCAGTAGCTATATCTACACTGAACCTGTGGGCGTAATTTTAATTATTAGTCCGTGGAATTATCCCTTTCAGTTAGCTATTGCCCCACTAATCGGAGCGATCGCCGCAGGAAATTGTGCTGTAATTAAACCCTCTGAATATGCTCCCCACACCTCCGCCCTGTTAGCTGAATTAATTGGTAAGCATTTTGATCCGCAATATATAACCGTGGTGGAAGGTGAAGTTGAAGCAAGTCAGGCACTACTAGCAGAGAAATTTGATCATATTTTCTTCACAGGTGGCACTGAAGTCGGCAGAATTGTCATGGGTGCGGCAGCTAAGCATCTTACGCCAGTGACCCTAGAGCTAGGAGGGAAAAGTCCAGCTATTATTGATGCTGATTGTGACTTAGATTTAGCAGTAAAGCGGATGATTTGGGGCAAGTTTTTTAATGCAGGACAAACCTGTATTGCCCCTGATTACGTCTTGGTGCATGAGTCTGTAAAGTCTAGAGTAGTAGTAAAAATTAAACATTACTTACAAGAGTTTTATGGCGATCAGCCCCAAACAAGTCCTGATTATGCTCGAATCATTAATCATCGTCAATTTGATCTCCTCATGGGATTACTCAATGAAATAGACCCAGCTCAAATTTTAATTGGCGGACAAAGCGATCGCTCTACCCTTTACCTTGCCCCTACGATTGTCGAGATTCCTGAGCAACAGACAACAACTAAGTTGATGCAAGAGGAGATTTTTGGCTCAATTCTACCGATACTGACCTATACAGACTTAAACGAAGCGATCGCTTTTATTAATGCTAAACCTCGCCCCCTCGCCCTTTATTTCTTCTCAAATAACAAGCAACACCAAGATCGCATTATCAAAGAAATTTCCTTTGGCGGAGGCTGTATGAACGACACAATCATGCACCTGTCAACTCCAGAACTTCCCTTTGGCGGCATTGGCAATAGTGGCATCGGTAGCTATCACGGCAAAGCCTCCTTTGATACTTTCTCCCATCGCAAAAGCATCCTCAAAAAATCCTTTCTGTTTGATCTGAAATGGCGCTATCCACCTTACACAATCAGCTTGAAATGGATGAAAAAACTACTCAACTAGCCATGAGTACGGTAAACCATACCAAAGTTAGGGCAGAACCCTGATGTGCATTTATGGAAAACTCGTTAATCTTGTATTCAAACATAAAGTTACATGGAGTTGGAAGCCTTATGGCAAAAGTAGTTGGAATTGACTTGGGAACCACAAATTCAGTTGTTGCTGTAATGGAAGGCGGCAAGCCTACGGTAATTGCAAATGCCGAGGGCTTCCGTACCACCCCTTCCGTAGTTGCCTACGCTAAAAATGGCGATCGCCTTGTCGGCCAAATTGCCAAGCGTCAAGCGGTAATGAATACAGATAATACTTTCTATTCAGTAAAACGATTTATTGGCAGAAAGTATGACGAAATCACTAGCGAATCAACCCAAGTTGCATACAAAGTATTAAATGCAAATGGTAGCGTCAAAATTGATGCCCCTGCCGCTGGCAAGCAGTTCGCACCCGAAGAAATTTCTGCCCAAGTATTGCGTAAACTGATTGACGATGCCAGCAAATATCTAGGCGAGCAAGTTACTCAAGCCGTAGTAACTGTTCCCGCCTATTTTAATGACTCTCAACGTCAAGCTACCAAAGATGCAGGTAAAATTGCTGGAGTTGAAGTTCTACGGATCATCAACGAACCCACCGCCGCCGCCTTGGCGTATGGTTTAGATAGCAAAGCAAATGAAACAATCTTAGTATTCGACCTTGGTGGCGGTACCTTTGATGTTTCAGTTTTAGAAGTGGGCGACGGCGTATTTGAGGTGATGTCCACCAGTGGTGACACCCATTTGGGTGGCGATGACTTTGATAAAAAGATTGTAGATTGGCTCGCTAACCAGTTCCAAGCCAGTGAAGGCATTGACTTGCGTAAAGACAAGCAAGCTTTACAACGTCTAACGGAGGCTGCAGAAAAAGCTAAGATTGAATTATCTAGCGTTAGCCAAACTGAAATTAACTTACCTTTTATCACTGCCACTCAAGATGGACCTAAGCATTTAGATGTCAGTCTTGCCCGAGCTAAGTTTGAAGAGCTTTGCTCTGATTTAATCGATCGCTGCCGCATCCCTGTGGAAAACGCTATTCGTGATGCCAAAATTGACAAGTCTAAACTTGATGAAGTTGTTCTGGTTGGCGGTTCTACTCGGATTCCTGCCGTACAAGAGCTAGTTAAAAAAGTCATTGGTAAAGACCCCAATCAAGGTGTAAACCCTGATGAAGTCGTAGCCGTAGGTGCAGCAATCCAAGCAGGGGTTTTATCTGGCGAAGTTAAAGACATTCTTTTACTTGATGTCACCCCTCTCTCCCTTGGAGTTGAAACCCTAGGTGGAGTAATGACCAAAATTATTCCACGGAATACAACTATTCCAACTAAGAAATCTGAAACCTTCTCCACTGCTGTCGATGGACAAAGCAATGTTGAAATTCACGTTCTGCAAGGTGAAAGAGAAATGGCAACGGATAATAAGAGTTTAGGAACCTTCCGTCTAGATGGAATTCCTGCCGCTCCCCGAGGTGTACCTCAAATTGAAGTCACCTTTGATATTGATGCCAACGGTATTCTAGCTGTAAAAGCGAAGGATAAAGGCACTGGGAAGGAACAATCCATCACTATTTCGGGAGCCTCGACCTTACCAGATAATGAAGTTGAGCGGATGGTTAAAGAAGCAGAGCGTAATTCCACAGAAGATAAGCTTAAGCGGGAAAAAGTAGAAGCTAAAAACCAAGCAGACTCTTTAGCATACCAAGCTGAGAAGCAACTTGTCGATCTAGGTGATAAAGTTCCTGCCGCAGATAAGACCAAGATTGATGAGTTAATCACAAACTTAAAAGCAGCCGTAGCTTCTGAAAATCATGATCAAATCAAAACTTTAACCGAAGAACTAAAGCAAGCTCTTTATGCTCTTAGCACTTCTGTCTATTCGCAAGGTGCTAGCGCTCCAACCGACGGTGGTGATGACACAACCAAGGACGCAGCTAGTGGTGATGACTCTGTAATTGATGCCGATTTCACCGAATCCAAATAGGAATATTAAGTAAATAAGATTTGCCTACTTCTACTATGGAGGTGGGCTTTTTTATTGTTTGATTTAGGAATTAGATTTTGAACTGGAATGCGTCACGGTAGGTATATTAATCTTTAGGACTATATTGATCTTGTATATATTGTTTTAATACCTCAAGAGACCTGTGGAAATAACACAATAGGCACTACTCCAAAATACAGGTTCCCAATAAAGTGAAAACCAAAAAATTGGGTTAAATCACAATATGCTTGACGTTTGTATCGGCACGCTTAAGTCTTTAATGAAGTCTAAAGTTGCTGAAGCGAATGGGGAATATATTGAGGTTCCAACTCAAAAAGTTAAACCTTCTCAAACTTACCCAAGCTGCGGTAATCAAGTTAAAAAAGAACTTAGCAAAAGAATACATAATTGCATTAAGCGTAGTTATATTGCAGACCGTGACGTAGCAGCAGCTCAGGTTATGCTTAATTGGGGTTTATATAATTCTGCAGTGTTTGGAACGAACATAGTCAAACGTGGAGGATCAAGCTCTACTCCATCTGCTACTTATTGTGGAGGGATGCAGCAACTTAGTTATAAGAAACGTAAGCAACACACTCGGCTCGATGGGATCTCAGAAACTCCATCCTCGTTTAGCAGAGTGGGGTAGGGCATGAAACTGAGAGTGTTAACTTTACTTTTGCATTTGGACTTATAAAAAAGGGGAAATTATCCCCTATCATCTCAGCGCTTTTCGCTTTTATCAGTGGCTCTAAAATTTGGACTAACGCCAGCCACCTCGATCCATAATTTGAATTGCCGTCTTGTTATTTCTACCCAACTCAACTGCACTAACTTCATCTTCTTTAAACTGCCCATAACTACCCAAAATCGGATCAAGGGGAACACCACGTAAAACAGGATATTCATTATTATTTGAAGCAAAAATTCGTTGAGACTCGTACTCGGTTAAATATTCAATAAATTTAATAGCTGCCGCCCGATTTGGAGCATTTTTAGCAACTCCCGCCCCGCTAATATTAATGTGAGTCCCCCGATTATTTTGGTTAGGGAAAAACACACCAATTTTAGCAGCCACTTGCCGATCCTCAGGTTTATTCGACTTTGCTAAACGGGGAAGATAATAGGTGTTGACCACAGCTAAGTCAGCAACTCCCGCCGCCACAGCTCGAATTTGGGCAGTATCATTACCCTCAGGTGGGCGCGCAAAATTGGCAACAAACCTCTTGATCCAGTCTTCAGATTTTTTGACACCATTACTTGCCACCATTGATGCCACTAGGGATTGATTATAAACATGGGTAGATGAGCGCGTAATCACTTTGCCCCGCCATCTCGGAGATGCCAAGTCTTCGTAAGTACTGAGCATTGCGGGATTTACCTTATCTTTATTAAACATAATTACCCTTGCGCGTTTAGTAAGCCCAAACCATAGCCCTGAAGGCTCGCGCAGGTTGCTAGGAATTCTGGTTTCTAGAAGACGAGATTTTACAGGTTGCAAGAGTCCCTCAGCTTGCGCTCTGTATAAATTTCCCGCATCTACCGTCAAAATTACATCGGCGGGACTATTTCTGCCTTCACTTTTAATGCGCTCAATTAATTTGGCAGCATCAGCTTCGACAAGATTAACTTTAATTCCAGTTTTTTTAGTAAATGCCTGATAAATAATATTATCAGTATCATAATGGCGAGCTGAATAGAGATTAACAACTCCAGACGCATTTTGAGCTACAGAATCTTCATGACGATAGGTAGCCAGAGCAATTATACCAACAGGAATTGAGCCAAGTAAGACACGGCGTGAGATCTTATTCATTGAAATAATTAGTAATTGATAATAGTTCTAATTAAGTTTATCAAAAATCTCTCTAATTGCAAATTATTATCTTTAATGATCGATTAAACGTGTCACAAATAGAAAGGGCAAAACCAATATGGGGAAACTTTCCCTACAACCCTCTTTTGGGGTGGACTTGAAATCAAAATGCTGTAGAGGGCTGATCCTTCAATCTATGTACAAAAATGTCAATACAAACAATCAGAGGAGCAAGTTTGTGGATTTTGGCTTTAGCGGGATAAATCAGCAAAATAAAAAACTGAGAATAACACTTGGCTAATGCAGTGCTAACTCAGTTTTTCAATAAAAATTAATTTGTTGCTTACAACTCGACTATAGAAGACCTGTGTTAGCTCCAATTTTGCCAGTAGCTAATTCAACTTTGATAATTTTGCCGCCCATTTTCATAATGCGTTGTTGTTCACGGAACCAGTTATCGTAGGGAACTAGCTTAGTGAAGAAAGTATTTTGCAACTCACGCTGAGTCCGAATGCGAGTCTGACTGGGTACACAGGCGGTAACTTTAAACATCCGCATATATGATTTCTCCTTTAGGGGTAAATAAAATTTGTATTAAAAATTTCTAATTATTGATAAGCATAAAATTAGGCGAGGAAGTAAAGTTAGGAGTTAAATATCAAAGCCAAAAAGTTTAGCCTGCAATGATTTAACTAATCAAACTCACACTTCCACGCCTACAACTTGGGTTTAGCTTAAACCAGAGCTGATGTAGTCAAGGTAAACACCTAGTTCTTTACCAGCATCAGAACCAACTAAAGAAGCAGCAACTTCTTTGATGGCTTGGATAGCTTGGATTGTGGAAACAATGGGTACGCCTAAGGAATTATAGGTTTCTTTTAAACCATTTAGTACGCGCTCATCCAAAATGGAAGCGTCGCCAGCCAACATAGCGTAGGTAGCGTAGCGTAGGTAGTAGTCTAGGTCACGGATACAAGCGGCATAACGACGAGTGGTGTACATGTTGCCACCGGGACGGGTAACATCAGAGTACAACAAAGACTTGGCAACAGCTTCTTTTACGATTGTTGAAGCATTTGCACTGATGGTGCCAGAGGCACGAACACGTAGTTCGCCAGTAGCAAAGTAGCCTTTAAGTTTTTCGAGAGCAGCGATGTCAAGGTACTTACCTTGAACGTCAGAGGAGTTGATAACAGAGGTGATAGCGTCTTGCATTTTGATATCTTCTTAATTGGTTTGCAGTTGTTTATAGTTAAGAATGCTGATTAGGCTTTTGCAGATTACTGCATAGCTCCAACAACATAATCAAAGTAGAAACCAGCTTCAGCCGCATCTTCCGCAGAGAGCAAAGAAGAAGCAACGTTCTTCATAGCACGAACGCCTTCAGCTACAGCAGGAATAGGAGTACCAAGAGAGTTGTACATTTCTCTTACGCCTACTAGACCGATTTCTTCGATAGGGGTAATATCGCCAGAAACGATTCCATAGGTTACAAGACGTAGGTAGTAATCTAGGTCTCTTAGGCAAGTAGCGGTCATTTCTTCACCGTAAGCATTACCACCAGGGGAAACAACATCAGGACGTTTTTGAAATAGTTGATCGCCAGCTTGTTTGACGATACGTTCACGAGATTCGGTTAAGGTCTGAGCAATGCGTAAACGACGCTCGCCAGAGGATACAAAACCTTTAATTCGATCTAATTCACCAGGACTAAGGTAACGGGCTTCAGCGTCCGCATTAACAATAGACTTTGTGACTACACTCATCTAAATTCCTCCAACAGAAAAAATGTGAATAAAAATAAACTGTAAATTAACGCATTTGAGCGATCGCCTAGGGAATATTCCAAAGCAACCAACTTTCCAAAACATGGATGGCTATTTATCGCCTTAGCAAGAATGTTAAAGCTTTTTCCAAACAAATGGTCACATCAATATTTTGAATCATTAGGTCATATACCGCATTTTTAGGTCACACTTCTTAATAATTGCTTGATGGTTTGGTTGTAATTTTTTAGAAATTAATTAGATACTGAGAGCTTAAACTATTGATTTTGATCGTTACTGCGTAGAGCATACCGAAACCTTGATAAGATTTTAGGGCTTATAGATCAAAGATAGAGCCGTCATGGAAGCAAAAATGGAATTAAAGGAATTAATTGCTCTAGAGCAAGTAGGCAAATCCTATCAGCAGCCAAACGGTCAGCAAATTCCAATTTTAGAAAACATTAGTCTAAAGCTTAATACTGGGGAAATTGTGGCTTTGCTAGGCCCCTCAGGATCGGGGAAATCCACCTTAATGCGGATCATTGCGGGGTTAATTGCGCCTACTAGTGGGCAGGTACTATATCGAAATCGTCCAATGCTTGGGCTAAATCCAGGTGTGGCAATTATTTTTCAGGCATTTGCTTTATATCCTTGGTTAACTGTCTTGGAAAATGTAGAGTTGGGACTAAAGGCATTGGGGGCAGAGGTAATATCCCGTCGGGCTAAGGCACTAAAGATGATTGATATTATTGGCTTAGATGGTTTTGAAAATGCCTATCCTAAGGAATTATCAGGCGGGATGCGGCAACGAGTTGGGTTTGCAAGGGCATTGGCAGTGGAACCAGAATTATTATGCATGGATGAACCATTTTCAGCTTTGGATGTCCTGACCGCGGAGAACCTCAGATTTGAGCTTTTGGATCTATGGATAGAGCGCAGGATTCCGACTAAAGCCATACTTATAGTTACCCACGGGATTGAAGAAGCGGTAATTTTGGCAGATCGCATTATTGTCCTAGGTCGTAATCCTGGGAGAATTAGGGCGGATTTACCTGTGACTTTGAATCATTATCGCGATCGCAAAAGTCCAGAATTTCAGGCATTAGTTGACCAAGTTTACAAGATTCTTACTAATCCAGAATTTGAGCCAGTTAAGGCGGCTCCAGTTCAAATTCTGCAACCACCTCAGCCTCTTAAGTATCAATCATTGCCTCAAGTTCGGGTTGGCTCGATCGCTGGATTATTAGAACTACTGGAGGATCGGCAAGAAAAGGACTTGTATAAGCTGGGACAGGATTTGCAACTAGAGGTGGATGATATTTTGCCAATTGTGGAAGGAGCAAAGTTGATGGGTTTAGTAACTTTGACTGAAGGTGATATTAATCTGCCGCCCCTTGGCTTAGAATTTATTGCTGGTAATGTTGATGAGCGCAAACAAATAGTCCAAAATCAATTACTGGCAAATATTCCCTTAATTCAGCAAATTCGCTTGCTGCTCCAAGCTAAACGCAATCAAAGGCTTCCCGAAGAGTTGATTTTAGATATTTTAGAGTCTCACTTTAGTCCAAATGAAGCTCAACGGCAGTTAGCAACGGCTATAGATTGGGGACGCTATGCTGAGTTGTATAGCTATGATGAACCCGCAGGTATTATTTTTCTAGAGCAAAATGTCGAGGTCAATCAGGAAACATCTATTGCTGACAGTCAATCTAGTCTTTAGAGGCAACGTACCAAGTTAGAATTCCTGTGGCTAGAGCGATCGCCCCTAAGCTTAAAATCACTACCTCTAAGCCAACGTAGGACTCAGCAATTCCTGCTAATGCCAGAGGTAAACTTAGGGCAATATTGATCGCATTATTTTGCAAACCAAATACCTTGCCCCGCATGATTTCAGGGGTTTCTTCTTGAATTAATGTTTGCATCGGAATTACGGATATCCCTGCAAATATGCCGATCGCGCCAATCATTGCCAACCCTAGCCAAAAGCGATCGCTCACAACCGCTAAACCCGCTAGAAATATTGCCATGCCCACAGAGCCAATTAATGCCAATACTTTACGGGATAATTTATTGCCAAACTGCCCCACGATCGCTGCTCCAATCGCAATTCCTAAACTGGCATCTGCCAATAGAAAACCAAACTGTTCGGACTTAATTTCGGGCATAACTTCTGCTAAACGCACAGCTAGGACAGTTAAAGCCGCAATTACGGAAAAGGTTCCAACTAATTGCAGTAACGCCGACTGCACTGCTCGGTTTTTACCTAGATATTGCAAACCATCTTTAATGTCCACCCAAACATGGGGTTCTTCACGATTTTGATTCCGTACTTCCCCTGTTTGCATCAGCATTAAAACCAAGCCCGCCAACAAGTAACTGCCGCCCACTACAACCTCTTTGCCAATGTCCCCAATTAGGTGATCGGCAAATGCCAACAGTGGCTCCCCGATCGCAAACCCTAGAATCAATGCTGCCATGATCGTAGTTGTGCAGATGGAGTTAGCAGATAGAAGTTTAGGTTTATCTACAATCAGCGTAATTGCCGACTGTTCGGCAGGAGTAAAAAATTGCGTAAAAGTTGAAACTAGGAACGTAATTAAAAGTAGGGCAATAAAACCCGCAGGTGAAGTTCCCAAAGGTTTCCAGTCCCTAGCTATCCAAAGTATTAGGGGAATACTCATAACCAAACCGCCCCGAAATAAATTAGAGCCGACTAGCACCCACTTTTTTGACCACCTGTCCACATACACGCCAGCGATCGAGCCAAATAAAACTGCTGGAATCGTAAAAGCGACCATCACCGAAGAAACCCAACCACTAATTCGTTCGCCTTCCTGTTGAAATTGACTAGAAATAATGGCAATAATTAGGACTAGATAAACTTTGTCAGCAATTTGGGAAAATATCTGCCCTAGCCATAACAATAGAAAATTACGATTGCCAAGCACTGAACCAGAGTCAGGAGGTTCGGGAGGTAAATTTGGAGTAGTCTCAACAGTAACCGAGTCAAAAATCATAAATTAAAACAACTATCTATCAAAGTCGCTGAGAGAATGGGGCGGTCAAAGTGGTACTGAGCGTAAGCTCGAAGGATACGTTCAATTGCCAGCCACAGGGAAGAGTGTAAAGGATTTATCGGTGGTTCCTCGGCAGTGAGGTTTTGTAAAGCCTTTAATTCTCTACCGTTAAGATGATAATTAATTTTGGTGGCAGAATGGTTAAATTCTAGGGATTCTGTTAATTTTACTACCCCACCACCGCTAATACTAAATCCAACTTGCCATTGGGAGCTACTCAGATTTGGAGTTAATGGTTCTCTAGTTAGACAGCAAGCATGGAGTTGGGGAGCAAAGCCCGCGATCGCCAAAAGATGATAAATACCATGATTCAAGTATGCCAATGGATTATGTTCAGATCCTTCAAGATTTTTTAATTGTTGGGTTAGCAAGCCAAATAGTTGCTCTTGGGGCTGGGCTGATAAAGCCTGTACTAATACTAATTCCGCCAAATATTGAGCAGCAGTAAGTTTACCTAAATTCTGCCCTAAACCTGAAAAAGCATAGATAGTTTCAGCTTGAGTAATGCGATCTATATTCCGCCCAGCCGCTATTTGCAAATCATTGATCACAAATAGATTTGATCTGCCCGCCATGCCTGAGCGATGTTTTCTAGCACCCGCCGCCACTGCTCGAATTAATCCATGTTCTTTAGTCAAGATTGTTAATAGGCGATCGCTTTCACCCATTGCCATACTTTTAAGATTAATCCCTGTAGCTCGATAGGTTTGTCCCATAGTTTGATCATTCTATGCCAAGAGTCTAGCTTTATGTATTTTTAAGTTTGATCAGGAAACCCTCTTTCAAAGACTGCTTACAAATTTGAGTGTTAATTTCGTTGTATAGTGTAGATTAATAAGATTTTTAGATTCCCCATTATGTCAACTGCGCCAGAATCCCTTGGTAATAGCAAGTCCTCTGATAAAAGTTTTGAGGCAATGCGGAAATTCGCGGAAACCTATGCTAAAAGAACAGGCACATATTTCTGCGCCGATCCATCCATCACCACAGTCGTAATTGAAGGACTGGCAAAACATAAGGACGATCTAGGTGCGCCCCTATGTCCCTGCCGCTATTACGAAGACAAAGAGGCGGAAGTTAAAAACACCTATTGGAACTGCCCTTGTGTACCGATGCGTGAGCGTAAAGAGTGCCACTGTATGTTATTTCTGACCTCTGATAATCCTTTTGTGGGCGATAAACAAGAATTAGAAGTAGTTGAAGTTAGTTATGAACAGGCTTGATTAGCTAAATTAGCTTCTACCATCATCTTAGCGATCGCCTGCATTTTATACCTAGCTTCCCAATTTAGTGTCAGTTTAGCTTTTTGGGGATTTCCACAACTACTAGCGATATCTGTTAGTCGAAAAAAGCGGCGATCGCTAATCACATAATTTTGCCAATCCAAACCAAAATAAGCAAATACTGCCGCCACAAAATCTTGGAGTTTATGCATCTCTCCTGTGGCAATCACAAAATCCTCAGGTTGATCTAGTTGCATCATCTTGTACATTGCTTCAACATAGTCAGGTGCCCAACCCCAATCTCGCTGGATTGATATATCTCCTAGGACTAATTTATCTAATTTACCTACAGCAATTTGACAGGCTGCTAATACAATCTTTTGAGTTACAAATCGCTTAGGTCTGAGGGGGGAATCATGATTAAAAAGAATGCCTGAGCAAGCATAGAGACTATATGCCTCACGGTAGTTAGCAACTTCCCAAAATGCCGCAGCCTTAGAGACGGCATAGGGACTGCGAGGACGGAAGGCGGTTTCCTCATCGGCAGAGCGATCGCCTGTATCGCCAAAACACTCACTAGAGCCAGCATTATATAATTTGATTGGCTGTTGAGTAAAACGAATTACCTCTAATAAATTTAAGGTGCCTACAGCAATACTTTCCATAGTTTCTACGGGTTGCTCGAAGGATAATCCTACGGAAGTTTGACCCGCTAGGTTATAAATTTCATCGGGTTTAACTTTATTTACAACTTGCAGGACACTACGAAAATCATTAAGTGCCATGGATTCAAATTGCACTTCTTGTCGAATACCCAGACTATTCAGATTTTGAAAACTTGAGACTTGAGCGTCCCTTGAGGTGCCGACCACTCGATAGGATTTATTTAAAAGAAGTTGGGCTAAATAAGAGCCGTCCTGTCCCGAAATTCCGCAGATAAGAGCGGTTTTCATATGCCAATTTGCTTTTATTTAAACTTTAGATTTTTGAAAGGTATCTAGAAACGGAGAGGGGGGGATTCGAACCCCCGGACCTTTAACAGTCATTCGATTTCAAGTCGAACGCGATCGACCACTCTGCCACCTCTCCAATTTCTAATGTTAAAGCATTTAGGCAAGATTGCAAAGCGATTAAGCTATGAACTTTTAGTCTTAGGAAATTCAAGAGGCATCACTCAGTAGCAGGGAGACCATGTTTTATAATTTCCTCCAAAAAAACAGAGGTGAAAAATCTCACCCCATTGCCGTTAAGGATATTTTGATGGTGTGAAAGAATTAGAACTAGATCGATTCACGTCGGTATTGAGTATAAGCAGCAAAGAATAGCCCACCCAAAGTAATAAAAATTAATCCCAAACAAATACCAGAAAGAATTGGTTCTACCACAGAATATATTTATTGAACTCTACAGAATCTAGTTTAACCATTAATTACCCACTTACATAACCCTAAAGCCAAAATGCAAAATATAAAGTTTTCTACATTAACTACAAGCTTAGTAATCTTAGTTTTGATCAATGCTTTTGGGTCAGTGATTCTTAGAAATTCTCACTCAGACCCTAAGAGTTTATGGGGAACAATCTTTAATGATCAAGCTGAAGCAAGGAGGTCGGGAGCTAGAACAGGTGGTGGTTCATTTCGGCGCTCATCCCCACCTCAGACTAATAGTCCGATTAGATCAAATCCTGCCCCAATTCAACGTGAGCGGTCGGGTGGAAATACAATCGTTGCGCCAATTTTTATTCCAGGTAGTGGCGGCTATAACAATAACAATAGCTATCGGAATTCTGGAACATCTAGTGACGGCGGTTGGCTAGTTTTAATTTTGGTGTTGTTGGCATTAGGTGGAACTGGTTATTTGATTTATCGGATTTTGAAGGCGATGATTATCGGTGGGGCTGGAGGTTCGGAACTAGATAACAATAAAGTGACAATTAGTAAGCTGCAAGTTGGCTTATTAGCAGAAGCAAGGGCAATTCAGCAAGAACTCACGGAAATTAGTATGGGTGCAGACACAGATAGCCCTGAGGGTTTAGTGATGCTTTTACAAGAGTCGGCGATCGCTTTACTCAGAACTCCTGAAAATTGGGTGTATGTCTCAGCCAGTTCCCAAGCCATAAATAGAGATCAAGCCGAAGAGGTATTTAATAGGATGTCGATCACCGAGCGGACTAAGTTTAGTGTAGAAACTTTGGTGAATATGAATGGACGAGTTAGGACTAATAAAAATTACAAAGCTGCCATTGATCAAGATCCTGCTGCTTATATTGTCGTCACGCTTTTAGTCGGCACTGAATACGATCGCCCTTTATTTACTCAAGTTAATTCTAGAGATACATTACAAAAGGCATTAGAAAAAATCGCAGGAGTTACTGCTGATGCATTATCGGTATTTGAATTACTTTGGACTCCCCAATCTGAATCCGATGCTCTGACCTACGATGAAATGCTGACTGAATATAGTGATATGGTGGCAATCTAGTCTCAAATCACAGAAAAATGCAAAACTGGCAAAAGATTCTAATTGCGGCTACAGGTGGAATTTTAATGGGATTAACTCCTGATCCCTTTAGTCTGTGGTTCCTAGCTTGGATTGCCTTAATTCCGCTCTGGCTCTTGACTCAGCAGCTTTCAATTCGTGCTTCTATGGGCATGGGGGCAGTATGGGGTTTTTGTTATCACGGCATGGCTCTGTTTTGGATCACAGGCGTGCATCCGATGACATGGTTGGGTGTACCTTGGTTGGCTAGTTTAGCGATCGCCATTGGCGTATGGTTATTTATCACGATCTGGGGTTTGACACTTTCGGCTTTATGGGCGGGGGGTATGGCATGGTTAACACCTAAGTTATCAGGCTGGGGCAGGATTATCGTAGCGATCGCTTTGTTTTGCGCTTTAGAAACAATTTGGAGTTGGGGAGCGTTAAATTGGACTGCCCTCGGTTATACCCAAAGTCCCCATAATTTATTGATGTTGCAGATTACTAAACTTTCGGGGCAACAGACGATGACGGCGGCGATCGTGGCAGTGAATGGTTTACTGGCTGAATTTATTAATTTGGATTCGCGTAAAACTAAGTGGAATTATCTAGGAGTAGCGATCGCTTTAGTTTTATCAATCTGCTTATATGGTTCTTGGGCAATGGCGAATACGGCTGTGAATAATCAAAAAGCCCTAAAGGTCGGAATTATCCAAGGCAATATTCCCAATCCTGTAAAGCTAAAGTTTAATGGCATTAAATTAGCAGTAGAAAGATATGCCCAAGGCTATGAAAAACTAGCGCAGTCAAAGGTGGAAGTAATTCTAACTCCAGAAACTGCCATTCCCCTGCTCTATCCAGATCAAGATCTGCGCCGCCGCCCCTTTGATCAGATGGTGGAGAAATATAATATTCCTGTGTGGATGGGGAGCTTTGGTAATGCCAATAGTCCTGATAATCCCTATGGCTATAGTAATAGTCTGTTTTTACGTGATCGTGACCATCCCATTTTGGCGCAATTCAATAAAGTGCGTTTAGTGCCAATTGGTGAATTTATTCCCTTTAAGCAAGTCTTGGGAGGACTAATTAAACGCTTATCGCCCCTTAGAGGAGAAGTAGAAGCGGGTAAAACCGATCAGATTATTGATTCCCCTTGGGGTCGGTTAATTATGGCAATTTGCTATGAGTCGGCATATCCTGCCCATTTTCGGTATCAAGCAGCAGCAGGGGGAAAGCTAATCTTTACCGCTTCCAATAATGCTCACTATGCTGAAACTATGCCTGCTCAACACCATGCTCAAGATGTGGCTAGGGCGATAGAAAGCGATCGCTGGGCAGTACGAGCGACAAATACGGGTTATTCAGGCATAGTCGATCCAAATGGGCGCACTATTTGGATTTCAGGAATTAATACCTATGAAACCCATGTTGATACGGTCTTTTTGCGATCAACTCAAACTCCATACGTGCAATTTGGCGACTGGATGACTGGAGTATTTTGTGTTGGTGCGGCGATCATTAAATTTCTAAGACTTTGAGAATATTAGCCTATGCAGAAATTAAATTTAATATATCAGAACTAGTTAGAGCTTATCGACATGAATAAAAAGCATCTTGTTATATCAACTATTGGCGATTTAGCAAGCACTTGGTCTGGAACATCACATAACATTACAAAAGCACTTACAGAAATTGGAATAGAGATTAGTGGAATTGATGCATCTGTTAAGAGTCAAAATGTTAAAAGGCTATATCGAGTATTTGGTAGTGATCCGCAAGTAGTGA